>OGQX01000154.1_pt1 | contig 80625 bp, 77 predicted proteins | sample 1553291 | NCBI WGS metagenome assembly OGQX01 (sample SAMEA2580030, study PRJEB22360) | human gut metagenome | biome: human gut; feature: human-associated habitat; material: faeces | place: Denmark | collected 2008/2010
GGATTTTATATTGTTGTTTGTTAAATTAGTCGAAAAAATATTTCCCGGGAAATAAAATATGCACAATGTTTCACGTGAAACATTGTTGGCTAATTAACTTTTATTTGTAATTTTATGTAGAGTGACAAATATATTATTATTTTTAACATTTAGAAGTAGTGTTTTAGCATAAAATTTCTATTCAATGTTTCACGTGGAACATTGAATTTAATTGTGGATAAAAAAATAATAGAAAATTTTGCATTTTTGTTGAAATTGTGGATAAAATATATTAGAATATTGATGTGCAATAAATATGGGTGGAACCAGGTCAGGATCGGAAGATAGCAGCCTTAACATTTCATATTTATGTGCACTTTTTTTTGGGAGAATATATATGAATGATATAGAATTTATGGGTTTAGCCTTAGAAGAAGCTAAAATAGCTTATCAAAATGGTGAAGTTCCGGTAGGAGCGGTTTTAGTTAAGAATAATCAAGTGATTGCTTCTTCTCATAATCAGAAAGATTCAAAAAATTGTGCAATTTTTCATGCTGAAATAGGTTGTATTATGGAAGCTTCGGAAAAATTAGAAAATTGGCGCTTACTTGATTGTGTTTTGTACGTAACTATGATGCCATGTCCGATGTGTGCTGGTGCTATTGCTCAATCTAGAATAGCAAAAGTTGTTTATGGGACAGTGGCTAATACAAATGATGTTGAATTAGTTGAAAAAATATTTTCGACGCGGTCGTATGGAAATACAGTTGAACTTATTAGCGGTATTCTAGAGGAAGAAACTTCGAATTTAGTAAAAGATTTTTTTCGTGAAAAACGTTCTTAATTACGTATTTCTAACTTATTTTATGGTATAATTAAAGTGGTTATAGGAGGTGAGTTATGTCGTATCAAGCATTATATAGAAAATATAGACCTTCTAAATTAGAAGATGTTGTTGGACAAAGTTCAGTTGTAAAAATTGTCCGTAACGCCATTCAATATAATAAAATTAACCATGCCTATCTTTTCTCTGGTCCACGTGGTACTGGAAAGACGACGATGGCAAAAATTTTTGCCAAGGATGTTAATTGTTTAGAATCAGTAAATGGTGAAGCATGTGGTACTTGTAAGAATTGCCTTTCCATTATTAATAATGAGTGTTCAGATATCATTGAAATTGATGCTGCTTCTAATAATGGAGTAGATGAGATCCGTGAGATAAAAAATAAGATAAATTTAGTCCCTTCGGAGTTAAAGTATAAAGTTTATATTATAGATGAAGTCCATATGTTATCGATTGGGGCTTTTAATGCGTTGTTAAAAACGTTAGAAGAACCTCCTGAGCATATTATTTTCATTCTTGCTACTACTGATTTGCATAAAGTTCCTACTACAGTAATTTCTAGATGCCAATGCTTTGAATTTCAGAGATTGACAGAGAAAGAGATTAGTTCAAGACTTCGATATATTGCTGATCAGGAAAATGTACAAGTTGATGATGAGGTTTTAAATCGAATTGCGGAACTTGTTGATGGCGGTATGAGAGATGCTATTGGAATGTTAGATAAGGCGATTTCTTATTCTTCAGATTCTAAAGTTTCTTTGACTGATTTTGAAATGTTAAATGGAATTGTTTCTAAGACTGAAAAGAACAAATTTTTATCGATGATTTTCGAACAAAACATTTCTGAGATTATTTCATTTATTGATGCTATATATGATGCAGGTAAAGACTTAGTTATCTTTAATCAAGATTTACTTACTTTGTGTAGAGACTTAGTTGTCGACTATTATTCATCAAAAGAAATAGAATTTGATATTGATTTTTTACTTGATTTTGCAGAATCGTTGAATGAAACATTAAATGAAGTAAAACAATCTAGTAATATGAAAACAGTTTTTGAAATGAAAATTCTTTCTTTTATTTATCATCATGGTTCTCGTTCTGCTTTTATTTCAGAAGTTGTTAAGAATGAAGGTAAAAAAATAGTTGATGAAAGAAAAGAAGTTAAAGCTATAACGCCTAGTGATAAAGATTCTAACGAATTACTTGATCGTTCTATTAAACAAAAGAAAACGATTGAATTAGATAAGGTTGAGCCAGAACCTGCTCATAGTTTTCCTACTCATGAACATAAAGTGGATAATATTGATAGAGTAAGTAACGATATTACAGAGTACCTTAAAATTAATACGATTATTATTAATAATTGTTTTGCGGGAGCTAGTAAACGTGAACTTTTTGAACTCAAGAATAATTGGAGTAAACTAAATGATTATGCTTTAGATAATCATTATGGTTCGGTTGCCTGTTACATTTTTGACGGCACAGTGAGGGCAGCTAGTTCAGATTCTATTATTATTACTTTTGATTATGAATCAATGGTTAATCGAGGATATCGATTATTACCAAAGATTGAAGAGTTATTTGAAATTATTTTTGGGCATAAAATTCGGGTTGCTCTACTCACGAGTGCCGACTGGGAAAAAGAAAAGAAAGAATATATTGATAAAAAGAATAATGGGATTTCTTATCAGTATCAAGAAGTACCCTTATTAAATGAACAGCTATCTCAGCATTCTCCAATAATAGATAATACCGTTGAGAATGCGAGTAGTGTAGAAGAAGCCATTAAGTTGTTTGGCGAAAATATGGTGAGTATAGATTAGAAAGGATGAGTTATATGAATTTACAAGCAATTATGAAACAAGCACAAGCAATGCAAAAAGATATGATGAAGGCAAAGGATGAGGTAGATAATACTACTTTTACTGGTGAAAGTTCTTTTGTTAAAGTAGAGGTAAAAGGAACAAAAGAAATTATAAAGATTACCATCGAAGAAGAGTTATCTGATATTGATAAAGAGATGTTAGCTGATATGGTGATGATCGCAATTAACGATGCATTTAAAAAAGTAGATAAGATGATGGAACAGAAACTTGGACGTTATGCTAACGCATTACCGGGTGTATTTTAGTCATGTATCCTGCGGATTTAGAAAATCTGATCGAATCTTTACAATTCTTTCCGGGAATTGGTAGGAAAACAGCCGAGAGAATGGCTTTTTCTGTTATGAATATGTCAGATGAACGAGTTGAATTATTGTCTTCTAGTATTGAAAATGTGAAAAAAAATATTCATCTTTGTTCAATTTGTAATTCATTTACAGATTCCGAAGTATGTAACATATGTTCGAATGAACTGCGTGATAATACGATATTATGTGTAGTAGAAGATCCACGTTCTGTTTTTCTATTTGAAAGTTTGGGATTATTTAAAGGTAAATATCACGTATTAAAAGGTTTAATTTCTCCCGCTATGGGAATTAACCCAGAAGATATAGAATTAGAGAAATTAGTCGACAGGGTTAGAGAAGTTCAACCAAAAGAAATTATTTTGGCATTTCGTCCGAGTATAGAGGGGGAAACTACGGCTTTATATATTAAGAGAATATTGGGTGATTTAGATATCAAAATATCAAAGATTGCTAGTGGAGTTCCAATTGGAGCAGACATGGAATATATAGATGCTATGACCTTAGAAAGGGCACTTAGAGATCGTAAAAATGTAGAATAAATTTTTTCTAGCACCATAATTTTTATTAGGTGATAGAATATGAAAAAATTATTATCTTTATTACGTAAGGTAATCTTTAGTTTCTTTATTTTATATGGTTTTAATATGATAGCGAGTGATTTTAACATTATTATTCCTATTAATGTAATTACGATTTCTTTAGTTTCTTTTCTTGGCTTTCCTGCTCTTTTTTCTTTAGTTTTATTATTTGTATTAGTTTATTGAGAGGAGGGGACTTATGTTAGAAGATTTTAAACTTTCTCAAGAAAATTTTTATCATGAAGTTATTCAGTTTGGTCTTCATCAGAAATTTAGTCATGCCTATTTAATTGAAACAAAAGATTATTTGGATTCCGATAATCTTGTTTTAGCTTTTGCTAAATTTTTGTATTGTCCTTACCATTATACTAATTCCTCAAATTGTGGAGATTGTAACCGCTGTCATTTAATCGATTTATCTACGAATAGTGATATTATGGTTATTTCTCCTGATGGCTCTTGGATAAAGAAAGAGCAAGTTCAAGAGATTAAGGATAAATTTATGACGACATCATTAGAAAATAATGTTAGAATATATATAATTAAAGAAGCGGACAAGCTGAATAAACAAGCGGCTAATGCCTTGCTAAAATTTTTAGAGGAACCAGATAATCAATTAATTGGAATTTTAGTTTGTCGTAATCGTTATCAGGTTCTAGAAACATTGCAAAGTCGTTGTCAGTTACTTTCTTTATCAGGAGAACAACTTGTTCCTGTAAATATGGAAAATGAAGATTTTCTTTCTAAGTTTATCAACGTAATTGAAACAAAGAAAGAGGCAGCAATTGCTTTTATTCCTAGTCTTCTTGCTAATGAATATTGGTCAAAAGATGAATGGAGTGCTGTTTTTGAGCAATTGGCGGTAATTTATGAGCAAGCATTAAGAAAAAGTGTATTAGCCGATTTTTCTAGTCCTTTTTCTGAGTTAGTAGATCAAGTATTAAAGTATAATACGACTAAAGATTGTTTACGAAAGCTAGAAGTGATTCATTCTTATATTCAAAAGTTAACGTTTAATTTAAATGTTTCTCTGATGCTTGATTCGTTTATTATAGATTTTTCTGGTGGTGAATATAGTCATGTATAAAGTAGCAGGTGTATCTTTCAAAAAGAATAGTAAAGTTTATTTATTTTTAGTTGAAGATATTGAGCCTTTAGTTGGAAATGAGGTAATTGTCGAGACCGAGAAGGGCTTACAATATGGGATAATTTCGTATTTTAGGGAAGTTGAAGAACAGGATTTAGGGTTTTCTTTGAAAAAAATCCTTAGAATAGCAACTGAAGAAGACAAGAAGAAGCATGCCAAAAATATAAAAGATGCTGAGAAGGCTTTAGAGGATGCCAAAAGATTAGTCGGTCGTCTCCAATTACCGATGCGTATAATCGATGCTAATTTTACATTTGATCGGAATCAATTGTTATTTAACTTTTTGGCTGATGATCGTGTTGATTTTCGTGAATTAGCTAAGAAGTTAGCCCAAATTTATAAAACTAGAATTGAATTAAGACAAATTGGCGTTCGTGATAAGGCTAAAGAAATTGGTGGTTTAGGACCTTGTGGGCGCTTTTTGTGTTGTAGTACTTTTCTAACAGATTTTAACAGTGTATCAATTAATATGGCGAAAAATCAGATGTTAGCCCTAAATCCTAGTAAAATAAATGGGGTTTGTGGTCGGTTGATGTGTTGTTTAAATTATGAAGATCAACTTTATTCAGAAATGAAAGAAGGATTACCTAAAATTGGTGAATCATATGAAAATGAAGAGGTAAAAGGTAAAGTTGTTGGCGTTAATGTTTGGAAACGGACGATTACTGTTGAACAAAAGAATCATAGTCAAGTAGAGGTAGAGGTAAAATAACATGGAAGTATTACACGACTTAGTTGGATTTCAGAATTTAAAAATTTTTCAAAATACGGATTGGTTTTCCTTTTCCTTAGATTCTGTATTGTTACCTAATTTTGTTACTTTGAATCATAATATCGAACGAGTTTTAGATTTAGGGACAGGTAATGCGCCTATTCCGATGATTCTATCTTTAAAAACAAAGGCTAAAATTGTTGCGGTTGAAATTCAAGAAGATTTATATCAATTAGCGAAGAAAAATATTGATTATAATCATTTACGTGATAGAATAGAGTTACTTCATTTAGACATGAAAAAATTAAGAAAAATCTATGGTCCTGATACTTTTGATGTCATTACTTGTAATCCACCATATTTTAAGTATCAGGAAAGTAGTCATCTGAATGATGATGAACATAAAGTAATTGCCCGTCATGAAAAGTGTATTACGTTGGAGGATATTTTTTCTTTATGTTTTTATCTTTTGAAAAATCAAGGGGTACTGGGAATGGTTCACAGAACTGATCGTTTAATCGAAATTATCCATTTAGCTAATCAGTATCATTTAGAAGTCAAAAGACTTCGTTTGGTCTATCCAAAAGAAAATACGGATTCTAATTTGGTATTAATTGAGTTTCGTAAAAATGGAAGAACAGGATTAAAAATATTACCGCCGTTATATGTACATCATTCAGATGGAAGTTATACTGATGAAGTATTAAATATGTTTAAGGAGAGTGAAAATAATGAATCGAAATGAAGAAAAACAATTAATTAGGGAGTATGCCTTTCCATGTATGGCTGGTAAAGTACAAGTGACAGAAGCTTTTTTTGGATTAAGTTCTAAGGATACTGTGTCAGTTCTGTACCATTTAAAAAAGACATTACCATCTGAACATCATATTGTATATGATGGCCTACATGATGAATATCTTAAACAATTACGGAATGCTTATCATGGTAATTTAACTAGCGAACAAAGAAAAAATTCTCATTTATTTGATTTTAATTTATATCCTTATGCTCGTAAACGTGGGTTAGTTAAGGAATTAAAACGCCTAAAATAAGAGGAATATAATGAGACAGAAAAGTTATGCTCAAGAAGAATCTATTTTGTATTTAATTCCTACTCCAATTGGAAATATGGAAGATATTACTTTACGAGCAGTTCACTTATTAGAACGAGTTGATTTCATTCTTTGTGAAGATACTAGAGTAACTAGGGAGTTATTAAATTATTTACATATAAAGAAAAAACTAATTCACTGTGATGATCATAATGAAGAACAAGTGAAACAGATGGTGGTAGAACGTCTAAAAGATAAGGCGGTAATTGGCTTAGTTACTGATAGGGGAACTCCTATTATTAGTGATCCTGGTTATCGTGTTAGTCGTTATGTGATTGAATCGGGTTTTCCTGTTGTTAGTTTGCCTGGTGCGACGGCTTTTGTTCCAGCTCTTACGATGTCTGGATTATCTCCAGCTCCGTTCTTATTTTATGGCTTTTTAAATAGTAAAAAAGGAAAAAGAGATCAAGAATTAAATGCTTTAAAGAATTATCCTTGTACGATGATTTTTTATGAATCTCCTCATCGGATAGAAGATACTCTTCAGTCTTTACTTGAAATATTAGGAGATAGAAAAGTGGCTTTGTGTCGTGAGATTAGTAAAAAATATGAAGAGATTATTCGTGGTTCGATTACAGAAGTTTTAACTATTGTTTCTGATTTAAAAGGTGAGATGGTTCTAGTGGTAGACGGTAATCATGAACAAGAGGATTTTTCGATGTTATCTATATTAGAACATGTGAATCTATATATAGAAGATGGACTTACAGAGAAGGAAGCAATAAAAAAAGTTGCGCTTGAACGTGATTTACCTAAATCTGTTGTTTATCGAGAATATCATATTCAAAAGTAGATTTATGTTTGAAAATTATTTCCCGGGAAATAATTTTTGCTTGTTTTTACGAAAAAAGAAGTAGGTAGGGGTGATTCTAGATGAAACTAATTGTTGGATTAGGCAATCCTGGTAAAGAGTATGAACATACTCGTCATAATGTTGGGTTTATGACTTTAGATACTTTCGCAAAAAAGGTTGGTTGTTCCGTTTGTAAATCAAAATTTTCTGGTTTATATGGTGAATGTTTTATTCATGGGGAGAAAGTAATTTTACTGAAACCTCAATCTTATATTAATTTAAGTGGAGAAGTTATTCGGCGTTATGTGGATTTTTTTGATATTTCTATCGACGATATTTTAATCATTCATGATGATTTAGATTTACCATTAGGGAATTTTCGAATTAAGAAAAAAGGTTCATCAGCTGGTCATAATGGTTTAAAAAATATTGAGTTACATTTAAAAACGCAAGAATACAAACGAATTAAAATTGGTATTTCTAATGATAAATCTATAGATACTAAAGATTATGTCTTAGGACGGTTATCAAAGGAAGATAATCAGGCTTTGGAAACTGTGATTGATACTGTTATGTTGGTTTTAGATGATTACTTTGTTTTACCGTTTGATTCGTTAATGTCTAAATATAATATGAAAAATAAGAAATAGGTGATTACTTTGCGCTTTTTTGATTCTATCATCAATTTGTCAGAGATCGATCGGATTGGCTTATCTGGATTAACAGATGAGCTTTTTGGTGTTTATGTTAATGATTTGATTTATCAGAAAAAAGAAAATTCTATTTTAGTAGTTGCTTCCTCTTTGTATGAGGCTAATCAATTGTATAATGTAATTAGTAATTATTATGAGCGGACTTTTCTTTTCCCAATGGATGATTTCTTAACGAGTGAGGCTATCGCTGTTAGTCCTGATTTGATGGTTACTAGGTTGGAGACGATAAATAGTTTACTTGAAGACGCTAAACCAAGTGTTGTTGTTACCAATTTAATGGGATATCTACGCTATTTACCAACTGTAGAAGTTTATCAGTCACATATTTTATCCTTAAAACCAAATTTAGAAATTGAACCTCGTGAGTTAGCTAGTCGATTAGCCAATATGGGATATCATCGTGAGTCAATTGTAACTAGAACTGGAGAATTTGCTGTTCGTGGTTTTGTTATCGATGTTTTTCCTTTGGGAGAGAATCATCCTATTCGTTTAGAATTCTTTGGTGATATGATTGATTCTATTCGTTACTTTGATGAAGAAACTCAAAAGTCGATTGAATCTATCTCTTCTTGTCAGCTTTATCCTTATACGGACTTTTTATTAGAATCTTATTCTGAAGATACTATCTTTAAACAGAAGTATTTAAAACAGTATTCAAGTAAGGTAGTTTCTATTCTTTCTTATCTTCATCAACCGATTACTATTTATAAGGATTATCCACAACTTAGAAAAAGTTACGAGATGATTGAAAGAGAGTGTTTTCAATATCGAACCGAAAAAGATCAATCTTTTCATGATGAATATATGTTTTCTCTTGATTCTCTAGCGCCTAAACATTTGATTCATTATCTAACAATCGATAATCTTTTAGAGGATCATTCGATTAAGATTCATTATTTTGATAGTAAAGAAGTGACTCCTTTCCGTGAAAATATTGAGGCAATTAATGCTTTTCTTAAAGAACAGTTGTATTTAAATAAAACTATTGTTCTTTGTTTAAAAGATTTTCAAATTAAAAACTTTGTTAAAGAGTTGACTGTTCCTTATGTGTTAACAGATGAAGAGAATATTTTTCCAGATAAGGTTAATATTATTGTTAAAACGATTGGTAAAGGGTTTACTTACGCTAATTATGTTGTCTTATCTGATCAAGATTTATTTATAGCTACTACTTCAAAGAAAAAATATAAGACACATTTTAAGTATGCCTCTAAGATTAAAGATATTAATAAGTTATCGATAGGTGATTATGTCGTTCATCATACGCATGGTATTGGTATTTATCATGGGATTCGTACCTTAAAAATGGGCGATTTAATGAAAGATTATATTGAGGTATTATATGCTGGTAGTGATAAGCTTTACATCCCAGTTGAGAAAATTGATTTGATTAGTAAGTATTCTGGAAAAGAAGGCGTTGCTCCTAAGGTTAATAAATTAGGTGGTTCAGATTGGAATAGAATTAAAAATCGAGTTAGAAATAAAGTTCATGATATCGCAGCTCAATTAATTAAGTTATATGCTCTTCGGGAAATGAAGCAGGGATATGCTTTTCATCCCGATACTGATCTACAAGTAAAATTTGAAGAAGCTTTTGAATATGTAGAAACTAAGGATCAGTTACTCGCTATAGAACAGATCAAACAGGATATGGAATCTAATCATCCAATGGACCGTTTGTTATGCGGGGATGTTGGATATGGAAAAACAGAAGTGGCTTTTCGGGCTATTTTTAAAGCATTAATGGATTCAAAACAAGTTTTATACCTTTGTCCGACAACGATTCTTTCTAATCAACAATATCAGAATGCATTAAAAAGATTTCATGGTTTTCCAGTTAATATTGCTTTACTTAATCGTTTTACGACGACTAAAGAGAGAAGTGAAATATTAGCTGGGCTAAAAAATGGTACGATAGATGTTGTATTTGGTACTCATCGATTACTTAGTCATGATATTCAACCTAAAGATTTAGGTTTATTGATTATTGATGAGGAACAACGTTTTGGGGTTACTCATAAGGAAAAAATAAAGGAATATAAAAGTAATATTGATGTATTAACGCTTACTGCAACGCCTATTCCTAGAACATTACAAATGTCGATGATAGGGATTAGAAGTCTTTCTTTGATTGAAACTCCTCCTGTTGACCGCTATCCTATTCAAACTTATGTGATTGAAGAGAGTAAGCAGATTATTCAGGATGCGATTTATAAAGAATTATCTCGTGATGGTCAGATTTTTCTTCTTTATAATCGTGTAGAGTCCATTGAAGAAAAGGCTTATGAAATTCAAAAACTAGTTCCTGAAGCACGAATTGTTTGTGCTCATGGCCAACTTTCTAAAGAAGAGTTGGAGTCTAGAATGCTTGATTTTATTAATCAAGAGTATGATATTCTTTTATGTACCACAATTATTGAAACGGGAATTGATATTCCTAATGTCAATACTCTAATTATATTAGATGCTGATCGCTTTGGACTTAGCCAATTGTATCAGATTAGAGGTAGAGTTGGTAGAAGTAATAAAATAGCTTATGCTTATCTTATGTATCAACCTAGTAAAGTTTTAACTGAATCTGCGGTTAAAAGGTTACATGCTATTCAAGATTTCACGGAATTAGGTAGTGGTTTTTCAATCGCAACGAGAGATCTTTCTATCCGAGGAGCTGGTGATATTCTAGGTAGTGAACAGGCTGGCTTTATTGATAGTGTAGGTATTGATCTTTATTTGAAAATTTTAAATGAAGAGGTAGCTCGCTTAAAAGGAAATGTAGTAGAAGAAGAGGCTGATGAGGATTCTTCTAGTGAGAAGAATGATAAACCATTATTAGATGTTTCTACTCATATTTCTGATCAGTATACGGATGATGATAATTTGAAAATTGAAATCCATCGTAAGATTAATCAGATAGATTCTTATGAAAAGTTAGAAGAAATTAAGACTGAACTTGAAGACCGTTTTGGTAAAGTAAATGAAGATGTATTAATTTACATGTATGAAGAATGGTTTGAAAAATTAGCTAAAAAATTAGAAATAGAGAAAGTAAATAAGACACGGAACTCTATTGAATTGGTATTTAGCTCTGAGATGACGAAGAAAATTGACGGTGAAAAGCTCTTTCGTGAGAGTTTCAAGATTAGTCCAATGTTCCGATTCAAATTATTATCTGGTCATTTAATTGTTATTTTAGATATTATTAAACTAGAGAAACATTATATCTATTATTTAATTGATTTATTGAAAAAAATGGTGTAGGTGTTTTCTTCTAAGATGGTAGTTGACATAATTGATTCTTTGTGGTAGTATTATTAATTACCAAGTGAGTGTGCATATTCAGAAAAAAGTATGAAAAGTATGAAAAGCTGCACAGGGGAAACCTACACGTTTATAACACGGAGTCACTAGCGGTGGTTTCTGTGTTTTTATTTGCAGGAAGCCACAAAATAATAAAGAAAGGAGAAGTACATTGTTAAATAATAGTTTAAAAGATACTTCGCTGTTGATTTTATTTGATTTTAATATGGTTCCTTATATTTTTGAATTAAAGAAAGATCAAGAGAACGATGAATTTTACTTATATTCTGAATCTCTTCATTTAGATGTTAAGAAAATATTTCTACAACCAGATTGTTTATTACAATTAAAAGATACCGAACAAGTAGTTCATTTTAGAAACCAAGAAGATTTAACTAGAGCTAATATGGTTTCTCGTATATATATCGATCCAACTATTTTTGATACTTTAGTAGAAGAGGATTTGCTTGCTTATCCGATGACTTTTGCTTCTATGTATCATTTACCAGAAAATTCAGCTTGCGATTATCAAAAAAAGAAACGTTTATATATGTATTCAAATAAATATCCTTTAGTATAAGGGTATTTTTTTGTTTGATTTTTCTTTTGTCATGAATTGACTATTTTTTTAGAACCTGTTATGATGAATACAATAAGGGTGAAGAAAAATGGATCATGATATTTTAAATATGTTTAAAGAAAAAAATCGAAACATCCTCATTAATAGTTTAAAATATGATATTGAAAAGAATATTACTTCTCTTTTGGAAACGATAATTAATATTTTTAATCATGAATTTGATGTTGGAATAAAAAATATTCGATTTATTTATGAAGATGGAGAATATACGGGACGTTATCGTTTTGTTACCGATACCATTAATCAGATGAAGATGGATAGTTATCGTGAAATAGAAGTTCAATTAGAGAAGAAAAAGCTTTCTTTAGAAGAAAAAATTAGTCATTTAGAGTTTACTGAAGATATGATGAGAGAATATTATGATTTTGTGTTAGAGACAACGAAACAGTTAAAAGATCCATTTATAGAGAAAGCATTTCGCTCAGTCAGGGAAGAGGCTATGCGTTTATTTGAACGTAATGTGAAAAAAAATATAGTACCTGAAAAGCAAGAAATTACACTGAAACGTATTCAAGACTATTTACAAAATCGTCTTTATGGTAAATTAGAAACTAAACTTCATATGGAAATCATGCTTCGTGATAATAATTTGATTAATAAAGCCAAAGAAGGCTATTTACGTTATCAAGAGATTTGTGCCAAGACTGAAGAAAAATTATAAATTTTATTTATTTTTGTATAATCTTTTTTAATCTTAGTAGACTAATGATAGAAAGAAGGTTATATATGAAATCTACTGGTGTTATTCGTAGGATTGATGATTTAGGACGTATTGTTATTCCTAAAGAAATAAGAAAGAATTTGAAGATTAGGGAAGGAGATACGTTAGAGTTCTATATTAGTGGTAGTGAAATTATTTTAAAGAAATTTTCTTTAATCAATGAATTTAGTGATATGGCAATTAAATTAGTGGGAATTAGTGATCGTTTATTAAAGAAGAAGTTATTAATTACTGATCATGATAAGGTAATTGCTTGTTCTAAGGAGTTAGAAAAACGTTATTTAAATAAGGAGATTACTTCTTTGATTCAAGATAAGTGTATGGATCGTATGGATTATTTAGAGAATCAGGAGTCTCCGTTTTCTTTTGTTGATGAAGAGGAAGAGAATGGCTATTATATGATTAGTCCAGTTATTGTGGATAGTGATGTTTTAGGTTCTGTAATTTTATTTGATGATAATCCGTTATCGGAACAAGAAATGTTGACAGTAAAGATGTTTAATGCATTTTTGACAAAAAATATTGAAGAGTAGAAATCTTTATGATATAATCTCTAGATATAAAAGTTTTGAAAGAAAGAGTCATATGGATTTTATGAGAAGAGAGTCTCGGTTGGTGAAATGGGATATAAATGAAGTATGATAGATGGTTCTGGAACTGATAGATCGATAGGTAGGTTTATTCGTTATTCGCGTTAAGAAGTTGAGAGTATGGATATTTATTCATAAAGTAAGGTGGTACCGCGATTTTTTCGTCCTTATAGGCGAGAAAGTCGTTTTTTTATGAGGTGGTGATAGTATGGCACGATTTTTTGAAAAGATTAGTTTTGAACAATTTAAACGAGATATTAGAGATGATGTTTCTTTATATCAAGAGTACTCTTTACCACAAAGAGCGACCAAAAGAAGTGCTGGTTATGACGGAGAATCAATAATCAATTTTATTTTAGCTCCAGGTGAGGTGAAGAAAATTCCGTTAGGTATTAAGGCCTGTATGAATCCTGATGAAGTATTATTGTTGATGATTCGCAGTAGTCAGGGAATTAAATCGATGGTGCGAATGTGTAATCAAGTTGGTGTCATTGATTCTGATTATTATAATAATATAGAGAATGAAGGGCATATATGGATATGTTTACAGAACTGTGGAGATACTGATTATGTGGTACATCGAGGAGATAAAATCTGTCAAATGATGTTTATTAAATATTTAACGGTAGATGATGAAGAAGAAATTACTCGAGAAAGAGTGAATGGTTTTGGCTCTACCGATAGGAAAGAAGGGTAAAAAAATGGAAAAATATTATATTTCGACCGCAATTGCGTATACTTCTGGGAAACCTCATATTGGAAATACTTATGAGATTGTTTTAGCTGATGCGATTGCACGCTATAAAAGATTTAAAGGGTATGAAGTTTATTTTCAAACTGGTACTGATGAACATGGGGAGAAAATTCAACAGAAAGCAGAATTAGCTGGTACTACACCGAAACAGTTCGTTGATGAAGTCGCAACAGAAATCAAAAGAATCTGGGATGTTATGAATACTAGTTATGATCGTTTTGTCCGAACTACGGATCCACATCATGAAAGAATCGTTCAAAAGATATTTAAGAAAATGACGGATCAAGGAGATATTTATCTTGGAAAATACGAAGGGTGGTATTGTACACCTTGTGAGTCTTTCTTTACAGAAAGTCAATTAGTAGATGGAAAGTGTCCTGATTGTGGTAGAGAGGTAAATAGGAAAAGTGAGGAAGCTTATTTCTTTAGACTTTCTAAATACCAGGATCGCTTAATTGAGTATATTGAAACTCATCCTGACTTTATTCAGCCAGAGGCTAGAAAAAATGAGATGTTAAATAACTTTTTGAAGCCAGGTTTACAGGACTTATGTGTATCTAGAACTTCTTTTGATTGGGGAATTCCAGTAGATTTTGACCCTAAACATGTTGTTTATGTATGGTTAGATGCACTTACGAATTATATTACGAATATTGGCTATGATCCTGACGGAAGTACAGAGGAATTCAATAAATATTGGCCAGCTGACTTACATTTGATCGGTAAAGATATTATTCGTTTTCATACGATTTATTGGCCTTGCTTTTTGATGAGTTTAGATTTACCACTTCCTAGACAAGTATTTGGTCATCCATGGTTAATTGTGGGAGACGGAAAGATGAGTAAATCAAAAGGAAATGTTGTCTATGCCGATGATTTAGTTGAGCATTTTGGGGTAGATGCTGTTCGTTATTATTTACTACATGAGATTCCTTTTAGTAGTGATGGTGTATTTACTTATGATTTATTGATAGAAAGAACAAATAGTGATTTGGCGAATATTTTAGGTAATTTGGTTAATCGAACAATTTCAATGGTACAGAAATATTTTGATGGAAAAGTAAGTAATCAACAAGTTACCGAAGAAATTGATCAAGAACTATTAACGATGATCGATCAATTAGAAGACAGAGTAGAAGAAAAGATGGCGAAGTTAGAGATTGGGTCAGCTCTTGATGAAATATTTAATTTACTTCGTCGTAGTAATAAATATATTGATGAGACCTTACCTTGGGCTTTAGCCAAAGATGAAACGAAAAAGGATCGATTAGCTACGGTTTTATATCATTTATTAGAATCAATCCGTGTTTCTAGTTTATTCTTAGCGCCATTCTTACCAGATACGGCATTAAATATTCAAAAACAATTAAATACGGAATGTGATTCTAGAAAATTTGTTGCTGATTTAGTTTATACGGTTTCTAAACCAGAACCATTATTTTTAAGAATCGATAAAGAAAAGAAGTTACAAGAACTTGGACAGTCTAGTAATTCTTAATAAAAATCCTATTTTGTAGGATTTTTTTCTATGATAGAATAGTAGCTAAGAGGTGAAAACATGTTTATTGATACACATTGTCATATTGATTCGTCTGTATCAGGCGATGTATATATAAAAAATGCTTATTCAGCTAATGTTAAAGGTCTTATTTTTTCCTTTTGTAATCAAGATTGTTACCAGGCAGGAATAGAGTTTTTAGATAAGTATCCAGATGTGTTTGTTTCTCTTGGCTTTCATCCCGAAGATGCAGATGTTATTACAGATAAAGATTTACAATGTTTAGATGAGGTGCTTGTTTCTTCTTCTAGGATTGTTGCGGTTGGAGAAATAGGACTGGATTATTATTGGCGGAAGGATAATAAAGAGAAACAACGTGATTTGTTTCAAAAACAATTAGATTTGGCGGTTAAACATCAAATGCCTGTTGTCATTCACTGTCGTGATGCTATTCAAGAGCTTTATGATATTTTGTTTCAGTATAAAGGTAAAGTAAAGGGGGTAATTCATTGTTTTAGTGGTAGTTATGAGATGGCTCGTGCTTTTATTGAACTTGGTTTTGTGCTAGGAATTGGCGGTGTACTTACTTTTAAAAATAGTAAGTTATATCAAGTCGTTGAAAAACTTCCCCTTTCTAGTATTGTTTTAGAAACAGATAGTCCTTATCTTACACCGGAACCTCATCGAGGAGAGATGAATGAATCAAAGTATATTCCTTTAGTTGCGGAAAAAATTGCTCAGATTAAGGGAATTTCTCTTTCAGAAGTAGAAAAAATAACGACAGATAATGCGAAAAGGGTATTTGACTTACCTATTTAATTGTGTTATAGTAAAAGCAGAATAGAAAAGTCGAAAGCGTAATAGGTGGGTTATGAAAAAATTTTATAAAGTAATTTTAAATCGGGCGTTTTTCGTTTTATTCTTTTTGCTTTTGTTAGTTGTTGTTGCGAGTGGTAATCATAAAACGAATAATTTTGTCAATAATATTAATGGTGTTCGTTCAATTGAAGCAATTCACATTGTTAGTAAATACGATAATCGAAATAATCAATTAGAAGTTATTCCTGTTTCTAATATGAGCGAAGCAGTTCAATATGGTCCTACTAATCCTATTTCTTTTGTTGGAGAAATGACTGCTTACCAAGCTAACTGTGTAGGTTGTTCAGGAAAAGTTGGTTGCCCACCACGTCAAGATGTACGAAATAATAATATTTATTTTGAAGATGTTACTTATGGTACTGTTCGTATTTTAGCTGCTGATATGGCTATTCCATGTGGTAGTATTGTAAGAATTAGTAATGTTAGTTTTTCAACTGAACCTATTATAGGGATAGTATTAGATAGAGGCGGCGCAATCAAGGGAAATATTATGGATTTTCTTATTGCGGAAACTGACGATCCTAATGTAGTAGGTAGACAAAAGAATGTTCAATATGAAATTTTACGTTGGGGTTGGTAAGGAGTAGAAAACTACTTCTTTTTCTTTGTCAAGTGTTAAAAAGATTATTGTTATTTTTATTGTTTGTCTAGTTTTCCTGTGGTATGATTAAAGTATAATTAGAATGGCGCGGTGATTATATGGATACGGTCCGTAAGGTTTTACATTTTTTATCTACTGTACTTTTGTATTCACTTTTGATTATTGTTTTAATCATTGCTGTTTTTTTTGGTGCCTACGTTATTGATCAGATGATTGGAATGAAAAATCATGAGGATCGTTCTCCTTTATTTGGGGTTTATGTAATTATTAGTCCTAGTATGGTACCGAATATCAATGTTTACGATGCAGTTGTAACTATGCGTGTTCCGACTGAGAAAATTGAAATGTATGATGTAATAACTTTTCTATCGAAAGATATTGATACACATGGGACACCAATTACCCATCGTGTAGTGGGAATTGTTGAAACGGAAGACGGTAAAATTGGTTATCGTACTAAAGGTGATAATAATAATGCTGAAGATAATGCATTGATTATGGAAGATGAAGTAATCGGTAAAGTTTTATTTCGTATTCCTATGATTGGATATGTTCGTACTTTTATTACTAGTAGAATAGGCTGGTTATTGATTGTTGTTTTACCTTGTGTCGGCATAATTATTTATGATATAGGAAAATTAATTGGTTTAGTTAAGAATTCTAAAGCTATTCCAAATGATGGCGATAATAAGAAAAAAGAGAAAAAGAATAAATCTTAAATTCTCTTTTTTGTTATGTAATTTGTGATATAATATTGAGTACTTTTGATGGGAAGTGAAAAAGATGAAGAATATCCAATTTAAGAAGAAATATGGACAAAATTTTTTAAAGGATGATTCTATTCCTAAAAAAATTGTTGCTTATAGTGAGATTCCTGAAGATACTTTAGTTATAGAAATAGGACCTGGGGCAGGGGCATTGACAAAAGAATTAGCTCCTTGTTGTAAACAAGTACTAGCTTATGAAATCGATGATTCTTTATCTACTATTTTGGCAGATAACTTAAAGGATTACTCTAATATTGATATTATTTATGGAGACTTTTTAACTCGAAATGTGAAAGAAGAATTGAAGCAATATTCATATTCTCATCTTTATGTAATTGCTAATCTTCCTTATTATATTACGACGCCTATTTTATTAAAGTTGATTGAAGAACATATTTCAGTCGATAAAATTGTTGTTATGGTACAAAAAGAGGTTGGAATAAGGTTTAGTGCTGAACCTGGAAGTCGTGATTATAGTTCAATCACAGTATTTTTCCATTATTATTTTCACTTAAAGAAACTTTTTGATGTCAGTAGGAACTGCTTTGTTCCTAAGCCTAATGTCGATAGTGTAATTTTATCGTTTACGAAGAAAGAAGAACAGTTACCTCTTAAAGATCAAGAACTTTTCTTTCAACTAGTACGTGATGCTTTTCAATATAAGAGAAAAACATTAAAAAATAATTTAAAAAAATATGATTTATCTATTATTGAACAGGTACTTTCTCGTTATTCTTTAGATTTATCTGTACGTGCAGAGGCTCTTCCTTTAGAGATTTTTGTAGAGTTGAGTAATGCATTAGCTTAGAATATAGGGATTATTATGTAAAATAATTCCTAATTTTTGTGTGCCGGGCATGACATATAACTAGGTGGTGAAAGTCCACTATGCACGTCTGTATCTGCGAAGCATTAGGGAAGCGCAACGCATCAACAGTGATGTTGGGACTAAAGGAAGCGTGAAACAAAATCGTGGCTCAACGAACAGAAACTTGATATAAAGGCTATATAAAGGGATAAGGTTACAAAACAAACTAAAGTCCAAAAGATACACGTAATTTTATATAGTAAATCAAGTGAGTAAACGAGTAAAGCTATATGTCTTACCCCGGGAGGTCTCATGAACGAATAAGTACAAGCGGTTTCATATACCAATTGTTAAGGTCGGTCGAAAAAAGGTTTATCATGAGAAGTCAGCCGAGGTCATAGTACTAATTTAGAAATATTAGGAAGGACTGAACAATTTATAAGTGTTTAAGTACACTAAGATTATGTTAATCATAAATCAGAATAAATAAAAAGTAGAGTAAGAAACGTATATTCTGAAAGAACTTCAAAAGATTAGTGATTAATGTTGAGATTAGAAAGGAAAGAACGAGTATGGAATTACTAGAAAAAGTATTAGATGACAAAAATTTATTTGAGGCATACAAACAAGTATACAAAAATAAAGGAGCAAGTGGAGTTGATGGAGTTACCGTTGATGAACTTGGTCACTATATGTATCAACATAAAGAAGATATCAAAGAACAAATAAGAAAAAGGAAATATAATCCTAGTCCAGTAAGAAGAGTATATATTCCAAAAGACAATGGAGATAAACGTGGACTTGGAATACCAACAGTAGTAGATAGACTAATACAACAAGCAATAGTTCAAGTATTATCCCCAATATATGAGGAGCAATTCAGTGAAACAAGTTATGGATTTAGACCCAAACGCTCATGTGAAAGGGCAATCATAAAACTATTAGAATATTTTAACGATGGATATGACTGGATAGTAGATATAGATTTACAAAAGTTTTTTGATACAGTGTGTCATGATAAACTAATATCCATTATCATGAAAACAATACATGACGGTGAATTAGTGTCATTAATAAGAAGGTATCTAGTAAATGGAGTAATGGAAAATGGAATAGTTAGTACACCACAAGGGGGGGAATCTATCTCCACTATTATCTAATATAATGTTGAATGAATTAGATAAAGAGCTTGAGAAAAGAGGATTAAGATTTACCCGCTATGCAGATGACTGTATAATCGTAGTGAAAAGTGAAAAAGCAGCAAACAGAGTTATGGAAAGCATAACGAAGTTTATAGAAAAGAAGCTAGGATTAAAAGTGAATGCAGAAAAGAGTAAGATAGCAAGACCACACCAAATAAAATATTTAGGATATGGATTTTACTATACTAAAACAGGTATAGTAAAGCCAAAGCCACATCTAAAATCAATTCAAAAGTTTAAGAGAAAACTAAAACAACTAACAAGAAGAAGTTGGAGTATATCATTAGACGAAAGAATTACCAAGCTAAATCAAGTGATAAGAGGGTGGATAAACTACTTTAGAATAGCAGATATGAAAATGTATATGAAGGATATTACCTCTCACCTAAATAGAAGAATACGATGTATTATATGGAAACAATGGAAGATATCTAAACATCGTATAATATGCTTAATAAAGCTAGGAATTGATAAGAATATGGCAAAAGCTTGTGCATATACAAGAAAGAGTTATTGGGCAACTAGTAGAGTATATTCAATACAACAAGCAATATCTAATGAAAGACTAAAAAGAAAAGGATTAATATTTCCGATAGACTACTACCTAAGAGTACATACTACAATATAAATTGAACCGCCGTATACCGAACGGTACGTACGGTGGTGTGAGAGGGACAAATCAAAATAGAGAAAATCTATTTAATTTTCTCTACTCGATTATTTGCTGGATAAAATTATTGAATTTTTATAAAGAATATAATATGATGAAGTAAATAGATAATAGTATGTTATAGCAGGAATAGAATAATTGGTTTTACTTTTAAGAAATATAAAATAAAGATACTTATGATATATTTGTTGATTATTACATTGTTTTCACTATTGTTTGTTATTTAACTTTTTAAAGAAATATACTAAGAAAGAGCTTGATGAATTTGTTTGTCTTACATTATCAGTATTGATAACTATAGATGTTAATCCTGGATTTACATTAGAAAAAAGAAAACTATTATATTTAAAAAATGGAAAAAATGTAATAAAGACAAACTTATTAAAAAATTCTTATCTTTTTAAAGGTACTTAAGAAAAAACTTGGTTTATTTGTAGGAAGTATAAAAGACTATGAGATTCAGAAGGAAAAAATGAATTATTTAGAAAATTTAAAGAGAAAAACTAAAATATAGTTATATGATGATATGTTTTTTGTTTCTGCTAGAAAAACTGTCAGAATATTAGAATTATATTATCGTTCAAGATAGTTTGACTATATTAATATATCAATTAAATTATTTTTTGGGAAGAAGTATAATGGCATGGTTTAAAAAATTAGTTAATGATATCGGCAAAGTATTAGTAATAGGATCATATTACATTTTAGTAATATACTTTCTTTTTTTTCTTTATTCTGATACAATTGTTAGTTATTCTGATGTTTTTTTACTAATATTAGCTATAGGCAAAGTGAAGGAGATCAAAAAATGCATACAGTCGTTCGGTAATGCGCTTTAAGTAATAATATAATAAAAGTTTTATTACCAGATAGACAAGGTAACTTTAGATGGTTTTTAAATGTTTAAATATAGAAAAGACATAGAAAATATTATATGAAAAAGAAACTTAAAAATAAATCTTACATGAAATAACTAGTATTTTGATTGACTCGGAATATTTACAAAGTATTTTTATATAATGAAGGAGTTTACTATGAAAAAAGAAGCTATATTAGAATCGGAAAAAACGACAGAAACTGAACAGATCCCAAGGAAAAAGGGGATAAGAGATAGAAAAGATAAAATTCGGATTAGGATGATTGTGTTATTTGTTTTTACATTATTGTTTTCGTATTTTGTTTTTGTATTTATGGCAGCTGTTCCTAATATGATGGGAATTTCCTTTTTTATGGCTCCAGAATATTATTGGTATTTTTACTTATTTTTGCCTGTTCCTCTTTTATCTCTTATTTTAGGAATTAAATATAAAAAACAAGGAATAAAATGTCAGAAAAATATTGTTGTTGGGTGTATTTTCATTATATTATTTTTACTTTTTGGTCGCTTGTCTTTAGATTTTCATTTAAACTGTAAAGCTACCCATCAAGATATCGCTCATTTTCAGGATATTATAGGGATAGAGATTCCTTCCTCTGGAAAATATCGTCAGCTACCTTTTGATACGGTTGATACAAAAGATGGTGGTATTTATGTTGCCAAATTTAAAGATGATAAACAAACTAAAGAATTTGAACAACAGTTAATTCAAAATAAAAATTGGATATTAAGTAGGGATTATTCTTTTTCTATGAGAGATTTACTTCCTATTCCTTTAGCTAGTGAACTAAGTTTATCAGAAGATACTTATTGTTTAACTTATTTTGAGAAAGTGAATCTATACAATACTTTACCTACTGAACCAGGTAATTATCGGGTATCTACATGCGTTTATCATATAAAGAATCATTACTTGATGTGTGGGGAGTATACGTATTCTTCTATTTCTTAGTTATTGATTGATCTTTTTCTTTGAATAATACGCATAATTTATTTCCTATTTTACATATAATTTTATGGGTGAAGAATATGCTTTTTCATATAGGAGATATTGTGACTAGAGAGTCTTATCAGAATGATATGTTTTTTAAGATTATCGATATTGTGGGAAATACTGCTTACTTGAAGGGAATTAACTTGAGATTATATGCAGATAGTGATCTTGAGGATTTAAACAAGGTAGAGAATCAAAAAATAGAAGATGATGATTTAATTTTTGAGCGGGTAGATAAAGGAATTAAACTAGATAGAAGTGAATATTTCTATCTACCTGGTAAAGTACTACATATAGATGGTGATGAAGATTATTTAAGACGTTGTATGAATTTATATAAGAAATTAAATATTATGGCGTATGGTGTGTGTTTACAGGAAGCGGATGTTCAATCAGAAATTATCAGTTATTTAACGAAACTAAACCCAGATATTTTGGTAATAACTGGGCATGATGCTTATTATAAGCGAAAGGGTTCAATTAAGGAGTTAACTAGTTATAAAAATACGGCAAATTTTATCGAAGCAGTTAAAATGGCTAGAAAGTATGAAAAAGATCAGGATAAGTTGATTATTATAGCTGGTGCTTGTCAGAGTAATTATGAAGAATTGATTAAATCAGGGGCGACGTTTGCGTCTAGTCCAAAAAGAATTAATATCCATGCTTTAGATCCGGCTATTATCGCATCCGGTATTGCTTTGTTTGATCGAAATAAAACGGTGGATTTAATTCATCTTTTAGAAAAAACTAAATATGGTTCAGAAGGTATCGGTGGGGTTGCCACAAAAGGATGTATGTTTGTGGGGTATCCGAGATGACGATAGAAAAAGTAAGAGATAAGGTGAATTCTTATAAAGGGAAAAATTTAAAATTTCGTTTTAATGGAAGTCGTAATCAAATAGAAGAATTTGAAGGAACAATTATTAATACTTATGATGCGGTTTTTATTATTCGTTTACAGGATAATCAGAGGATAAAATCATTTAGTTATAGTGATATGTTAATTAAAAAATTGGTCGTATTAAGTTGAACGCTTTTTGTGGCATTCTCCTCATGAGGTGTGTTACGTTTATCTTGAGGTGAGGATAATGACAGTTACTGAAGTATATCAATGTTTTATTGATCAGTTACAGAATTCTACTGTACATTCAATATCGTTGTATGAGGAATTACTTATCTTGTATCAGAAGATGAAGGAAGTAGCGGTTTTAACTAGTGATGATGACCTTTCTTTAAAATTAGATAATGCTCATGTGATTATTCAGGAAGCTAATTCTATATTAGAAAAAACTCATCGTAAAGGGCCTAATCATCTTTATCATCACGCCTTTTATTATAATTTTTATAGTATTGAGCAGGCAATTTTATGTTTAGAGACCACTGATCAAAACGTTTTTCAAAAAGCACTTATTATTGCCAGAATATTTGCGGTAGGATGTCGGTTAGAAAATGCAATTTCGTTATCTGAATCTAATCGTTATTTATATCTTAGCTCATTAGAATATTTGGCTTGTGGGAAACATCTTCTTCATGTTAGTAAGGAAGATTATGATTGGTGGATTCCTATTTTATTATCTAAGCGTATTAGAGATCCGAATTCTAATTACAATGATAGAAAAATTGAACATTTATATCACTTTTTTAAACGAAAGTTTGCATTGAGTGATCCTTCTATGCGAGGTCTATTTTCTTTTTGTAATATACAATTATTTGATCCAGAATTTATTGATATGGAAATGTTAAATCAATTTTACCAAGAATTACCATATTCTGGAAATTACTTTTATTCTTAAATGTCGAAAAAATAGTCTTTTCCTCTTTCTTTTTCTTGCATTTTTATTATTTTTATTATATGATTGTAGTATAAAGTTAGATGCTTTAGAAGGAGGATAACATATGAAAATTACATCTGTAAATGTTCGTAAGATTGAAAAAGAAGGCTCTAGGATGAAAGGTATCGCATCTGTATTACTAGACGATAGTTTTGCTGTACATGATATTCGTATCATTGAAGGTGAAAAAGGATTATTTATCGCTATGCCTAGTAAAAAAACTCCAAATGGAGGGTACCGTGACATTGCTCATCCAATCAATCCAGAGGTACGTTCTATGTTTGAAGAGGCAATTCTTAAAGCTTATGAAGAAGCAGAAGATCCTGTTGCAAGCGAAGAATAAAATGAGTTTTAAAGCCCTATGGGCTTTTTTTAATGATTGGTAATTGGTTTCATATATTTATAGTGAATTATATATAGGAGTGTAGGTATGGAAAAAAATGGTAAAAAAAATAATTTAAATAATAACACTGTTTCTAGTGTTGTTAGGAAAAAGTCTTCTAGCGTTGTTCGAAAAAAGAAAAATTCTAATTGGAAAGAAGAAAGTAAAGAAGAATCTTCTTCATCTGTGATAAAAAAAGTGTCTAAAAAGCCTTCTTCTAGTATGGTTAATCAACCTTCTACTGTTGTAAAGCGAAGGAAGAGTTCCTCAGAAAAAAATTCAGATCGTTCATCGAAAGTGACAGATGATCAAGAACCTGTTAAATCAAAAGTAGTTATACGTAAAAAAATCAGTACTGAAAAGAAAAAAGATGACCAGAAATTAGAACAAAATATTTTATCAGATCAGAAAACTACTGAAAAGAAAAAAACAAGAAAAGAGAAGAAACAAAAGACCGAACATCCAAGAAAAAAAACTAGCTCGAAGAAGAAAAAAATATTGATTATTTGTTTAACAGTTCTTATTTTATTACTTGTAGTTGCTTCTTACTTATTTTTCTTTCCATTTAAGCTTACTTATGATACAAAAGGAGACTTAGTTACTAAGACTGGTACTTTAGATTTCGAGGTAACCATAACTGGAAATAAGCCGATTTCTAAAATATATTATGCTGTTGATCCTGAAGAAGAAAATAATTTAGATTGTTATACCACTATAGATAGTGATGGTGGTTTATTTCAAAATAAAATTTTATTTGATGATCTTAGTATTCCTGTTGGTTCTAGAACGTTAATTCTCTATGTTGAGTCATTATTAGGTACTCATGAGATTATTTCTATTCCCGTTGAATATACGATTGGATATATTAATCCGTTATCCATTGAAGATGTTGTAATAGGTCCAACGGATAATACTTATATTGTTGACAAAGAGTTGCTTATTACTTTTGATGATAATGTATCTGAAGCTGAGGCAAAAAAATTAATTGAAAAGTATCAAGGAAAAATTGTTGGTGAGATTTATTTTTTAAAGCAATATCAAGTTAAATTTGAAGTAGAAGATTTATCTGATTTAAAAAGAAAATTAGAAGCTGAAGAAATTATTTCTAATGTTACTTATAATTATTTTGATGAGGTTGAGATTGCTCGTAATAAGGTAGGAAGTATATTAGGAGAAGAAATACATTTTACTAAAGATTATTATATTTCTGCTTTAGGTATTGATGAAGCCTATGAATTAGTGAAAAAACCTCATTGGATTAATGTTGGTTTAATTGATTCGCCTGTTGATTATCGTCATAATGATTTAAATATGAATGAAAGTAATATGTTTATTCCTTCGATGAAAAATAGTGATTTTGATGATATAGATAATATTTTAGATTATTATGATACTTATGATCACGAAAATGATGAAGTTTATAATCAAGATAAATGGTATTCTGATTGTTCATTTTTATCTTTCCGATCTCACGGTACTCATGTAGCTGGTATTATGGCAGGTATTCGTGATGATAATGGGGTCGAAGGAATTAATGATAGAGTCAGTTTATATTATGCTAGTATGTGGGTTTACTATAAGAGAAGTGCATTTATTGATTCAGTTGATGAAGCAAGTAGAGAAGATTATATAGCTCAATTTGATGGTGATTTTGGGTATGGTTATGATTCTTTTAATATGACTTATGCTTTGAGTAATCTTATTATGTCTGATGTTAGAGTAATTAATATGAGCGTAGGTTTTGATTCTGTTAGTGATAGTTCTTATAATGAATTAAAAAAATACTATGATACTTATTTTGCGACTATTGAGAAAACAGGAAAAGATTTTTTGATTGTTAAATCTGCTGGTAATTGCTCAGCTTCTGGTCAATGCAAGCAAAATGCAGACAATGATTATTTTAATCGTATTCTTTCTGAGAATGAATTTGCTGATAATCATAGTTTAATTGTTGGTGGTTCGATAGAGCCTGGTACAGTAACGGCCAATGATCTTATTCATAATTATTTTGTCCATTCTAAAGGGGTATACTCTAAATATGGGGAAATTGTAGATATTTTTGCACCTGGTACTATTTATAGTTCCATTTATAATAATGATTATGAATGGATGATGGGGACTTCTCAAGCGGCTCCAATAGTATCTGGAACAGCGAGTTTGATTTATTCGATTAATCCTGATTTTACTGCTTCTCAAGTGATTGATTTTATCGTAGATAATCCCGATGGTTATGTTTCTTTTGAAAAAGTAAAAAAAGGGGTTATCAATACGAAAAGTGCGGTTGAAGCAGCTCTTACTTATCAAGAAACGGGAGAGAAAACGACAACTATAGATGATACCAAATACGGATTTATTCAAGGATCTATTCAAGATGCTGTTACAAAGGAGCCTGTTGAAGTAGCTGGTTCAATTGAATTTATTGATGTTAATGACCCAGATAAAATCTATATTGCTGCAGATACCAATGCTAGATATTTAAATGGTGGGAATTATGATTATATTCTGCCAGTTGGAACATACAATATGGTGATTAAGTTTGAGGGGTATGTAAAAGAAACTATTTATCATTTAGTTATTGATGAAGATACGGTAACGTATAATATATTACTTAATGTGGTTAACGATTCAGATTTAACGGTAGTATCAACAACTGGTTATGCGATTGATGCTTTTGATGGTAGTCATATTCCGAATACAAAGATTGAAATATATAAAGGAATCTCTAATAATACAGAAAATAAAATTACTGAAGTTCAAGCAGATGCAAATGGTTATTATACCTTGTTATTAGAGCCTGGTAATTATACTGCCTATGCATCAGCTGAGGGATATACTTCTAGTAAGACTAATATTTTAGTAGTGCCAAATAAAAATGGTGAACAGGATTGTACACTTACGCCAGTATTAAAAGAAGGCGAAATTCGAGCGGTTCTTACTTGGGGATTAACGCCTAGGGATTTAGATTCTCATTTAGTTGGTCCTACTCCAGATGGTAATCGGTTTCATATCTACTTCAGTAATAAAAATTATGAATATCAGGGAACAAAATACAATAATTTGGATTTGGATGATACGACGAGTTATGGTCCAGAGACAACTTCTGTTTATGTAGGGGTAAATGGAACTTATACTTATTATGTACATGATTTTACTAATCGTAATTCTTCTAGTTCTAATGCACTTAGTTTGTCTGGTGCGCAAGTAAAATTATATATTGCGGGACGAGAGGAACCTATTATTTATAACGTTCCTAATCAGCCAGGTAACCTATGGAAAGTATTCTCTATCGAAAATGGGCAAGTGACCTCAATCAATGAAATGAGTTTTCATAGTAATTATCGTAATTTAGAATGAAGGTACTAAGTATCTTCTTTTCTTTTGGTATATTTTTTTTGCTCCATCATATTTTTTACTAGGAGGAATATGTATGGACAAGGATACGAATATTACGAATTATAATCATAGTATTAATATTGTAGAAAGAAAAAACATTTTAGTAACTGGAGTGAAAAAAATTGAAAGCTTTGATAACGAAGAGTTTTTAATGGAAACGGTAATGGGATTTTTGGTATTAAAAGGGGATGATTTGGAATTATTGAAATTAGATACTTTGCAAGGAAATGTATCAATTAAAGGATTTTTAAAATCTTTTGCTTATGTAGATGATGCGACAAAAAAGGAGAAAGAATCCAGTATTATTAGTAGGTTATTTAAATAATGGAACTTGAGATACAAATTCAGAGTTTTGTCGCTTCTTTTGTTTTTGGATTTCTATTTTCTTATTTTGTTAATTTGTGTTATAAGTGGTTATTTCTTTCTAAAGGGGTATTTCGTTTGTTATTTACTTTGATTTTTGTGTTGTTTTTTTGCTTATTGTATTTTTTGATGATGGTTGTGATTAATTCTGCTCGTATTCATATTTATTTTTTATTGATGACTTTGATTGGTTATTTAGTAAGTAATTTATTTAGTCGAAAGGTTCGTTATCATTAGTTTACATTTCTTTGTCAAGCGACAAAACTTTCTATTTTTAAACCGTTGTCTTTTCTTTTATTTCTACTTATAATGAGAATAAGAAGAATAGGGAGGTTTGCGTAGGTATGAGAAAGAAAAAAACAAAGTCCCGTGCACGTGTTTGTCTTTTCGTGCCTATCTGTGCGGTAGCGATCATCGCTATTTTTACTGCTGTTGGTAACTATTGGGTTCAAATATTCGAAAAGTACCAAGAAAAAGAGGCCTTAGAAGAAAAGATGCTCACTTTGCGAGAAAAAGAGGCAGAATTAAAAGTGGATGTCGAAAAGTTAGAAGACCCAGATTACATTGCTCGTTATGCACGGGAAAAGTATATGTATTCTAAGGATGGGGAGATTATTCTAAGATTGCCAGAAGAAGATGAAGAATAATCTTCTTTTTCTTTTGTTTTTATTCGTAAATATGGTACAATACTATTTGTAGTGAAATGGGTGAATAGTGTGGAAAAAGTATATGATTATTTGAAAACTCTATTAGATCCTTCTAGTACTGTAGTTGTTGGAGTATCAGGGGGACCGGATTCTATGGCACTACTTTATATTTTGGTTACTTTGGCTAAGAAAAAGTCTTTTTCTTTGATTTGTTGCCATGTTAACCATAACGTGCGTAAGGAAAGTAAAGAAGAGAAAGTTTTCTTGGAAAACTGGTGTTATGAACATGGGGTTTTGTTCGAATCAATGACAATTGAACATTATAGTGATGATAATTTTCATAATGAAGCTAGAAACATTCGTTATCGTTATTTTGAAGAGATAGTAACTAAGTATCAAGCAAACTATTTGATGACTGCTCATCATGGCGATGATTTAGTGGAAACTATTTTGATGAGACTTGTACGTGGATCGACTTTGCGTGGCTATGCTGGGTTTAAGCGTGAGGTAGATAAAGGGAGTTATCTACTTGTTCGTCCACTTATTACGGTTTCTAAGCATGAACTTTTAGATTATGATGAAAAAATGGGTATTCCTTATGTTATCGATAATTCTAATCATAAAGACAAATATACAAGAAATCGTTATCGTAAATATGTGTTACCTTTTTTAAAGCAAGAAAATCCTAATGTACATGAGAAATTTTTAAAGTTTAGTACGATGTTAGGAGAATATAGTGATTTTATTGATCGTCAGGTAGATAGTGTGTTTGCCTCGGTTTATCACGGTGGATATTTAGATATACCAGAGTTTCTTACCTTGGATTCTCTTCTACAAACACGAACTCTTTATCGTATTTTAGAAGAAATTTATCAAGATGATTTAAACTCGGTTAATGATAGACATGTTCAACTTTTTTATCAACTTGTTTTTTCTCGTAAAAAAAATACCTATATTCTGTTACCTAATCATGTGAAGATTGTGAAATCTTATGATCAGGTTAAGGTGGTTAAAGATGGGGAAGGTATTGATCATTACGAAATAGAATTAGTTGATTACGCTATTCTTCCTAATGGTAAACATTTAGAGATTATTCACCATGATATTTTAGAAAATGGTAATGATATTTGCCGTTTAGATAGTCAAGATATTGTTTTACCTCTTTATGTTAGAACGAGAAAATATGGAGATAAAATGGCAGTAAAAGGCTTGTCTGGTACTAAAAAATTAAAAGATATTTTTATTAATAGTAAAGTGCCTATGGAGGAAAGAGAATTATGGCCTGTTGTTGTAGATGCAACTGGTAATATAGTGTGGGTTCCTGGCATTAAGAAAAGTAAAATTAATAAACAAAAAAATGAAAGTTATGATATAATAATTAAATATTATTGAAGGAGAGAGAAATAACAATGAATAAAAACAGTGTTAAAAGAGGGCTATTACCTTATTTATTCTTAGTTTTGATCGTATTTAGTGTTTATTATTTATTCAATGTACTTAATCAAAAAGTTAATGTTTTGACGTACGATGAATTTGTTTCTTTGTTGGAGGAAGAAAAAGTAACTGAACTTTCGATTACGCCAAAGCAGAGGGCTGTTGTATATGAGATTAGTGGTAAGGCTGAGGATTATAAAGAGAATGAGACTTTCTTTATTCGGGTGCCTTTAAGCGATGAAATTATTAAAACAATTTTTGCCTCAGAAGAAAAAGCTGATTTCGAATTAGTAACAAATCCTGATCCTGAATCTAGTACATTGTTGTTGATTTTAGTTAACGTTTTACCACTTGTTTTACTTGTTGGTGTTGCGATCTTTATCTTTACTAGACAAATGGGTGGCGCTAATAAATCAATGGATTTTGGTAAGAGTAGAGCTCGTTTAAGTAATGATACCAATAAAGTAACATTTAAAGATGTTGCTGGATTAAAGGAAGAGAAAGAAGAAGTTTCAGAATTAATTGACTTCTTAAAAAATCCAAAGAAATTTCAAAAGTTAGGGGCTAGAATTCCTAAGGGTGTTTTATTAGTTGGTCCTCCAGGTACTGGTAAAACATTATTAGCTAAGGCAGTGGCTGGAGAAGCTAATGTGCCATTCTACTATATTAGTGGTTCTGACTTTGTAGAATTGTTTGTTGGTGTTGGAGCTAGCCGTGTTCGTGATATGTTTAAGCAAGCTAAACATTCTGCTCCATGTTTGATTTTTATTGATGAGATTGATGCAGTAGGTCGTCAACGTGGTACTGGTTTAGGTGGCGGTCATGATGAACGTGAACAAACACTTAACCAATTACTTACAGAAATGGATGGGTTTGGAGCCAATGAAGGAATTATCATTATTGCAGCAACTAACCGTGCAGATGTGTTAGATCCTGCTTTACTTCGTCCAGGTAGATTCGATCGTCAAGTTACTGTTGATTTACCAGATGTTAGAGAACGTGAAGAGATCTTGAAAGTTCATGCTAAAGATAAGATTTTAGATTCTTCTGTTCGTTTAGAATTTTTAGCTAAACGTACTCCGGGATTTAGTGGAGCTGCGCTTGAAAATTTATTAAATGAAGCTGCTTTGTTAGCGGTTAGAAGAAATAAAGAAGCAATTACGATGAGTGAAATTGATGAAGCGACTGATCGTGTAATTGGTGGTCCGGCTAAACTTAGTCGTAAGTACAATGACCATGAAAAAGAAGTCGTTGCTTATCATGAAGCTGGTCATGCTGTTTTAGGTATTAAATTACCAAATGCAGATGATGTACAAAAAATTACGATTATTCCACGTGGGCAAGCCGGTGGTTATACGTTAATGATGCCTAGTGAAGAGACCTATTTGTCTACAAAAACAGAATTATTACAACGAATAACTGGTTTGTTAGGTGGTCGTGTTTCAGAAGAAATCCAATTCCATGAAGTAACTACTGGTGCACATAATGACTTTGAAAAGGCAACTAAGATTGCTCGTGCTATGGTTACTGAGTATGGAATGAGCGATTTAGGTCCAGTTCAACTTGAACAACAAGAAGGCGGAGTCTTCCTTGGACGTGATTATAATAAGACTCGTAATTTCTCTAATGAAATTGCTCATGAAATTGATAAAGAGGTTCGTAAGATTATCGATGAGTGTTACCAAGAGGCCAAGAGAATCTTACTTGAAAATCGTGATTTGGTGAAATTACTTGCTGATTCTTTATTAGAATATGAAACATTAACCAAAGAACAAATTGATTCTTTAGTCGAGACTGGTAAAATGCCAGAAGAAAATTCTGAAGTAAAAACAGATGAAGATAAATCTTTAACAGAGCTTAAAAACTTAGCTAAGGAAAAGGGAATTAAAGGTTACACAAAAATGACTAAGGAAGAGTTGGAAAAAGCTCTAGATGAAGAAGAAACAAAAGAAAAAGAGGAAACTGATTCTAAAGAATAGTTTCTTTTTTTTGTTTAAAACGTTCATTTTGAACCAATACAACCTAAAACGGAGTATGTATTTTCCCCTCTTGTCAAAATACTTGGGGGGGGGGTATACTTAGTATGTATAAGAAAAATAGAAATGTGAATAATAGAGATGAAATATTAAGGGGATAGATATGAAGAAGTTAGAACTGAAATTTAGTAAGAAATATATAGCCATTTTTGGTTTACTTGTGATTATTTTGTTGGCTATTGTGTTTTTAATTAGTAATACATACGGATATTATCAGGAAGATTTAGAATTAAAAAATTCCTTAGAGATGACGGTTGCGACCCTTTCTTATGGTTTAAATGAGGAGTATAAAGTAGTAGTTCCCGCTAAAGGTGAGGTAAGAGTACCTATCGCAGTAATGGGATTAAATAGTCAAGAAACGAAATATCAAATGTATTATTGAAGTAGTGATGACTTAACTAATGTGATTGTAGGATATGCTAGTTATAGTAGTAATCTAGCAAGTGGAAGTTTAGCGGTAGGAGAGAGTAAGCAAGTATCATTAATCTTACAGAATAATGGCGATAGTGAAGTCACGGTATTTGTCGGAGTAAAAGGAGGATATCAAAACAATAGTGTAGAAGATATTCTACTTGGAGATGGCGAAATACGGATTACAAACCGAATAGAGAGTGATGAAGTTACCGAAGATATGGCGACTCCTGAAGATATCCTATCAGGAAAGAAGGCTTGGGTAGCTGGAAATCAGATTACAGGAACGATGGTGAATCGAGGAACAGTTAATCAGACATTAAAAGCCGGAGAAAGTTATACAATACCAGAAGGATATCATGATGGGAAAGGTGTGATTAGTTCTGATTCATTAGCTAGTCAAACTCAAGGAACTGCATCCGCAGAAGATATTAGGAATGGGAAAACCGCTTGGGTAAATGGAAATAAAGTAACTGGTACTGCTTCAGAATTTACTAATACGATTTTTATTCCTACTCTTTATGGTGCTAGTGTGAGAGGAACAGATCAATTTTATGCTGGTGGAGGCGGTATTGAATTACAGAATGTAAGTAAGATTTCTATTGAGAATTTGATTATTAAAGGTGAATCGAATTGGCCTACTGCTTCTAATTTTACTATTACTGGAAAGTCTGGTGAAACGTCGACAAGAGTAGCTTTCTTTACCAATACAACTAATGAGAGTGATCTAAGTTATGATGTTTCTATGTACGATTCTGTTACAATTTATGCTTATAGTTATAACGGTACAGAAGTTAAAGCAACAAACTTAAAAATAGAACTTAAATAATTTTCTTGATAGTAAAAGACTTGGTGTTTTGATTTAACAGTGATATACTTTAAGTGGTGTTATTATGAAGCGTTTTTGTTCTTATCATCCTGCCAAATGGGAAGCTTTTGCCTTTTTAATGATTCCTGTTTTAGTAGGTATTTTGACTGCTACTTGTTTTGGTAATGATATTTGGTTTTTAGTTCGCACAGGAGAGGAGATTCTTGTGAATGGATTTCCTCATGTTGATTTTCTAACTTTTCATGAAAATTTAACTTTAGTAGTTCAACAGTGGTTAATTGATGTTTTATTCTTTTTTGTTTATGATATTGGTGGTAAAAATGGACTTTATTTGCTTACTCTTTTCGTGAATATTTATCTTGTTTTTATCACTTATCATTTATTGATGCTAGTTACAGATAAGAAAAGGAATTTATCCATTTTATTTACTTGTGTAATTACTTCTATTCTTGCTTTCTTTTTCTTATCTCCAAGACCACAAATTTTTTCTTTTGCTATTTTACTTACGGAATTATATGTACTAGAACATTATATGAAAAGGGGAAATATTAAAATTTTATATTTTCTTCCTCTTTTATCTTGGTTTATGATTCAGGTACATGCTTCTTTATGGCCAATGCTATTTTGTTTTTGGTTACCTTTTTTTCTTGATGCTTTTTCTTTTTCTATAGGCCGACTTTCTTCAGATGCAAAACCAAAGAAACCATTACTGATGGCTTTTCTTTTTATGATTTTAGTTGGTTTTATTAATCCTTATGGTGTTGATGCTATATTTTATTTATCTCGTTCTATTAGTAGCAGTAGTCTTTATCATGTCGTTACAGAAATGCGAGTTCCTGATATTCATACTTTTGCAGGATTGGTTTCTTATTTTTGTTTATTCGTGGTGTGGATTAGTTACTTTATATTTACAAAGTCAAAAATTAAAATTCGTCATTTCTTGTTGTTGTTAGGAACAACTTATCTTACTATTTCTTCATGGCGAGGTTTGGCTTTTTTCTTGATTGCTGCTATTTATCCGTTAGCTTACTATTTTCGCTCGTATTTTTATCGAGTGCGAGATATTCCTTTTACAAAACGTCAATTTATTCCTTTGACTGTAGCTATTTTTTTCTTAGGGGTAGTGCCACTCAGTTTGATTTTATTTTCTGATGGCGTTTTCATGAATAGTTCTACGCAAGAAGGAATCGATTATTTATTGGAAAATGAAAAAGCCGATGAGGTTCGCTTATATTGTGGTTATGGTGAATGTACATATGCAGAATATAGAGGGGTGAAGTCATACATAGATAGTCGGGCGGAAGTGTTTATTAAAGAGAATAATCAACAAGCAGATATTTTAGATGAAATGTTTTATCTACAAAATCATGCGTTAGATTATCATGAGTTTTTAGAAAAGTATCAATTTACTCATTTATTGGTTACAGAAGATGATTATTTATATCAATTATTGTTACATGATTCTGATTATGAAGTCTTTTTTTCAGGAGTTGAATCTAAGACAACTCACAGTTTACAAGAGAAAAATTTGCGCCATTATATTATTTTTAAGAAACGGTAATCGTTTTCTTTTTTTTGGTTTTGTGTTATCATTATCTATTATGAATTTGAGGGATTAGTATGTGGAAAATTGGAAATGTAGAAATTAAACATCAAACTGTCTTAGCGCCGATGGCTGGAATTGGGAATTCTAGTTTTCGAAAGATCATTAAAGAAATGGGTTGTGGTTTGATCTATGCCGAAATGGTTTCGGATAAAGCCCTTTTTTATAAAAATCAAAAGACAGTTGATATGCTTTATATGGAAGAAGAAGAACGTCCTATTGTTCAACAAATTTTTGGTAGTGACAAGGATTCTTTTGTAGCTGCTGCTCAGTTTATTGAACGGAATATGCATCCAGATATTATCGATATTAATATGGGGTGTCCAGTTCCCAAAGTAGCGGTTCGTGCCCAAGCTGGTAGTGCGCTTTTAAAAAATCCAGAGAAAATTAGAGAGATCGTTACTGCGGTTGTTGAAGCTGTTCAAGTTCCAGTAACGGTAAAAATTAGAAGTGGATGGGATCATGAACATATTAATGCGGTAGAAGTGGCTAAAATTTGTGAAGAAGCGGGAGCTAGTGCGATTTGTGTCCATCCTAGAACGAGAAGTCAGGGGTATAGTGGAAAAGCTGACTGGCAGATTATTAAACAAGTTAAAGAAGCTGTATCTATACCGGTTATTGGTAATGGCGATATTGTTGATATTTATAGCGCGAAGAGGATGCTTGATGAAACTGGCTGTGATGCGATTATGATTGGCCGTGGTGTATTGGGTAATCCATGGTTAATTAAAGAGATCAACGCTTATTTAGAAGAAGGAAAAATTCTTCCACCACCAACGCCACTGATGCGTATTGATATGTGCTTACATCATTTAGAGAATTTATATCAGTTAAAGAATGAAAAATTGGCAGTTTTGGAAATTAGAAATCATGTTGCTTGGTATTTAAAGGGACTTAAAAATTCTAATGAAATTAAGAATAAAATATTTCTCTGCCATCATATTTCTGATATAATTAACATATTAAACGATTATAAAAAATATATAGAAAGAAGTGTGGATTAAATGCCAAAAAAGAAGGAAACTGTAGAGGGAGAAGTACTAAAGGAAAAAAGAGTAACCAAGAAAAAAGCGGATGCTGATCATCCAAAAGAAGAGAAGACAAAGACTTCACGAGTTAAAGTCGAAGAAAAGAAAGAATATCGTAAAGCTTATTTCTTCCCTAGATTGATGGCGTATATCATCGACTTTGCTATCGTTACTTTATTGTTAAGTTTCATTTTGATGTTTTTTCCAGCTAATGAAAATTACTCTGCGTATTTAGAAGAGTATGAACAGATTCAGATGAATTATTTAGAAGGAAAAACTTCAGCGGATGAGTATATTAATCAATCAGTAGATGTAGTTCATGACTTAGATTACAGTAATGTAATGACTTCCGTTGTTGGGGTAATTGTATTTATTCTTTACTTTGTTGTCTTCCAGTTTTATAATAATGGTCAGACTCTTGGCAAAAAATTGATGGGTGTCCGTGTAGTTTCGACTACGGGTGATGACAAAGTATCGATGAACCAGTATGTTCTTAGATCTTTGTTAGTGAATTCTTTAGTTTGTAATATCTTACTTATTGGTATGGTATTGTTTATGAGCAGGGATGTCTATTTCTATGCGAAATTTGCTGTTGAAGGAATTCAAACAATTTTGATTATTGTATCTGCTTTTATGGTAATTTATTCAGCTAGTGGACGCGGACTTCATGATAAAATGGCTGCAACTAGAGTAGTAATGGTTGATTAGGAGGTTATTTATGAGAGAATTTTCAGAACAAGAATTGGTACGACGTGGTAAGTTAGATAGTATTCGTGAATACTGTAATCCTTATCCAGAACGTTATGTACTTACTCATTCATTAAAAGAAGCATCTAATTTGGAAGATGGTGTTAATCAAGTTCGAGTTGCCGGACGTATTGTTTTCTTACGTAAAATGGGTAAGATGAGTTTTATTAAATTACGTGATATCGAAGGGGATTTACAGCTTTCTATTAAGATCGATTTAGTCGGTGAAAAAGCATATGAGTTCTTTAAGAGTAATATTGACCTTGGTGATTTTATTGGTGCTGAAGGAGAGATTTTTACAACGCATACTGGTGAAAAGACTTTACGTGTTCAATCTTTTCAATTTTTAGGAAAAGCTTTGCGACCACTACCAGAAAAATTTCATGGTTTAACGGATCAAGAAGCATGTTATCGTCAGCGCTATGTTGATTTAATTATGAATCAAGATACTAGAGAACGTTTTTTACTTCGTATTCGTTTTATCCGTGAATTACGTCATTATTTAGATGATTTAGGATACTATGAGATTGAAACTCCTATTTTGAATAATAAAGCGAGTGGAGCAGCAGCTAAGCCTTTTGTTTCTCATCATAACGCTTTAGATATGGATGTTTATTTAAGAATTGCTCCAGAAACTTACTTAAAAAGAGCAGTAGTTGGTGGTATTCCTAAGGTATATGAAATTGCTAGATGCTTCCGTAATGAAGGAATGGATGCGACTCATCTACAGGACTTTACGATGGTAGAAGGATATCAAGCTTATTTTAATTACGAGGATAACATGAAGTTTATCCAACATATGTTACAGACAATTATTGAAAAATTATTTGGTACTTTGACGATTCCATTTGGGGATAGAGAGATTGACTTCAGCGGAGATTGGCCTCGTGTCACTTTCCGTGAATTAATTCTTAAACATTCTGATATTGATATCGAAGTAGATAATACGAAAGAAAAATTATTAGCTAGAATTTTAGAAAAGAAAATTGAACTAGAAAGTGAAACCCCATTAGAGAATTTAGGTTTTGGTAATTTAGTTGATGTTTTATATAAGAAAGTTGCTCGTCCATTTATGATCGAACCAGTTTATTTAACTGAACATCCAACAAGTTTATCGCCACTTGCTAGAAGTAATGATGAACGTAAAGAGATTAGTGATCGTTTCCAATTAGTTATTAATGGAGCAGAAATTGTCAATGGATATTCAGAGTTGGTTGATCCAATTGAACAAGAAAAGAGATTATTAGAACAGGCAAGTTTAAAAGCAGCAGGGGATAGTGAGGCTATGCCAATGGATTACGATTATATTCGTGCTATGGAATATGGTATGCCACCAATTTCTGGTTGGGGAATGGGGGTTGACCGTATTGTTCAACTCTTGACTGGTGTTGATAATATTCGTGATGTTGTCATGTTCCCATTGATGAGGCCATTAGATGAAGACAAAGATTAAATAGATACTCTATTCACTTGAGTATCTTCTTTTTTTTGCTGAAAAGACTGGTTTTTTGAGGTAAAACGATTGTATTTTGTGCCAAATTATGTATAATGAAATAGGGAGGGTTAATATGAAAAAGCATAATAGTTTCAAGGTTGTGTTGATTACAATATTCGTAGTAGCACTTTGTACTTGGATTTTTCCTAGTGCGCAATTTTCTACACAGTTAATCGAGGGCGAAAGAGTTCAAGTTGGTTTATTTGATGTATTTTCGTATCCAATGGTAGCACTTTATTACTTTATGAATATTTTTGTATTCGTAATTGCATGTGGTGCCTTTTACGGAGTTGCTTATAGAATACCGGCATACAAAAAACTATTAGAAAAGATTACTGCTGGTTTCAAAGGTAGAGAAAATATTTTCTTAGTTTTGATGATTGTCTTGATTGCCGCTTTAGTTTCTGTAACGGGTATTTCATTTCCAATCGTCTTTATATTCCCATTAGTCATTTCAATTATTTTAATGATGGGATATAACAAGTTAGTTGCGGCTAGTGTAACAGTTGGTTCTACTATTGTAGGTATAGCTGGTACAACATTAGGTACAACTACGGTTGGATATGTAAATTATCTTTTAGGAACAGATACTTTCGATGAAATGATTACGAAAGTGATCATCTTAGTTGTTTTAACTGTTTTATTGGTAGCTAATGTTTTACTTTATGCGAAAAAAACAAAACGTGTAGTAGAAGAGAAAAAAGAAGAATTAGCTCATGATGATAAAGTTAAAGAAGTTAAGAAAGAAGAAAGTGTTAAAGCTGTTTCTTCTAAGAGTGAGACGAAGAAAGAACATGTAGAAGATACTAAGAAAGAAACTACTAAGAAAAAGGATACTACTAAGAGTACGAAAACAACAAAAACAAAAACAAAAACTAAAGGACGTAAGTCAAATTCTACTAAAGGTAAAACAAGAGCTGCTTTTGCCAAATCTAGTGATGAGGTAATTCAAGTGGAAGTAGCTAATGGTAAACCTAAAAAAGTACGTGTTTGGCCATTTGTAATCATTTTTGATCTCATTGTGATTATCTTAGCAATCTGTATGTTTGATTGGGAAGGATTATTTGGGATTACTTGGTTTACAGATGCAACAGATGCAATTGTTGGTTATGAAGTTGGTGGATTCCCAATTTTCTCTAAATTATTAGGTACTTTCAATGCATTTGGTTCATGGAGCTTAAATGTTGAAGTTCCAGCTATGATTTTGATTTTCACTTGTATTTTAGCTTTAGTATATCGTGTTAAATGGTCTGATTTCATTGACGGTGTAGTAGATGGAGCTAAACGTAGTGCACCAGTTGCGACTGTAATGTTGTTGATTTTCACAGTACTTATTCTTGTAACTTATCATCCATTCCAATTAAGCATTACAAAAGTATTACTTGATTTCTCAACAGGATTAAATGTAGTTACGATGTCAATTATTGCGATGTTTTCAAGTTTCTTCAATGCTGATCTTACTTATGTCGCACAAAGTACATTACCTTATGTTACATCGGTTATTACGGATAGTTCACTTTATCCATTACTTGCCGTTATCTTCCAATCTATCTATGGATTAATGATGTTAATTGCGCCTACTAGTATTATCTTATTAGGTACATTAACTTATTTGGACGTTCCTTATACTCAATGGTTAAAACATATTTGGAAATTATTTGTACAGTTCTTAATTGTACTTATCATTATTTTCTTAATTGTACTTGCGGTTTAGAAATAAATCGACTTTGACAAAATAAGAATGGTGTAATTTTAAGTAGATGGAATCTTATTTAAGAGGACGTCTACTTTTTTTGTGTCCTAGTGTTTAAAAAAATTCTAAATCGTTCATATTATGCATAGAATGATATAGGAGGAAATGTTATGTTTTCTAGATTTAGTGAAGAAGCACAAAAAGTACTGTTAAATGCAAAGAAGGAAATGCAGGAATTGAAACATCCTTATGTTGGTACTGAGCATTTGTTGTTGTCTTTGATTTCTATTCAAAAAGATATTGGAAAGAAAATGGCTGAGTATGGGGTAACTTATCAAAAATTCAAAAATAAATTAGTAGAGGTTGTAGGAGTTGGAACTGAGGATAACTCTTGGTTTTTGTATACTCCATTGTTAAAAAGAGTTTTAGAAACAGCAATTTTAATTAGTAAAGAATCCGTAAATGGCGAAGTTGGATGTGATCAATTATTATTTTCTATTTTAGAAGAGGGCGAAGGAATTGCGGTTCGGATTTTAGAAAAATTGAATGTTGATGTAGAAGAGTTACAAGAAGTATTTTCTTTAAAGTTAACGGCTAAGAAAAAAGGAAATAAAAAGAAGTTAATGGTAGAAGAATATGGATTAGATTTAACGAAAAAAGCACTAAATCATGAAATTGATCCTGTCATTGGTCGTGATGATGAATTATTACGTGTGATGGAGATTTTATCGCGTCGAACGAAGAATAATCCATTATTAATTGGGGATGCTGGTGTGGGTAAGACGGCGATAGTTGAAGCGCTAGCGCAATTAATTGTTTTAAATCAGGTACCAGATAAGCTTAAAAATAAACGATTAATTTCTGTTTCTATCGCTAGTTTAGTAGCTGGTACTAAATATCGTGGTGAGTTTGAAGAGAGAGTAACGAAGATGCTTAAAGAAATAGAAAATGATGATACGATTATTCTTTTTATTGATGAGATTCATACGTTAATGGGAGCAGGTGGAGCTGAGGGCGCAATCGATGCAGCGAATATTTTTAAACCGGCTTTGGCTAGGGGGAAGCTTCAATTAATTGGTGCGACTACGATCGATGAATATAAGCAATCTATCGAGAAAGATAAGGCAATTGAGCGTAGATTTCAAGTTGTGGTTGTCGAAGAACCAAAAACCGATAAAGTTTATGATATCTTATTGAAATTGAAACCATTATATGAGAAGTTTCATCATGTTAAGATTTCCGATGATGGTTTACGCTTTATTATTCAATTAACGGATAAATATATGCATGATAGGAGGCAGCCAGATAAAGCGATCGATGTTTTGGATGAGGTTTGTGCTAAGGTTTCTTTAGTTGCGGATAAAGATAGTAGAGCCTTACATAAATATCAAGAAAAATTAACAGAATTAGTGGATAAAAAGAATAAATATATTCTTCAAGAAGATTTTGAAAAAGCGGGGGCTTTAAAAACAGAGGAAAAAGAATTATCGTCATCGATTAATACGATTGAGTTAAAACGAATGAAAGCACGAGGAGTAAGACGGGTGAAACTTTCTGATATCGCGGATGTAGTTAGCGCTAAAGCTAAGGTTCCTATTTATGAGATTCATTCAGCTAGTTTGAAACTTTTAGAACGATTAGAAAAACAGCTTAAACAAAAAATTTATGGTCAAAACCAAGCCGTCATGCAGTTAGTTAACTTTACAAAGAAAATGCAGTTAGGCTATAAAGAAGGAAATCATCCAACGTCTTTCTTATTTGTGGGCCCAACAGGAGTAGGAAAAACAATGTTAGCGAAAGAATATAGTCGTCTCTTATTTGGAGAAGATCGATTAATTCGCTTAGATATGAGTGAATATAAAGAAGCAGGTAGTATTACTAAAATTATTGGTTCTGCTCCAGGCTATGTAGGATATGATGATGGTAAGAATAAGTTAGAGGAAATAAAGAATAAGCCACATGCTGTTATTTTGGTCGATGAAATCGAGAAAGCCCATCCTAGTGTATTAAATCTATTTTTACAAATTTTAGATGAAGGAAGAATTACTGATGCTAAAGGGAATACTGTTCACCTAGAACATAATATTATTATCATGACTTCCAATATCGGTTTTTCTACTCATGATTTAGGATTTGTTTCTACCAATACAATAGAGTCAAAATTACAAGACTTTTTATCTTTAGAATTATTAAATCGAATCGATCAGATTATTGAGTTTAATCGTTTATCTCATGAGGCAATCAAACAGGTAGTTTTGACTCAAATGCGTGAGTTAAAAGAAAAGTTTAAAGCTCGTGATATTAAAATTCAATTTGCTGATTCTTTAGCAGAAGATATTATAGGGGCCTGTGATTATGAAAAATTTGGGGCTAGACGAGTAAGTAAGATTATTGAAGATAAAGTGGATAATTATATTATCGATCAAGTATTGTTGGGAATGAATTCTATCAAAGTTGAGGAGATCAGTTTGTAGAAGCGGATCTTCTTTTTTGACGGTTTCTTTCTCATAAAAACCATGATATAATGGTTTAAACACGGAAAAAAGTATCTACCATAATTATTCCGTAATTTTGTAATATAATGAAAAAGGTGATTGATTTTGAAAATTTATAATACGTTAACGAGAAAAGTTGAAGAGTTTATTCCTCATGAAGAGGGTGTTGTTAGGATGTACACTTGTGGTCCTACGGTATATAACTATGCTCATATCGGGAATTTACGTACTTATATCTTTGAAGATGTTCTAGAAAAAGGGTTACGTTATTTAGGCTATGATGTTCGTCGAGTAATGAATATTACTGATGTTGGTCATATGACGAGTGATAGTGATTCTGGCGATGATAAGATGTTAAAAAGTGCGGAAAAAGAAGGAAAGACTGTTTATGAAATTGCGGAATTTTATACAGATGCCTTTTTTAAGGATCTCGAGAAATTAAATATTCGTAAACCAGATATTGTAGAGAATGCTAGTCATCATATTGATATGTATATTAAAATGATCTCTAAAATGTTAGAAGATGGTTATGCTTATCAATCCCATGGAAATGTTTATTTTGATATTAGTAAAGCAAAAGACTATTACCAACTTTCAGGAAAGAATCCAGATGATTTAATGGTTGGAGTTAGAGATACTGTAGAAGAAGATGATTTTAAGAAAAATCCAGCTGACTTTGGATTGTGGTTTACCGATAGTAAGTTTTCCAATCAAGATATGAAATGGGATTCTCCTTGGGGTATCGGTTATCCTGGTTGGCACATTGAATGTAGTGGTATCAGTGCGAAATACTTAGGAGAGTATTTAGATATTCACTGTGGTGCGGTGGATAATATTTTTCCTCATCATACAAATGAAATTGCGCAAAGTGAAGCTTATTTTGGTCATAAATGGTGTAATTACTGGGTACATGGAGAATTTTTAAATGATAAGACTGGTAAAATGAGTAAGTCTAAGGGTGAGTTTTTACGTCTTCAACTATTAGAGGATAAAGGATATTCTCCACTTAGTTATCGTTATTTATGTTTGAATAGTCACTATCGAAAAGGTTTAGTATTTTCTTATGAAGCTCTTGATCAAGCCGAGACAAGTTATCGTAAGTTGAAAAATCGTATTAAGTCATTAGATAGAACACCTAATCTTCGTGAGGGAAAAATCGATTATTATCAAGATAAGTTTAAAGAAGCTATCGCAAATGATTTAAATACATCTAGTATGTTAACACTAGTATACGATGTATTAAAAGATAATGAATTGACAGATTTTACGAAGTTGTATTTAATTGAAGATTTTGATAAAGTGTTATCTCTAGATTTGACCGTAGAAGAAGAGGAAGAACTTCAAGATGAGCAGTTTATTTTAGATAAGATTGAAGAGAGAAAACAGGCGAAGAATGCTCGTGATTTTGCGCGCGCAGATGCGATTCGTGATGAATTATTGAGTCAAGGTATTCGCTTGATCGATACAAGAGAGGGTACTACTTACGAAAGAATTTAAGGAAGGGAGGAATCCACACTGTATTATACTTATGATTTAATGGGCTATGGATTAGTTTTAATCGGAGTCGTTATTACTTTAGTAGCTCAGTCTTTTGTTACTAGTCGATATCGTCGTTATCGGACTAAAGATACGAAGAAAGGGTTATCTGGACAGGAAGTTGCCCGAATGATTTTAGATAAGCATGGACTTAGTCATATTTATGTGACAGAAGTAAAAGGAACGCTTACTGATCATTATGATCCAAATAGAAAAGTGGTAAGATTATCTAGTGAAGTATTTCATGGAACTTCGGTTGCTTCTTGTAGTGTAGCGGCTCATGAAGTAGGGCATGCGATTCAAGATAAAGAAGGTTATTTCTTTATTCGACTTAGAGGAGCTATTTTCCCTTTGGTTAGTTTCGCTTCTAAATTTGGTTATTTGGCTATTTTGATTGGATTTCTATTTAATTTTATGGATTTAGCTTGGGGCGGCGTTGGATTACTATTAATTATTTTATTTTTTCAATTGATTACGCTACCGGTTGAGCTAGATGCTTCTAAAAGAGCACTTGCCGAGTTACAAAAATTAGAGATTTTAGAGGAAAAGGAATTATCTAACGGTAAAGATATGTTACAAGCAGCAGCGATGACCTATGTCGCATCTCTAGCTACAACATTACTAGAAATTTTACGTTTTGTTCTTATTATAGCGGGAAGAGACGATCGAAAATGATGGTCTTTTTCTTTTTTTGGTAAAACGGTATGAATATTGGATTTGCGTCTTAGTTAGCTTCTTGATATAATGAAAACGGTGATGAGAAGTGAAACCAGTAGAAATTAATCCTTTAGTTTTAGCGTATTTAGGAGATACGATTTATGAAAATTATGTTCGCCGTTATTTGATAAATCTTGGTTTGACGAATGTTAAACAGTTACAGGAGGCAGCAGTAGAGTATGTTAGTGCTCGGTGTCAAGCAGCTTATTTGAAAAGTTTACTAGATTTAGATTTTTTTACCGATGAAGAAATGGATGTTTTAAAAAGAGCGCGAAATTGTAAGAGTAAGTCTCATCCTAAAAACTGTGATATTCTTACGTATAAACATGCAACAGCGTTAGAAGCAGTGATTGGATATTTGGATATTGTTGGTAGAAAGAATAGAATAGATGCGATAATAGATATGATCTTAGGAGGTAAGTTATGTTAGTCTATGGAAAAAATGTAGCTTTAGAATATTTGACAGATGGTAAAAAAGTACGAAAAGTTTATTTGCAGGAAGGGTTTAAAGACGAAAAAATTCTTTTCTTGGTCCGAAAATTGAATTTTCCTGTTATTTATAAGCGGAAATCAGATTTAGATCGACTTGCGAGTGGTGTTCATCAAGGTATAATTTTAGATGTAGAGGATTTTAGTTATTGTTCATTTGATTCACTTTCTAATGAAGAGGACAGCTTTTTGATTATTTTAGATCATTTGGAGGACCCTCATAATTTAGGTGCGATTATTCGAACGGCAGAAGCGGCTGGTGTCGATGGAATTATTCTTCCTAAAGATCGTGGGGTTACGGTAAATGGCACTGTTTTGAAAACAAGTGCAGGAGCGATTTATCATCTTCCTGTCTGTCAGGTTGTCAATCTTCATCAGACGATTGATGCCCTTAAGAAAAAAGGCTTTTGGATTGTCGGTACAGATATGACGAATAGTCAGGATTATCGAGAGATTGATTATTCTGGTAAAATCGCCCTTATTATTGGTAATGAGGGAACAGGTATGAGTCGGTTAGTCCGTGAATCTTGTGATTTTATTGCTAGAATCCCTATGTATGGTAAAGTAAATAGTCTAAATGCGTCAGTTGCAGCAGGAATTATGATTTATGAGGTGATTAGACACAAGAAAGGATAGGTATGCAAAATTATTCTCAATATAATGACTATGAATTAGTTTATATGGTTCAAGAAGAAAACGAGAATGCCTATCAAATTTTATATGATAAGTACCAGCCACTTTTGCGTCAAATTGTCAGCCGTTTTTATTCGACTTATCGTTATTTTGGAATTGAGTACGAAGATTTGTATCAAGAAGCCAATTTAGCATTAACCAAGGCAATTCGTACTTATCAAGTATCTTCTAATACGTTATTTTATACTTTCGCCTGTATTACGATACGTAGTAAATTAAAAAATTTAATTAAGGTTTCTACTTCCCAAAAATGTTTATTCCATCAAAATATGTTATCTTTATATGATGCGATTAATGGAATGGATAAGGATGTATTATTGATTGATACGATTATTGATCCAGATTCTCTTGATCCAGCTTTAGAACTAGAGAAAAAGAATTTGGCTCATCAATTGTTTCAATTTTCCCTTTCTTTAACTGTTGTTCAAGGACAGATATTTGAACTTAAGACAGCGGGCTTTCGTAATATAGATATCGCGGTTTTACTGGGAATGTCTTTAAAAGATGTTAGTAATTATATGTATCGAATTAGAAGAAAATTAAAGCGTTTTTTAGTAGCTTGACTTTTTCTATTGTATGATATAATGATAATAGGGTGAGGCTATATGGAGAAGAGGACGATTGTTGAATTTGGTCTTTCTACCATGTCGATGGATTATAAAAGAGAATTTTTATATAAATTGGATTCTATGTTGAAAGAGATTCATGAAAGTGGTGGCTTTGTTACTAGTTTTGATCCAAATACCATTTATATTACAGAAGATACTAGAATGCCTGTGTTTTCTTCGATTCGTCGTTTTCTTCCTGATGAGGAGGACCAGCAAAATATTAAAGTGGCTAATCTTTTATGGATGGCAGATTTAGCTTTTTGTTTGTATCTTCCTGATTATAATTTAGCAAATGGATTATTAAATCCAGAAGTAATCAGCATGTACTTTCAAGATTTTAAAGGATATTTTCCAGAAGAAGATGTTGATTATTATGCATCTATTTTTCAACTAGATTATTCGCTTCCTGTTCTTCCTACTCAGTATTATAGTGATTATATTAATGCCAAGATGGAAGCTAATCAAGCGAGTGCTTATTCTAGTCATAAAAGTTACAGTAAGAGTACTTTAGCTGGACGGATGATGAGTGAAAAAAATAATATTAGAAATGCTGGATATGCGAACTACATCTTGATGACTAGTTTGGTCGGTTCTTTATTGTTGTTAGGCGTTTGGTTTTTATTCTCGTTTTCTTCGATATTTTCTTGACTTTAAGCCTTTTGTGTGATATGGTTATGCTGAACACGAAAGGTGTTTTTATTTTGATAAAATGAAGGTGGGTTATTTATGGCAAAAGTGGTAAAGTCAACTAGAGAAGTTGTCGATATCAACGAAGAAATGGAAAAGATCCAAAAAAAGAAAAAGAATAGTGGAAAGGAAAAAGAACAGTCTGAACAGAAGAAGAATAAAAATGAAAAAGTAGTTAAAAATACAGATAAGAAGAAACCAAGTAAAGATAAGAAGGTTAAAAAAACTAAAAAGAAAAATCCAGTATTTACTTTCTTTGCTGAAGTAAAGAAAGAGGTTTCTAAAGTAAAATGGCCTAGTCGTAGAGATATGGTTAAATATTCAATTGCGACGATTGTCTTTATTATTTTCTTTGCTATATTCTTCTTTATTATCGATATGATTATGGCTGTTTTATTGGGGGTGTAAGAGATGGAAAAACAATGGTATGTTGTGAATACTTATTCTGGACACGAAAACAAAGTAAAAGAAAAGTTAGAGATGCGTGCGGAAAGTATGGATATGAAAGATTATATTTTCCGAGTTGTTGTTCCAGAAGAGAAAATTATTGAAGAAAAAGATGGGGTAAAAAAAGAAAAAGTAAAAAAACTATTTCCAGGATATATTCTTGTTGAAATGGTCATGAGTGATGAAGCGTGGTATGTTGTTCGTAATACTCCAGGTGTTACCGGATTTATCGGATCTAGTGGAAAAGGGGCTAAACCAACTCCATTACAACCACAAGAAGTTGACAAAGTCTTAAATAGTATGGGAATTAGTAGAATCGATGTAAATAAAGAATTAGTGTCTGGTAGCAAAGTTAGAATTATTAGTGGTCCGTTTGCTGGTATGTTCGGTACAATTGAAGAGGTTGATGCACCTAATCAAAAAGTTATATTGAATGTTGATTTATTTGGTCAAGAGACTTCGGTTGAAGTAGCTATTTCTGAAATCGAGGTTGCTGGATAATATGAAATATGAAAAACCACTTTCTTCTAGAAAGTATATTGCTTTAAAAATCGATGCTTATGCTTTAAAGGGGATGATATCTCTATATTCACCTGAAGAGCAAGCAAAAATTTTAGAAACTTATTTGAGTGAATCGGAATATAGCGACTGGGAAAGAAAAATATACGAAAATACAGTAAATTTTCCTTTAGATGTTATGTTGTACGAGGAAATTGGAAATTCATTTAAGTTGGATTTTGACTATGAGTCTCTTGAAAGAAAATATCAAATTCCACATCATGTGCTTGGTGAAAAACTTTATGAGTATCAAACTCAAGATTTTCAAACTGTTTCAGAAATTTTTTTCCCTTTTTTGAAAGAAGCTTCTTTAAGGAAGAAAAAGTAGGGTTTTGTGATATAGGAAACTAGTTTTAAGTTAGTGGATAAAATCAAGAAAATTAATAAAAATTTGGAAAATATTGTTGGAAATGAGAAAGTTGTGGAAAAAGAAAAGAAAAATGTTGCATTTATTTAAAAAAGATGATACTATTTAGTCGCTATATTTAATTATATAGATGAAATTAAGTGGGAAGCACGGATATCAAATAGGAAAAGAATGGAATGCTAATAGAACCACTCGCGAAAACGAAATTAATTTTATAGGAGGTGTTTTTCGTGGCAAAAGAAGTTGTGAGAAAAATTAAATTACAAGTTGTAGCTGGAAAAGCAACACCTGCTCCACCAGTTGGTACAGTGTTGGGTCCTGCAGGAATCAACTTACAAGAATTTTGTACAAAATATAATGATGCAACTAGAGATAAAATGGGAGATATTTTACCAGTTGAAATTACTGTTTATGATGACAGAAGTTTTGATTTCGTAGTAAAAACTCCACCAGTACCTTTCTTACTTAAGAAAGCTGCGAATATTGCTAAAGGAGCAAGCAAAAAGGCAGACGGTGTCGTTGGAAAGATTACGACAAGTCAGTTAAAGGAAATTGCTGAAACTAAATTGCCTGATTTGAATGCTTATACTGTAGACGAAGCAATGAAAATTGTTGCTGGTACAGCACGCAATATGGGAATTGAAATTGTAGATTAATCATTAATCAATAAAATAGACATATAGGTAAAATACCTATGTGGGAGAGATATCCGCTCGTTAATGCAAAAAAATTTGCGAACCACATAAGGAGGAATTAAAGTGAAACAAAGAGGAAAGAAATATGTTGAAGCTTTAGGAAAAATCGAGAAGGGAAAAGCTTATACTAAAGAAGAAGCAATTAAATTAGCTAAAGAAACTTCTATTAGTAAATTCGACGGTAGTGTTGAAGTAGCTGTTAGACTTAATCTTGATACCAAGAAAGCTGATCAACAATTAAGAGGAGCTATCGTATTACCACACGGTACAGGTAAAACTAAAAAAGTTTTAGTTATCGCTAAAGGAGATAATGCCAAGAAAGCTGAAGAAGCTGGTGCTGATTATGTTGGGGACGTTGATATGTTAGAGAAAATCGAAAAAGAAAATTGGTTCGATTTCGATGTAATGATCGCAACTCCTGATATGATGCCACTTCTTGGTAAATTAGGTAGAGTATTAGGACCTAAAGGTCTTATGCCAAACCCTAAGACTGGTACAGTTACTACTGATGTAGCTAAAGCAGTAAGCGAAGTAAAAGCTGGACGTGTTGAATATAGAACAGATAGCTTTGGAAATGTTCATGGTATTATCGGAAAAGTATCTTTTACAGAAGAACAATTATTAGACAACTTAAATGCTTTTATGGCTACAATCATGAAAGTAAAACCTGCTAGCGTAAAAGGAGATTATATCAAGAACGTTGCTATTACGACAACGATGGGTCCAGGAATTAAAATTTTAGTAAATTCTTTTGACAAATAAAAAAGAATCATATATAATAAGTGTAATTTGTTGGTGCCATAGACAGTAGGTAAATAAGTAAATCCTACCGAGGACTTCATAAAGTTTATTTAAGTTCTCAGGTAGTCTGGGAACTTTTTGTATGGTACCTCTAAAAATAATAGGAGGTGTTTTATGGCAAGTGCTAAAATCTTAGAACAAAAGCAAGCAGTTATCGATGAGATCAAACAAACAGTATCTGACGCTTCAACAATCGTATTATTCGATTATCGTGGTCTTACCGATAGTGAATCTAAAGAACTAAGAAGAAGTTTACGTGAAGTTGGATCGGATTATAAAGTATATAAAAATACTTTAATGAATCGTGCTTTTCATGATTTAGACATTAAATTAGACGAATCATTAAATGGTCCTAGTGCGTTAGCATTTAGTTCTGATCAGATTGCTCCAATTAAAGTGTTATCTGAATTTGCTAAGACACACCCAGCTTTAGTATTAAAGGTTGGTATTGTCGATGGAGAAATTTCAGACGAAGCAAAGTTATCTCAACTTGCAACTATTCCATCACGCGAAGGACTACTTACAATGTTGGCTGGAGCTATGATTGCTATTCCAAGAGATTTATCGATCTGTTTGGATTTGTATGGTAAACAAAAAGAGGGCGAATAGTCCTATCAATAATAAAAATTAAATAAGGAGGAAAAAATAATGGCAAAATTAACAAAAGAGAGCTTCATTGAAAGCTTAAAAGAAATGAGTCTTTTAGAAATTAAAGAATTAGTAGATGCAATGAAAGAGGAATTTGGTGTAGATCCAAGTGCTGTAGCTGTTGCTGCTCCAGTAGCTGGTGGAGCTAGCCAAGAAGAAGAAAGTTCTACTGTTACTGTAGTACTTACTGAAGCTGGTGCTGCTAAAGTTAACGTTATCAAAGTAGTTCGTGAAATTACTGGATTAGGATTAAAAGAATCTAAAGATATCGTTGATAATAATGGTACAATCAAAGAAAACATTTCTAAAGACGAAGCTAATGAAATTAAAGCTAAGCTTGAAGAAGCTGGCGCTACTGTTGAATTCAAGTAAGAGATATTTAACGGTGTAAAAACGAATTGACGAGTTCAGTTCGTTTTTTTTGTGTGATAGTGTTTAAGGTAATTTGGAATTTATGGTTTTAAAGGCATGAAAAAAACAAAAAACGTAAAATTTTGTCCAACTACTTGAAAAAAAGTAAAAAATATGTTGCATTATTTTTAAAAATTCAGTATTATATGAGTACGAAAGGAGAACTAACTATTATTGATAGAAAATAGTTAGTTCTTTTGCTTTGTTGGGGGTGATTAATTGGCACAGTATTTTGACAACGTCGATTTGAAAAGTAATCGGAAAGAAATAGTAATTAAGATAAAAGATACTTCTTTGAAAATGACAACAGATAATGGTGTATTTTCAAAAACTAAGTTAGATTTTGGAACAAGGTTACTTTTGGAAAGTCTTCCCTTAGAAGATTTTCAAGGTAAAGTTTTGGATGTTGGTTGTGGATATGGAGTAATTGGGATTTATTTAGCGAAGAATACTTCGTGTACGGTGGATATGTGTGATGTCAATAGACGAGCACTTCATCTAGCGCGAACAAATGCGAAAGATAATCAAGTTGATGTAAATATTTTTGAGAGTGATGCTTATCAAAATGTATCTGATCGTTATCAAGTAATTATTACTAATCCACCGATTCGAGCAGGGAAAGAAGTGGTTTATCGAATTCTACTAGGAGCAAAAGAACATTTATTGCCTGATGGGTGCTTGTATTGTGTAATTCACAAAGACCAAGGCGCTAAATCGACGATTTCTGAGCTTGAAAAAAGTTATAATGTTAGTATCTTAGAGAAAAATAAGGGTTTTTTTGTAATAAAGTGTACAAGTTGTTGACTTGTTGATAAAATTATGCTATTAATATAAATTGGCAACGTATTATTTTTTATCAATATGTTCTTTGATTATATGTGTATAGGGGTGAATTTAGTGGCATATAAAGTAATTAAATGTGGTGACCACCGAGAGAGAAGAAGTTTTTCTAGAATTAAAAATACTTATGAACTAAAAGATTTGTTGGAGATTCAGACTAAGTCCTATGAATGGTTTACGAATACAGGTATTAAAGAAGTATTCGAGGACTTATTTCCAGTTGAGAATTTTGCTGGTACGTTATCGTTAGAATTTGGCGATTATCATTTTGATTCTCCTCGTTATTCGATTAAAGAATGTAAGGATCGTGAGACGACTTATGCTGCACCATTAAAAGTGGATGTCAGACTTTTTAATCGTGAGACAGGAGAAGTTAAAGAACAAGAAATTTTCTTGGGTGATATGCCTATCATGACGGATAGCGGTACTTTTGTCATCAATGGAGCAGAACGTGTTATTGTTAGTCAGTTGGTTCGTTCGCCAAGTGTTTACTTTAATCGTGAGATCGATAAGAATGGTAGAGAGTTAATTACTTCTCAAATCATTCCTACTCGTGGTACTTGGTTAGAATTTGAAACGGATGCAAGAGATGTTCTTTATGTTAGAATTGATAGAACTAGAAAAGTAACACTTACTACTTTGTTACGTGCTTTTGGTTTGTCAAGTGATGACGATATCCGTAAGATGTTCGGTAAGAATGAATATATCGAAAATACGATTGTTAAAGATTCTACTAAGAATACCGATGAAGCTTTAATTGAGATTTACGAGAAATTAAGACCTGGTGAACCAGCTACTTTGGATTCATCTAAGAACCAGATTATTACTCGTTTCTTTGATGAATTCCGTTATGATTTAGCACGTGTAGGTCGTTATAAATTTAATCGTAAATTAAATGTACTTGATCGTGTATTAAATCAAACTTTAGCTGAAGATATCAAAGTAAATGGAGAAGTTGTTGTTCCTAAAGATACATTAGTAACTAAAGAAGTCTTGGAACAATTGCGCCCTATTTTCAAAGATGGTTATGGTGTTCGTGAAGCCATGATTAACGAAGAGTTAGATACTTATAATAAGATTCAAGAAATTAAAATTTACAATCCAAACAAAAAATCAGAGAAGCTTACGCTTATTGGTAATGACCAAACTGTGGATATTAAGCGTCTTACTATTCCTGATGTTTATGCTGCTGTATCTTATTATTTATGTCTATTAAATGGATTTGGTAATTTTGATGAGATTGACCACCTTGGTAATCGTCGTATTCGTCAAGTTGGTGAACTTTTACAAAATCAATTTAGAATTGGTGTTTCACGTATGGAGAGAGTTATTCGCGAGAGAATGACGACTCAAGAAATGGAAGAGGTAACACCAAAGACGTTAATTAATATTCGTCCAGTTACTGCTGCAATGAAGGAATTCTTTGGTAGTAGTCAGTTATCTCAATTCATGGATCAGATTAACCCAATTTCTGAGCTTACCAATAAACGTCGTTTATCTGCCTTAGGTCCAGGTGGTTTATCAAGAGATCGTGCTGGTATGGAAGTACGTGATGTTAATCCATCTCACTATGGACGTATCTGTCCAATTGAGTCACCAGAAGGTCAGAATATCGGGTTGATCACTTCTCTTGCTAGTTATGCAAAAGTGGATGAGTATGGTTTCATTATGACTCCATATCGTAAAGTAGATCATTGTAAGATTACTGATCAAGTAGATTATTTAACAGCGGATGAAGAAAATGATGTAATTATTTCTCAAGCTACTGTAGCAACTGATGATAATAATATGATGACCGATGAGAAAGTAGCTGCTCGTTTTAGAGGGGATAATATCTTAGTAAAACCTGATCAAGTTGATTATATTGATGTGTCTCCACAACAAGTAGTTGCGGTTACGACAAGTTGTATTCCATTCTTGGAACACGATGATGCTACTCGTGCTTTGATGGGTGCTAACATGCAACGTCAGTCTGTGCCACTTTTAAAAGCAGAAGCACCATTTGTTGGAACTGGTGTTGAATATATCGCTGCTCGCGATTCAGGAGCTGCTATCTTAGCTAAAGCAGATGGTATTGTTGAATATGTTGATGCTAAGAGAATTGTAATTAAAAACAAGACTGGCAAAGATACTTATTATTTAGCTAATTTCGAAGAAAGTAACCAAGATTCATGTTATCATCATCGTCCAATCGTAAGAGTTGGTGATGAAGTAAAACGTGGACATGTTATCGCTGATGGTCCAAGTATGGATCAAGGTGAACTTGCTTTAGGTAAGAACGTCGTTGTTGCTTTCATGACCTTTAATGGATATAACTATGAAGATGCTGTTATTCTAAATGAAAAATTAGTTAAAGATGATGTTTATACCTCTATTCATATTGAAGATTATCAAATGCAATGTCGTGAGACTAAGTTAGGACCAGAAGAAATTACTCGTGATATTCCTAATGTTAGTGATGAGGCACGTAAGAACTTAGATGAGAACGGTATTGTTATCGTTGGTACTGAAGTTAAAGAAGGAGATATCTTAGTAGGTAAAGTTACGCCTAAAGGAATGGCTGAACTTACTTCAGAGGAAAAATTATTACATGCTATTTTCGGAGAAAAGACTCGTGAAGTTAGAGATACTTCTCTTCGTGTACCTCATGGTGGCGAAGGTATCGTTCATGATGTAAAGATTTATTCTCGTAAGGATAATGATGAATTACCAGCTGGTGTAAGTAAAGTTATTCGTGTTTATATCGCTCAAAAACGTAAGATTCAAATTGGTGATAAAATGGCTGGACGTCATGGTAACAAAGGTGTTATTTCCCTTATTTTACCAGAAGAAGATATGCCATATTTACCAGATGGTACACCAGTTGATATTATGCTTAACCCACAAGGTGTTCCTTCTCGTATGAACTTAGGACAAATCTTAGAGTTACACTTAGGTATGGCTGCTAAGAAGTTAGGTATTCATGTTGCGACACCAGTATTCGATGGTGCTAAGAACCAAGATATTCTAGATATGATGAAGGAAGCAGGAATGAGCGAAGATGGTAAGACGATTCTATATGATGGTAGAACCGGTGATCCATTCGATAATCGTATCGCAGTTGGTGTTATGTACATGATTAAACTTCACCACATGGTTGATGATAAATTACATGCCCGTTCAACAGGTCCTTACTCATTAGTTACTCAACAACCTTTAGGTGGTAAGGCACAATTTGGTGGACAACGTTTCGGTGAAATGGAAGTATGGGCACTAGAAGCTTATGGTGCAGCTTATACTTTACAAGAAGTAATCACTTATAAATCAGATGATGTTCTTGGTCGTGTTAAAGTTTATGAATCGATTGTCAAAGGAGAAGAGATCAATCAAGCAGGAGTTCCAGAAAGCTTTAGAGTATTGATGAAGGAATTCCAAGCATTAGGTCTTGATATCAGTATTATCGATGATGAAGGTAAGACATTAAGCTTGAAAGAAATAGAAGAAGATGAAGCTAAAGAAGATATGATTCAACAAGATAGTCCAGTAGTTTCATTAGATAATTTATCAGATTCAGGAGACTCTAGTGAGACTGAAGATGATGAATATAATGAAGAAGATGACGAATTCGAAGATGATTTAGATTTGGAATTTGATCCAGATTTTGAAGATGATTTGATGGAAGGGGATGAATAATTATGATAGCAGTAGATAGGTTTGAAGCTTTAAAAATTGGTATCGCATCTCCTGAAAAGATTCGTGAATGGAGTTATGGAGAAGTTAAGAAACCAGAAACGATCAATTATCGTACACTTCGTCCAGAACGTGATGGATTATTCTGTGAGAAGATTTTCGGGCCTACTAAAGATTTTGAATGTGCTTGCGGTAAATACAAACGTGTTCGTTATAAGAATATTGTCTGTGACCGTTGTGGAGTTGAAGTAACTCGTAGTAAGGTAAGACGTGAGAGAATGGGTCACATTGAGCTTGCGTCTCCTGTTTCTCACATTTGGTTCTTTAAAGGAGTTCCTTCTCGTATGGGTCTTGTCTTGGATATGAGCCCAAGAGATTTGGAAGAAGTATTGTATTTCGTTAGTTATGTCGTTATTGATAAAGGAAATACACCACTTGAAAATAAGCAAACGCTTTCTGAAAAAGAATACCGTGCTTATTATGAAAAATATGGAAATACTTTCCAAGTTGGTATGGGAGCAGAAGCGATTAAAGAGCTTTTAAAGAAAGTTGACTTGGAAAAAGAAATTAAACAGATTTCTAAAGAGTTAGAAGATGCTCAAGGACAAAAGAGAACTCGTTTGATTAAACGAATCGATGTCTTAGATGCTTTCTATAAATCAGGAAATAAACCTGAATGGATGATTATGGATTGTATTCCTGTTATCCCACCAGAGTTAAGACCAATGATTCAGTTAGATGGTGGTCGTTTTGCGACTAGTGATTTAAATGATTTGTATCGTCGTGTAATTAACCGTAATAATCGTTTAAAGAAGTTAATTGATTTAGGTGCTCCTGGTATCATTATTCAAAATGAAAAACGTATGTTACAAGAAGCAGTAGATGCCTTATTTGATAATGGTCGTCGTGGTAGAAGTGTAACTGGCGCAGGAAATAGACCTTTAAAATCTATTTCTAGTATGTTAAAAGGTAAACAAGGACGTTTCCGTCAAAACTTATTAGGTAAGCGTGTCGATTATTCTGGACGTAGTGTAATCGTTGTTGGACCTAGTCTTAAGATGTATCAATGTGGTATTCCTAAAGAAATGGCTTTGGAATTATTTAAACCTCATGTTATTCATGGCTTAGTTCAAAAAGATATTGCCCATAATATTAAAGCGGCAAAGAGATTGATCGAAAATCAAGATCCTGTTGTTTGGGATGTTGTTGAAGAAGTAATCAAAGAACATCCAGTTCTTTTGAACCGTGCTCCTACCCTACATAGATTAGGTATTCAAGCATTTGAACCAATCTTAATTGGTGGTAAAGCTATTCGTTTACATCCACTTGTTTGTACTGCATTTAATGCCGATTTCGATGGTGACCAAATGGCTGTACACGTACCTTTATCAGAAGAAGCTCAAGCTGAAGCTAGACTTTTGATGTTAGGTGCTAATAATATCCTACATCCAAAATCAGGTGATCCGATTGTTACGCCATCTCAAGATATGGTTCTTGGTAACTACTATATTACGATGGAAAAAGCAGGACTTCCTGGTGAAGGTAGATTATTTAAAAATACCAATGAAGCTCTAATGGCTTACGAAAGACGTGAACTTACGCTTCATACTCGTATCGCTATTCCTGTTGATTCCTTTAAATATAAAATATTTACGGAAGAACAACATGGTAAGTTCTTAGTTACTACAGTAGGTAAGATTAAATTTAACGAAATATTACCAGATTCTTTCCCTTATATTAACGAACCAACAGATGAAAATATTCAACAGATTACCCCAAATAAATACTTTATCGAAAAGGGAAGCAATATTCCAGAAGTGATCGCATCAATGCCATTAGTTAAACCTTTTGCGAAGGGTGTTTTGGAAAAAGTAATCGCTCAAATCTTTAAACGTTATAAGACGACAGAAACATCAATTATGTTGGATAAACTTAAAGATTTAGGATTCCATTATTCAACAATAGCTGGTATTACTGTTTCTATGAGTGATGTTGTAAGCAGTGAAAAGAAACCAGAAATTGTTGCGGAAGCGAATAAGATCGTTGATAAGATTAACAAACAATACAAACGTGGTTTGATTACTGATCAAGAACGTTATGAAAAAGTAGTAGAAACTTGGAATCATGCTAAGGATTTAGTTCAAGAAGAACTACAAGAAAAATCTAATGCTGATATGGATAACCCAATCTTCATGATGATGCACTCTAAAGCACGTGGTAATATTTCTAACTTTACTCAGGTAGCTGGTATGCGTGGACTTATGGCTAAACCTAATGGTGAAAGTGTAGAAATTCCAGTACTTTCATCCTTCAAAGAAGGACTTTCTGTATCAGAATTCTTCTTAAGTACTCATGGTGCTCGTAAAGGTAGTGCCGATACAGCACTTAAGACAGCTGACTCTGGATACTTGACTCGTCGTTTAGTTGATGTTAGCCATGATGTTATCGTTAAAGAAGAAGATTGTGGTACTGACCAAGGTGTTGTTGTACGTGCCTTTATTAACGATAAGACAGGGGCTGTTATTGAAAGCTTATATGACCGTATTGTAGGTCGTTATACAAATAAGAAGGTTCTACATCCAGAGACTAAAGAGATGATTTGTGATAAGTTAACTTTCATTACTGAACAAATCGCTGATAAGATTATCGCTGCTGGTGTAGAAGAAGTAGAAATTCGTACACTTCTTACTTGTGGTTGTCCAAATGGTGTTTGTCAAAAATGTTATGGACGTAACTTAGCTACTGGAAACATCGTTGAAGTAGGAGAGGCAATTGGTGTTATGGCTGCTCAATCTATCGGTGAGCCTGGTACCCAATTAACCATGAGAACTTTCCATACTGGTGGTGTTGCTGGTGGAGAAGATATTACTCAAGGTCTTCCTCGTGTACAAGAATTATTTGAAGCACGTAATCCAAAAGGTAAAGCAACAATCGCTGAGATTGATGGTACTATTACGAAGATCGAAGAAGATCATGGTAAATTTAGAATCTTTATTAAGAATGATGTGGAAACGAAAGAACACGTTACTAATTACGGGGCAAAACTTCGTGTAGAAAAAGGTGCTAAAGTTGTAGCGGGAGAAAAACTTACTGAAGGTGCAATTAGTCCAAAAGAATTACTTGCGGTTACTGACCCACTTACTACTCAAGAATATATCTTGAAAGAAGTACAAAATACTTATCGTAGTCAAGGTGTAGATATTTCTGATAAGCACATTGAGGTTATTGCTAGTCGTATGATTAATAAGATGAGAATCGTTGAAGGTGGAGGTACTAATCTATTACCAGGTTCTTTAGTTAGTATGCATGAGTTCACTGATTTGAACAAAGATGCGATTATTAACGGAAAGAAACCTGCTTCAGGTAGACCAGTCCTTCTTGGTATTACAAAAGCCTCTTTGGAGACAGATTCCTTCTTATCTGCTGCTTCATTCCAAGAAACAACAAGAATTTTAACAGATGCTGCTATTCGTGGTAAAGTTGATCATTTGACCGGTATGAAAGAAAATGTTATTATCGGTAAATTGATTCCAGCTGGAACTGGAGCTAAGAAATATAGAAATGTGGATTTCGATTTAGAAAGTCAGTTTATTGATGAAGAACCACTTGAAACATTAGAAGAAGAGTTTATGTAATTCTTCTTCTTTTTTTGCTTTTAAAATTAGTAACCATTTAACAAAAATTAGACTTTTTCTATTAAAAAAGTAAAAATGAAAGATTTATATCATGTTTGTTTTTTTACTGATTATGTTGATTAATAAAAGAAAATGTGTTTTTCTTTTTTCTTTTTTCTATTATAATAGTATTAGTGGTGATGTGGTATGTTAAGAAAATTAGATAACCGTGGTTGGGGATTTAGTACTTTTATCGCTTTTATTGGTGTGTTTATTTTAGCCATTATTTTAATTGCTATTGGGGCAGTTAAAATGGGAATTGGTAGTAAAGATTCTCTTCCTTTAGATGTCCCTGTTACTACCCCCAGTCCAACACCTAGTAGCCCTCCTGCTAGTTCTGAAGATAATTATCAAGAACAACTTTCGGAATATAGTGATCAGATAAAGGAAGTAGCTGCTATGGTAGTGGAAGATTATGAAAATAATTGGGATGGACAACAACTTGTTTATACTGTTTCTGATTTTATTCAAGCTAATTATTTAAATAAGTTAGAAATTGACGGAAATATATGTAGTGGTTATGTTATAGTTTCTCGAGTAGATTCTAAGTTAAATTATCAAGTTTATCTTCGTTGTGGTTCTTTATATACAACAGATGGTTATCAAGCAGATTTTGATAAGGAAATTGGGGAGTAAGTCTTTACCGAAATTATTATATGTGATTGAATAGTTGCTCATTTAAAGGTTTAAATTGTTTGTAGGAGAACGCATTTATATGAAAAGAAATTGGATAGTTATTATTTTGTCTTTCTTATTATTGGTTCCAAGTTATGGATATGCTTTAAGTGTTGATCATGTTTCTTTAAGTAATCCGGGTGAAGTAAAACCAGCTGATGAATTTGAAGTAACCCTTAATGTTTCTTTTTCTGATGCAGAAAGTGGATTTGTAGGTATGAATTATCAATTACATTATGATACCAATTTATTAACATTTGCAGGTGTTACGGTGAATAGCGATAAAGAATGGGAAATTGAAGAAGAAGTAAAAGATGGTGTTACTTCTATTGAAACAGCGATGACGTTTGATGATTCTTTTTTTAGAAATGGTTATACTAATGCCGAAGCTGTTGATTCTTCTTATTCAGCTACTTTGCGATTTTATGTTAAAAATGTAGCTAGTCAAAATGCCACAGTTCGTGTGAGTAATGTTGATGCAATCGAAAATTATGTGTTAACATATGATGACAAAAAAGGAGTTATTTATTATGAATTATCTGATCCTATAGCTTCATCCTTAGAAGCAACTCAGACTTTTTCTATTGGGGCAATTTTCTCTTCTACTGAGGAAAAAAATAATGGCAATTCTTCAACCGGTCAAAATAATCAGGATACGCCATCGACCTTTTCTGAAAATAACACTTCTCAGACTAAATCTAATAATAACTATTTACGCTCTTTAGAGATTGAAGGATATACTATCGATTTTAATCGTGATATTACTGAATATGAACTTATTGTTCCTAAAGATACCAACCAGTTAAAGATAAATGTGACTTTAGAAAGTGATAAGGCCACTTATGACATATTAGGATCAGATGATTTAAAAGGAAATAACTATGTTGTTGGTATCCCCGTTAAAGCTGAAAATGGAAATGTAAAAACTTATCTTATTCGAATTAAAACGGATGAAGAGGTAAAAGAAAGTGCGGAGGTTCTACCAGAAGAAGATAAAGAATTAGATAAGAAGTATCTATATATTGGTGGCGGTATATTAGTTCTTCTTTTACTAGGTGGTTTTATCTCTTATCTTAAAAATCGAAAAATAGATAAAGCTTTGGGTGACTTATAAAGACATTGAGATAATTAGTACTAAATCGTACTAATTATTTTTTTGTATATTAAAAATTTGTTTAGTATGGGTAAAACTTGGAAGATAGAAAAATTTTTGTTCTGCTTAATTTACATACAAAAGTTTGATTAGTCATTAACAATAAGAGGGATTGCTATTACTAAGATGGTTAAAAGTTATCTGTTTATTCTTTATTCAAAAGATAGATAAATCTTCATGATTCAAAAAAGTATGGTAGCGATTTATCATGGGTAAGCCTGTCTAAAATAAACATTACTCTATTTGTGAAGTAGAAAGTTTAAAAGGTGACGACTAGACAGCAAATTTTATTTTTCATTTTATTCTTACTTGTATACGTAATTGGAATATTGTATAATGAAGTAGAGCAGAGTAGTTATCATATGTAACATGAAAAATTGGGGTATTGTATGAAAAGAATAAGGAAAAATAATGGCGGGTTTACTTTAGTTGAATTACTTGCGACAATAACGATTTTGGGTATTTTATTAGGAATTGCTATTCCTTCTGTTATAGGGTATATGAATAGGGGAAAACAGACATATTATCATTCTTTAGAGGATAGTGTGTTAAATTCGGCAAGAGATTATCTGATCGATTATCGGAGTTTATATCCTAGGGAAATAGGAAGTATGACAACAGTCAGTGGTACGGAATTAATTATGAATAAATATATTAGTGACATTGACGATGAAGATGGTAATCAGTGTGAAGCAACAGTAGTTGTTGAAAAAGCAGATAAAGATGAGTACGATTATCATGTATGTTTAAAATGTGGAGATAATTATTCTTCTAGTGATGAGTCTTGTGGTATGATTACCGATTCTGGAACAGCGAGAAATTATGTGATTGAAGTAGACTCTTTTCCAACAGAGATACTTCAGGGTGATGATTTAACCTTACCTAAAGCTAGAGTGTATGCGATTGAGGATGGAGTTAAAACCTTAATTACTGATCAGCTTGAAGCAACACCAAGAACTATTGATACTACAGTATTAGGTACTACTAATGTTAGATGGGTATATCGTTATAAAACTACTAATCCAGTATCTGTTAGAGTAGTTGATAAAGTTGCACCGGAGCGGCCAACAGTAGAACTTAGTTATGCAGATGGAACGGAATATGTTGCTGTGAATAATAATGGAAATATCAATGCTACATCGAAAATGCTTATTATGGAAATTACCAGTCGCGATTATGCTTGCGTGTTAGGTACAACATGTCGGAGTAGATATCCAGAACTAGAAGGTTCTGGTGTAAAGGAACTTTTGTATCGTGGTGAAACCGATTCTACTGATCGCGTTATTGCAACGAGTGATGTGACGACGAGATATAATGAAAATGAAACGTTATGGGGAACTGTTAATTTAAAAGCTGTAGATAACAGTAATAATGTCAGTGAAGAAACAACATTTAAAGTTTATTTAGATAACGTAGTTCCAAGTAAGACAACAGTTAGTTATTTAGGAGGAAGTAATACTCATAGTTGGAAAAATAATTATAAATTGAAATTAAGTGCTACAGATAATGTCGATGTAGCTTATTATGAAATTTATATTGATGGTAGTTATTATGGAACAACCGGTGAAGAATGGACGCCACCAAATAACTTTAGTAGTTGTAAAGTGACGTTTAGAGCCGTTGATTTAGCAGGAAATAAAGGTGCTTTCTCTGACAGCCATCATATCCATATGGATACTGAATCTCCAACGAAGACATCAGTGAATTTAAATGGATACTCTTCTGGTTCTTGGACTAATAAAAATGTTACTCAAACATATAGCGCTACGGATAATGTAGGAGTTGCTTATTATGAATATGCTCATAGTACAGGAGCAACTAGTGCGACTAAGATTTCTAATCCGTGGGTAATTAATTGGGATGGTGAATGGACCTTCTATGTAAGAGCAGTAGATGAAGCGGGAAATCGTGGTGCTTGGTCAAATGCCTATGTTGTTAGAAGAGATACAGTAAGACCTACTTGTAGTGTTGGGGTAACCAATAATCCTGCTAGATATGCTGACTGGTATATAGCAACTACTAACATTGGAATTACGGCAAGTTCCGATAATTCTAGTGGTGTGAGATCAACTTCAGTTAATAGACCTACGATAAATCAAACTACTGGGGCTAATGGTGATACTGTTACTGGTACAGTTACTGATAATGCTGGAAATTCCAATACCTGTTCAATAGTAGTAAAAGTTGACTTAACAACACCAACACCTAGTGCAAAAAGTAATCCGATTTCACTAGGAACTCAAGATTATAACTTTGCAGATAATATTAATCCAAACTTTGGTCCAGCTGGTGGAAATATAGTTTGTAATCCGGGATCAAGTTTAAAAACGGGTACCTACAATGTTACATGTACTGCCGTTTCAGTTAATGGTCGTACTAATTCCATTACCTTCCAAGCTCGTCATAGTTATCCGGCAACGTATGTACCTAGAACTTGTACTGACCGAGTCAATTGTCGTCAAGAAATGGTTTGTCCATGTGGTCAAGAATGGTGTGGTGATACTGGAGATAACTGCGATGGGGCAGGAACTTGTACACCAAACACTTGGTGTTGTAGTTGTTCTCGTGTAGAACAGGAAGTATGCGATACTGTTACACGTGATTGCTCATATTATACTTGTCCAAATGGAGGTTCACCAAATGGTTCAACTTGTTATTATTAAAATAATAGATGAATTTAAATAAAAGAAAAATATGAGTTGTTTGTATTTATATAGGAGATGGAAATGAAAAAAGCGTCTTTAATTTGTTTAATACTTGGAATTATTATTATTTCAATTGGAATTGTCTTATTTTCTTTACACTTTTCGGATGTTAATTTAAGTGAGAAGCCAAAAAATGATGAGGAAAATAGTCAATTAGAAGATAAAGAAATTTTAGAATATTCGGAAAATGTGTATTATCATTGTGAAAGAGAACCATATTCTTATCAAGGTAAAATAAATAATTCCGCTGTTGATGTTTCATATCGATTGATACAGCTTTATGATTTTAGGGTTTTTGAAGAAAATATTGAAAATGGTATACTTACTAATGAATATATTTTTGCATCAAAAGATGATTATGATGTATTTACTCAATATAAGAGTCAATCAGATAAGTTTCAAGAAAACGACGACGAAGAAAACTTGACGATTTATTATCAATCTCCAATGATTATTACTAATGAAGAGTTTCAGTCTACTAAATATTCATCAGCTTATTTACAACAGTTAGAAAGCTTGGGATATATTTGTGTAGTAGATGAGGATGGGACAAATGTTACATTTTAGAGTAGAATATTAGATGATATTTGTATTAGAAAGTTGTATGATAAAATTATTTTAGAGTGTTGATGAAGTTCAATACTCTTTTCTTTTTTATCGATCGATTATCTACTTTTTTGAATTATTTTTGTTTGATTTTTAATATAGGTGTTAATACTTCTAGTTATACTCCTGATCGAAATGGTACTTATCGAGTAGAAGTTCAGTGTCAAAATGTATCGAAAAGATCAAATGATTTTGTTGTAAAAGTGGATGGTGCTACTGAATCTTATACTTATACTGAGGTGAGTTAGTAAATAAATACTTTAATGATAAGTAAGAGAAATATATTTAAAATTTTATTGACTTTCTTAATTAAGAATGTTATATTATATACGCTAATAAATTTAGGTTTTGCTGTCTAGGCAAAACTTATATTTAGATAGAAAATGATACACCTGGATATGTGTAAAGAAAGGAGAGGAAAATACAATGCCTACAGTGAATCAATTAGTTAAGAAAAACAGAACTGATAAGACGAGAAAAAGTAAATCTCCAGTATTAGGATTTGGATTAAATACTATTCAAAGAAAAACTACTACTTTAGCTTCACCTCAGAAGCGTGGAGTTTGTACTCGTGTAGGAACAAAGACACCAAAGAAACCTAACTCTGCATTAAGAAAATATGCTCGTGTTCGTTTATCTAACGGAAAAGAAGTAGATACTTATATTCCTGGAGAAGGACATAACTTACAAGAGCACAGTGTAGTTTTAGTTCGTGGTGGACGTGTTAAGGACTTGATTGGTGTTCGTTATCATATTATTCGTGGTACTTTAGATACAGCTGGTGTAAAAGATAGAAAACAAGGTCGTTCTAAATACGGAGCAAAGAAACCAAAAGATAAAAAGTAAAATTGTAATTAGGGAAGGAGGATAAAATCATGCGTAAAAGACAAGCAGTAAAGAGAGATGTTTTACCAGATCCAATATACAATTCAAAAGTGGTTACTAAGTTAATCAATAGAATGATGATTGGTGGTAAAAGAGGTAAAGCTCAATCTATTTTATATGATGCTTTTGATATCGTTAAGGAAAAAACTGGAGAAAATCCACTTGACGTATTCAATAAGGCATTAGAAAATATTAAACCACTACTTGAAGTTAAATCACGTCGTGTTGGTGGTTCTAATTATCAAGTACCTATCGAAGTTAGTGCTGAAAGAAGTCAAGCATTAGGTCTTCGTTGGTTAGTAAATTATGCTAGATTAAGAGGCGGAAAAGGTATGGCTGAAAATTTAGCAAATGAAATTATCGATGCATCAAACGGAACAGGTGCAGCAGTTAAAAAACGTGAAGATACCCATAGAATGGCAGAGGCTAACAAGGCATTTGCTCATTACCGTTGGTAGGAAAGGAGAATATATGGCTCGTGATACGTCATTAGAACATACAAGAAATTTTGGAATTATGGCACACATCGATGCTGGTAAGACAACGACGACTGAACGTGTTTTATTCCATACAAAGAAAATTCATAAAATTGGAGAAACTCATGATGGAGAATCTCAAATGGACTGGATGGCTCAAGAGCAAGAACGTGGTATAACGATTACTTCAGCAGCAACAACTGCTTATTGGAAGGGTTATCGTATGAATATCATCGATACTCCAGGACACGTAGATTTTACAGTAGAAGTTAGTCGTAGTTTGAGAGTTTTGGATGGAGCAGTTGCATTACTAGATGCTCAAGCTGGTGTAGAACCTCAAACTGAAACTGTTTGGCGTCAAGCTACTGAGTTCTCAGTTCCTCGTATTATTTTTGCGAATAAGATGGATAAGATGGGAGCTAACTTTGAGTATACGTTATCTACAATCAAATCTAGATTAGGCGTAAATGCTAAACCAATCGAATGGCCAATTGGGGCAGAAGATGAGTTCCATGGAGTTATCGATTTAGTTACGATGAAAGCTTACGAATTTGATGGTAAGCAAGAAGAAGAGGCAAAAGAAATTGAAATTCCAGCTGACTTAAAAGATATCGCTGAAGAAAAGCGTAACGATTTAATTGAGGCAGTTGCTGAATTTGATGATGAATTAATGGAAACTTATTTAGATGGTGGAGAGATTTCAACAGACTTAATTAAGAAAGCTATCCGTAAGGGAACGCTTGCTGTAGAATTTTTCCCAGTTATGTGCGGTACTGCTTTAGGTAACATGGGAATTAAATTCTTACTTGATGCTGTTGTTGACTATTTACCTGCTCCTACAGATATTGCTTCAATCGAAGGAACAGACTTAGATGGAAATCCAGCAGTAAGACATCCATCTGATTCAGAACCATTCTCAGCTTTAGCATTCAAAGTAATGACTGATCCATTCGTTGGAAGATTAACATTCTTCCGTGTATATTCTGGACATTTATCTAGTGGTAGTTATGTACTTAACTCTACTAAAGATGTTAAAGAAAGAGTTGGACGTTTATTATTAATGCATGCAAATAACAGAACAGAGATTTCAGAAGTATTTACTGGAGATATCGCTGCTATTGTTGGATTAAAGAATACAACGACTGGAGATACTCTATGTGATGAAAAGAAACCAGTTATTTTGGAATCTATGGAATTCCCTGAACCAGTTATTCAATTAGCTGTAGAACCTAAATCAAAAGCTGATCAAGATAAGATGGGAATTGCTTTACAGAAATTAGCTGAAGAAGATCCAACTTTCAAAGTTCATACCGATCATGAAACAGGGCAAACAGTTATTGCTGGTATGGGTGAGTTACACTTAGATGTATTAGTTGATCGTATGAAGAGAGAATTCCAAGTTGAAGCGAATATTGGTCAACCACAAGTTGCTTATCGTGAAACAATTCGTCAAGCTGCTGATTGTGAAGGTAAATACATTAAACAATCTGGTGGACGTGGACAATATGGTCACGTATGGGTAAAATTTGAACCAAATCCTGATAAGGGTTATGAATTCGTTGATGCGATCGTTGGTGGTGTAGTTCCTCGTGAATATATTCCAGTAGTAGATAAAGGTTTACAAGAAGCGTTACAAACAGGTATTTTAGCTGGATATCCAATGATCGATGTTAAGTGTACATTATTTGATGGTTCTTACCATGATGTCGACTCTAACGAGATGGCATTTAAGATTGCAGCTAGTATGGCACTTAAAGAGGCTAAAAACAAATGTAAGCCAGTTTTATTAGAACCAATCATGAAAGTAGAAGTTACTACTCCAGATGAGTATTTTGGTAACGTAATGGGTGATTTAACTTCTCGTCGTGGTAGACCATTAGGTCAAGAATCAGTAGGAAATGCGATTCGTTTAGATGCGATGGTACCACTTTCTGAAATGTTTGGTTATGCGACAAGTTTACGTTCTAGTACACAAGGTCGTGGAAACTTCGTTATGGTATTTGATCATTACGAAGAAGTACCAAAAAATATCGCTGAAGAAATCATTAAGAAAAGCGGTAATTAATAGTTAATAACGGAAAAAACCGTTATTATAGATATTTTGTCATAAATGATAAAATAGTATCAAAACAGTTGAAAAAACTTCAATTGTTAGATAAAATATAATAGTAATTAATAAAAGGAGGAAAAAATATGGCAAAAGCAAAATTTGATCGTTCAAAACCACATGTTAACATTGGTACAATTGGACACGTTGACCATGGGAAGACTACTTTAACAGCAGCTATTACTAAACGTCAACATGATAAGAATCCAGCTTGGGCTGAATTTACTGATTATGCAAATATCGATAAAGCCCCTGAAGAAAGGGAACGTGGTATTACTATTAATACTGCACACGTTGAGTATCAAACTGAAAAACGTCACTATGCTCACGTAGACTGTCCAGGACATGCTGATTATGTAAAGAACATGATTACTGGTGCAGCTCAAATGGATGGAGCTATCTTAGTTATTGCAGCTACAGATGGACCTATGGCACAAACTCGTGAACATATCTTACTTGCTCGTCAAGTTGGAGTACCTAGAATGGTAGTGTTCATGAACAAATGTGATATGGTTGATGACGAAGAATTATTAGAATTAGTAGAAATGGAAATTCGTGACTTATTAAATGAATACGGATTCGATGGAGATAATACTCCTATCATTCGTGGTTCTGCTTTAAAGGCTCTTGAAGGAGATCCTAAGTATGAAGAAGCAATCGATAAGTTAATGGATGCAGTAGATGAATGGATTCCTACTCCAGAACGTGATACAAACAAACCATTCTTAATGAGTATTGAAGATGTATTCACTATTACTGGACGTGGAACTGTTGTTACTGGACGTGTAGAACGTGGTCAATTAAAACTTAACGATGAAGTTGAAATCGTTGGTATTAAACCTACTAAGAAGACAGTTGTTACTGGAATTGAAATGTTCCGTAAACAATTAGACTATGCTGAAGCAGGAGACAATGCTGGTGTATTATTACGTGGTATTGCTCGTGAAGAAGTAGAACGTGGTCAAGTACTTGCTAAACCAGGTTCAGTTACTCCACATACTAAATTCGAAGCAGCAGTTTATGTACTTACTAAAGAAGAAGGTGGACGTCATACTCCATTCTTCACAAACTATCGTCCTCAATTCTATTTCAGAACGACAGACGTTACTGGTGTAGTAGAATTACCTGCTGGTACAGAAATGGTTATGCCTGGAGATAATGTTAATATGACAGTTGAATTAATTCACCCAATTGCTATTGAACAAGGTACTAAGTTCTCTATCCGTGAAGGTGGACGTACTGTTGGTGCTGGTACAGTTAGCAAAATTGATGCTTAATTCAATAACTAGTATTGAAAAGCAATGTGTATAAACGCATTGCTTTTTTTTGTTTTTATTGATTGTATTTTTTGTTTTTGTTATACTCATTTTAGATAGAGGTAATTGTAGGATGAAAAAATTGTTTCGTAATGGTTCTGGATTATTAGAGTTAATCTTGGTTGGATTAATTATAGTAATTCTGATTATTATTGTAGTACCTGTTATTTTAGAGAATATTAATACGTCAAAGAAAAATAGTTATATCGATATTGTAAAAATGTATGTTGAAGCGGCAAGAATGGCAGTGATTACTGAAAAAATTGAGATTCCTTCTGATTTAAATCAGGCTACATTTATTCACTTTGATCAATTGAAACCATTCCTAGAAAATGGTGGTTCTTCTAGTTCTTATGGTAATGAGTGGGATATGGAACATTCTTTTATTGTTGTAGTTAATGAAGGAGCAGCTAACAATAGTACTAAATATGCTTATTATGTAGCGGCATGGGATGGAAAGCATGCTTTGGGTGATGCTATTGATGGTAAGGGTGAAGCAAGAATTATTTTAGAAAGTGATCTTACTGCGGAAAATGTGGTTAGTACAACTGAAGGAGCAATTGTTTCTTCTGATAACAAGTATACGAGAAAAGTATCCGTAAGTGGCGTTACCTATCTTACTTTAGATTCAAAGGGATCAATTCAGATGTTTGCTTTTGAGGAGTGATAGAAGTATCGAATAAAGAATACTTCTTTTTCATGTTATATTTTTCTTTATTTTTATTATTATAATAAAAAATACAGGCATAATTTTATGCCTGTATTTATCTTATAGTATCCTTTTTTTGAATTTATTTTTTTAGATTCTTTTTCCTTTTTTATCCATTTTCTTTTTATATAAAGAATAAGTTGTTTTATTGATGATCAAATCGAATTCTCCGATATATTCAATCGCGCTTGCGTTATATCCTAGTTTCATTTCATTTAATCCTGAATACTTATTTTTAGTTTCAAATTCGCCACTAATTCCGTTTAGGTTGAAATAGTTATATCCTTCATTGTTGTATTCTTTAAGAATTTCCCATTTGAGTAGATAATTAGGGTTATAATCACGATAGTTTTTGTCAAATCCTTCTATAATTAGGTTAACGCCTTTTTCGTATTTAATGATTAATGCGCCACCAATAATAATTCCATTTGGTTGTTCTTGAAAGAAACGAGTTGCTTTTAAAAGATTATTTTGATAGATACTAAGGTTTTTATCTGATTCCATTTTCGTATTGATAATTTTTTTAACACTTAATCCTCGTTTACTTCTTTCTTGTAGTATTTGATTATATTCTTCGTTTTTTTCAAGTTCTTTTTCGTAATAACTTTGACTGTATTTCACAAATTTTTCAGGATTAATATAGGCAAAATAGAGTTCTGCTTCTTCTTGAAAATTGTCTAGGAGAGCTTTATAATAGCGAATACTTTTATTTCTTTTTCTCTTGATGAATTCATAGAAGATTTTTAAATTTTCTTTGTCTGTTTTATCTACTTTTATAATGTCGACACCTTTTTTATTGGCGTTATTGATTTTATTACGTGTTTGTTTACTTAATTGTTGGTAGATTTTCTCATTATTGGTTGTTAACTTAGTGATCGCTACCCATCTTGGTTTATTGTTCTCGAAATATTTATTAAATCCATGATGGAGATAACCGTTTCGTTTTAAAATTTCTAAAATATCATTAATTTCGGGATTATAGGAGATAATTTTTCCTGTTTTATCCCTTTCAGCACAGTGGACTAGGGGATTAATTTTTAAATAGATAAATTTTTGTTTAATTAACAGTTTTTTTAAGCGACTTGTTAATTCTTCTATTAGATCATTGTTAGTATAATCGATTAGAAATCCGTATGGGGCATAAGCTACTTTATAAGTCATAAATACTTTTTTATATAATAAAAGTGTGGCTCCGATAAGATCATTACTATTGTTGATGAAGCCTAAAAAATGATAGTCATATCCTTCTGTTTTCATTACTTTTGCATAATTAGATGTTTGGTATAGACTTTTATATTTGTGGTTTCTTGCAAATTGATCGAATTCTTCTTCTTTTAGTGTGATTATTTTCATACTTATCCCCTCTTTTAATAATGGTGTTTATTATAACATTTTTTTAGTAATTTGACAATAGGATCCGACTTATGAAATTTTCGAGAACTGTTGCTTTTCTTGATATTATATGATAAACTATTTGTCAGTTGTGGAGGGATACTATGCAAACTATATTACTTATTATTTCCATTTTATTAATTGTTATTGTATTATTACAAAGTAATCGTGCAGAAAGTGGTGCTCAAATTATTTCTGGTGGTAATTCTGATTTGTTCTCTAACCGTAAAGAACGTGGATCAGAGTTGGTAATTAGTCGTATTACTTTAGTTTTAGGTATGGCATTTTTCTTAATCAGTTTTGTAATGGAATTTATTTAATTATGATGTTCTTTGAAGAACTTAGGAGATTATTTCTCTTTTTTTTTCGGCTTTTCCGGTGGTTTTGCTTACTTTTTCCTTCTTTGGTAGTATAATATAGAAAGGGTGAAGAAAATGTTTGAAAATCAAAAGATCTTGATTTTGGGATTTGCGAGAAGTGGTTACGAAGCCGCAAAATTATTGATTACTCGCGGAAACGAAGTGATCATTAACGATAATAAAAATAAAGAAGCTCATGACTCTTCTAGAATAGAAGAATTAGAGAGTATGGGGGTTCAATTCGTATTCGGTGGACATCCTGATGACTTATTAGATTCTTCGGTTCAATATTTAATTAAAAATCCAGGGGTTCCTATTGATCACAAATATGTGCTAAAAGCTAGGGAATTGGGAATTCCAGTGATTAATGAAACAGAAATGTCTTATTTACTCTTACCGAAAGATAAACATATTCAGTTGATTGCGATAACGGGAACAAATGGTAAGACGACAACGACTACGTTAGTTTATGAGTTCTTAAAAAAAGCTGGTAAAAGTGTTCATTTGGTAGGAAATATTGGTTATCCATTTTGTAGCTTTCTTTCTAAGTTAGAAGATGGAGATATTATTGTCGATGAAGTAAGTTGTCAACAATTGGAAAATTTAGAACAATTTCGACCTAATGTGGCTATTTTAACGAATATTAGTGAAGCCCATACTGATTTTATGAAAACTTATGAACATTATACTGAGGTAAAAAGAAAGCTGTTTAAAAATCAGGATAAGCATGATGTCGCTATCTTAAACCTTGGAAATGATGAGTCGATTCGAATTACTAAAGGAATTTCTTCTAGTGTTAAATACTTCACTAGTAAAGGAGAGATAAATGGGGCTTATATAAAAGATGGGGCTATTTATTATTATGATGAATTAGTTGTTCGATTAAAAGATATTCGTTTGATTGGTATGCATAATTATGAAAATATTATGGCAGCGATTATGGCGGTTAAAGAGTATCAGGTTCCTAATGAAGCTATTCAAGCAGTATTAAGTGAATTTGGTGGAGTTGAACATCGATTAGAGTTTGTTGCTGAAATTGAGGGAAGAAAATTTTATAATGATACAGAGGCAACAAATATCAAGTGTTGTCAGATCGCATTATCTTCTTTTCAAGATCCAGTTATTTTGTTCTTGGGTGGCTTGGAAAGAGGACAAGATTTTATGGAATTAAAGGATTACATGGTTCCAGTTAAAGCGATTTTAGCTATTGGCGAGTGCCGGAAACGGGTAAAAGAGTTTGGGGATAACTTAGGTATTCCTACTTATGAGTATGAATTTTTAAAGGATGCGATGCCAAAAGCTTGGGAAATCAGCACAAATGGTGATATAATATTGTTGAGTCCAGCGAGTGCTTCGTGGGATCAATATAAACAATGTGAAGATAGGGGAGCGGAGTTTAAAGCTTTTGCTCATTCTCTTCAAGAAAATCATTAATCGTCATATGTTTATTTGGTTTTTTCTGGATAAATATGATAAACTATAAAAGAAAGGATGAATGTTATGAAGATAAAAGACGTAATAGGAAGAGAAATATTAGATTCTAGAGGAAATCCAACTGTTGAAGTTGATGTTATTCTAGAAAATGGTGTGATGGGACGTGCCGCTGTTCCAAGTGGTGCCTCTACTGGTGAAAGGGAAGCATTAGAGATGCGTGATGGTGGAAGTCGTTATATGGGAAAAGGCGTTTTAAATGCTGTTAGTAACGTAAATGGACCGCTTCGTGATTTAGTTATCGGAATGGATGCTGCTGATCAAAAAGCGCTTGATTATGCCATGATCGAAGCAGATGGAACTGAAACTAAGTCAAAATATGGCGCTAATGCTATTTTAGGAATTAGTATGGCAGCTATGAAGGCTAGTGCGAACAGTTTAGGGTTACCTTTATATCGTTATATTGGTAATGGTACAACTTTACCTCGTCCAATGATGAATATTATTAATGGTGGTGCGCATGCAGATAATAAACTTGATTTCCAAGAGTTTATGATTATTCCAATGAGAGATACAATCAAAGAAAGATTACGTGTTGGCGCTGAAGTATTCCATCATTTAAAGAAAGTATTAAATCATAAAGGATTAGCAACTGGTGTTGGTGATGAAGGTGGTTTTGCTCCTGATTTACAATCTAATACTGAAGGATTTGAATTGATTATGGAGGCTATCCGTGAAGCTGGATATGAGCCTGGAAAAGACGTTTGTATCGCTATCGATGTTGCAGCAAGTGAATTTTATAAAGATGGAAAATATGAACTTGTTGGAGAAGGAAGAAGCCTTACTACTGATGAATTAATTAATTTCTATAAAGAGTTAGTTTCTAAATATCCAATTATTTCTATTGAAGATCCTGTTGATGAAAATGATTGGGAAGGATTTACTAAAATTACTGCTGAACTTGGTGACAAGATTCAATTAGTTGGTGATGATTTATTTGTAACGAACAAGAAATGCTTACAAATGGGAATTGATCGCCATGCGGGTAATGCTATTCTTTTAAAAGTAAATCAAATTGGTACCATTACGGAAACTTTAGAGACAATTGAACTTGCTAGAAGTCATGGATATAAGACAATTATTTCTCATCGTAGTGGTGAAACTGAAGATACGACGATTGCTGATTTAGCGGTTGGACTTGATTTAGGACAAATTAAGACTGGTAGTATGTCTAGAACTGATCGTATTTGTAAATATAATCAATTAATTCGTATCGAAGAAGAATTAGAAAAAGCTAGTAATTAATAGATTAATTTGAAGAGAACTTGTGATAAGTTCTTTTTTTCTTAGTTAGGGAAAATATGTTGATATGTTTATTATTTATTTAGAAGTTTTTAGCAATATAAATTTATTCTTTTAATTGGATTTGACTTTTTTATTAAGGGTACTATTAATTTTTCTTTTTGTTTACCTTTATTCGTGTAAATATTTATTTCTATTGATTGTGTTAGAGATTATTTTCTTCTATAATGGTATTATAAAGATAGGTGAGATTATGAAAGAAGAAATAATTAAGATTTTACAAAATAAGAATAAGGCATTAAGTATCGAAGAGTTAGATCGACTACTTCATCATCAAAATTTGGATGAATATCGAGAATTAGAAGATACTCTTCAGGAAATGTGTGATGACTATACACTTTATCGTTCGAATAAAGATAGGTATATGCTTTTTGATCGTGGACCGTTAAAGAAAGGGATTTTACGTGTTAACCGTAAAGGTTTTGGTTTTGTTGAATGTGAGGACGAAGAAGATGTCTATATTCCAATTGCTAATATGAATGGAGCTTTACACAATGATTTGGTTGTGGCGGAAGTTTTAGGAAGAAAAGAGAACAACAAGTTAGAAGGAAGAATATTAAAAGTATTGGATCGTAAGTTAAGTACAGTTGTTGGGGAGTTCTTTTTACGTAAAGATGGTAAAGGGACAATCGATTTGGATGAAGAAAAACTAAAGATGAGTATCGAGATTGATCCAGATATGATTCATGGTGCGGTAGATGGTCATAAAGTAGTCGTTAAATTGCTTGGTCTAATTGAAAAGAACCGTTATCGTGGTGAAGTAGTTAAAATTATCGGTCATCGCGATGATCCTGGTGTTGATATTTTATCGATTGTTTATAAGTATGAAATTGAAGATCAATTTTCTGATGAAGTAAAGGAACAATTAAAAACGATTCCTGAAGAAGTTAGTTCAGAAGAAAAAGTTGGTCGTCGTGACTTAACTAAAGAACAAATCTTCACAATAGATGGTGCGGATACCAAGGATATTGACGACGCTATTTCGATACGTGTATTAGAAAATGGAAATTATCAGCTTGGCGTTCATATAGCGGATGTTAGTTATTATGTAAAGGAAGGAACTCCATTAGATGTTAGTGCGATGGATAGGGGAACAAGTGTTTATTTGGTTGATAGAGTAATTCCTATGCTTCCTCATCAGTTGTCAAATGGGATTTGTTCACTAAATGAAGGGGTTGATCGTCTAGCTATTTCTTGTGTGATGGAGTTTGATCATAATGCCAAAATGGTCGATTATGAAATTTTTGAAAGTGTTATTCGTTCTAAAAAGAAAATGACTTATCAAGCAGTTAATTCTATTTTAGAAGATAATGTTGTACCAGACGGATATGAGGTATTTGAAAAAGATTTACGTTTGATGGCGGATTTAGCTAGTATTTTACGGAAAGCAAAAATTAAGCGTGGTTATCTAGATTTTGATGTTGATGAACCAAAAATTATTGTCGATGAGAAATGTCATCCAATTGATATCGTGGTTCGTGAACGTGGCATTGGAGAAAATTTAATTGAAGATTTTATGATTGCAGCTAACGAGTGTGTAGCTTCTCATATTTTCTATATGGAACTTCCTTTTATTTATCGTGTCCATGAGTATCCAAAGGAAGAAAATATTCGTGAGTTTTTAGATTACATCGGTACTTTAGGTTATCAATATTATGGTAATTTAAAGGATGTTAGGCCAAAGACAATTCAAGGTTTACTAGAATTCTTAAAAGATAAAAAAGAGTTTAAAATTTTATCTAGTTTATTACTTCGTAATATGAAGAAAGCGGTTTATAAACCAGAAAATTTAGGTCACTATGGACTAGCTAGTCCTTGTTATACCCATTTTACTTCGCCAATAAGACGTTATCCGGATACAACAGTTCATCGTTTACTTAGAACTTATTTATTTAACAATGATCTTCGTCCGGAAACGATTCGTCATTGGGAGGAAAAGTTACCGTTTGTTGCTGAACATTCATCGATGAAAGAGCGTTCTTCGATCAATTGTGAACGAGATGTTGAAGATATGAAAATGGCAGAATATATGGAGGATCATATTGGTGAAGAGTTTACTGGTATGATTTCTGGTGTGACTAATTTTGGATTATTTATTCAGTTAGATAATTTGGTAGAGGGATTATGTCGTTTAGCGGATATGAAAGATTTCTTTCATTTTGAAGAGGCAACTATGTCAGTAGTTGGGGAGAAGACTAAGATGAAATACAGTTTAGGAAATCGTGTATTAATTAAAGTTGTATCCGTATCTAAAGATGAAGGCATGATCGATTTTCAAATTTTAAAGAAGTTGGATGATGAAGATTCGAATGTTAAAGGGACTAAAAATAAGCAAAGAAAGAATTTTGAAGAAGATATTATTTAATTAGGTAGGGTAGTATGGAGAAGTTTTTAAAGGATTCTATCTGTTTGTTTATTATTCTTATTGTTTTATTGTTATTTTTGATTATCTATAAGATATTTCCTTTTTCTCTTTATTGGCAACAATTATTGATTCCTTTTGATTCTTCAGTGGTTCAGGAGAATAAAGATACTTCTCTTTCTTCTGAAGAGCCTCCTTTAAAAACAACGACACGTGCTTCCTTGTTTATGGTAGGAGATGCTTTGATTCACAGTGCGGTTTATGCTGATGCTGATACAGGAAATGGTTATGATTTTCGTCCGATGATTGAAGAAGTGAAAGAAATATCCAAAAATTATGATTTGGCTTTTTATAATCAAGAGACTATTTTAGGTGGTAGTGAACTAGGGTTATCTAGTTATCCCCGTTTTAATTCTCCCTATGAAGTAGGGGATGCTTTTGTTGATGCTGGGTTTAATTTAGTATCATTGGCGAATAATCATACTTTGGATCGTGGAGAGACTGCTATCTTGAACTCTCATCAGTATTGGAAACAATATCCTGACGTGATGACTGCGGGTAGTTTTTCTTCTAGGGATGAGATGGATCAACCCAATATTGGCGAAGTAAATGGAATTCGTTATGCTTTTTTTGCCTATACAGATTGGACAAATGGGCTTGTCGCTCCGTCTGGTAAAGAATATTTATTAGCGCGTTATTCTAATGAATTAGCTAAGCAAGATATCGAAAAGGCTCGTGGTCAAGTCGATGTTGTTATCGTATCGATGCATTTTGGTGATGAGTATTCTTTGAGTGTTAGTTCTAGACAGAGAGAAATAGCTACATACTTGGCTTCTTTAGGGGTAGATATTGTGATTGGTCATCATCCACATGTTGTTGAGCCGATCGAGATGATCGACGATACCTTAGTTATTTATTCGTTAGGTAATTTTATTTCTGCTCAACGAGGGGTAGAAAAACTGACTGGTATGATGTTTTCTTTGGATATCGTTAAAACTACAGAAGCTGGAGTTAGTAAAGTTTCTTTAGAAAACATGAAAGCAGGACTAGTCTATACTTATAGTGATACGATAAATGGTATTCGGCGTAATTTTAAAGTATATCCTTATCAAAACTTAACAGAAGAACTTTTACCTAATTATGAAATGTATTATAATAAATACATGAATCTCATTTTACAGAATGTTTCTAACGTAGAAAGATGGTGATGATGTTATGGAAATTGTCAATCGAGTAGCTAGACATGATTATTTCATCGAAGAAGAATATGAGTGTGGAATGGTTTTGACTGGTACGGAAATTAAATCTATTCGTTTAGGAAAAGCGAATATTAAAGATAGTTACGCTGTGATTAAGAATAGTGAAATCTTCTTGTTAAATATGTTTATTAGTCATTATAAAGAAGGAAATATTTTTAATCACGAAGAAACAAGAACGAGAAAACTATTATTACACCGTTCAGAAATCTTAAAATTGAATGATAAAGTTCGTTTAGAAGGATATACGTTAATTCCTTTAAAGATTTATTTTGTGAAGGGAAAAGCTAAGTTATTATTAGGCGTTTGTAAGGGAAAGAAAAATTATGATAAACGTGAGGCTTTGAAAGAAAAAGATATCAGGCGTCAAGTTGAAAAAGATTTAAAAAATAGATATTAAATAAAAATAGTCAAGGTTACTGGCCTTGATTATTTTTTTAAGGTATATACTTTATTGTCTTCTAGTGTTTCTTGAGATACGACTGCTTCACTGAAACGGTTCTGATTCTTCTTTTTTAATAGTTCAAATTCTAAATCGATTAGTGAAGACGCGACTAGTCGTTTAAGACTTCTGGCTCCGCTATTTAATTCTCTACTTTGTGTGATAATTTCTTGGATATAGCTTTGGTCCCAACGTAAGTTTACATGGAATTCTTTTTGAATTCTTGCTTGTTCTAAAAGAAGAGGGCTAATTTTAGAGTGTAAAAGAATATTGGCTAAGTCTTCGCCAGTTAATTGATTTAAGAAGAATACGTTACTCATTCTTCCAATAAATTCGGGCATTAATCCATAGTTGATTAATTCTTGATTGGTGTATTTATCTCTATTTTTTGTAGATAAATTATTTTGAATAAAACCGAGGCTTTTTCTCTTTTCTTTTTCTAAATCTTCAAAGGCTCCACCACATAAGATACTCATCAGACTAGTATCTATGGTGATTTCTACTTCTGGTGCTACTTTTACACTATATTCATGGCCTTCTATTAGTTTTAAAAGGGATGGCTGTGGATTGATTTCTTGATCATGATTTCTAGCCAGTTTATCGATTTCGTCAATAAACAAAATTCCATTTTCTGCTTGTTCGACATCCTTAAAGGCATTAAAGTAGGTTCTTCTTAGAATATCATCGATATCTTTTCCGACATAGCCAGCTGAGGATAAGTCTGGAGCAGAATAATTAGTAAAAGGAATAGCTAAGTAGTCGGCAATGATGTTAAGAATTTCTGTTTTTCCACAACCAGTTGGTCCGATTAATAGGCCTTTTTTTATTTCTTGTGGATTACTAGTTCGATAATTCATAGCTAGTAGGGTAATAATTCCTTTTAAATGTTCGTCTTGTCCAAATATTCTCTCTCTTACATATGCTTCTAATTCTTCGACGTCGATATCGATTCTAATATTATTATTTTCGTAGTTAGAGATTATGATGTTAATATCTTGTTCTGTTTTTTTATCGGTATCTTGATTATCTTTTTCTTCTAAGTTTGTTGACTCTATTTTTTTAGCATGTAAAAGTTCATTTAATTCTTGTGGTGACATGGGAGAAATTTCAATATGATTTTCTGTGTGATTAGTGGTTCCTAAGTATACTTTTTGACTAGCGTCGTCGAAATATTCCTCCATGCAAAGTTCGATATTATTACAGGAAAACTTTTCTAATAAATCTTTGTCGTCGATTGGATAATAGTAACATAACTCCTCTTTTGTTTTCATTAAGGTAATGGTATCCGCTTTGAAATAAGTTTGATCTTTAGTTTGGAAGCAATTGCCATAATTGTGTCCAATGATTGCTTTTGCAGGTTGAAAAAGATATATTTCATCTTGAAGAAGTTGTTTTTTCATTAGTATTGCTACTTGTTTTGTCATATTATTACATCCATAGTTGTTTATTATAATGATTTTTACTTATTAATGCAAGGTGAATTTCAAAAGTAAATTGTAAATCCACCAATAAAAGAGAAAGTGCAGATTTTAATTGATAAAATTTGCATTTTTTATTTGTCAAAGAGCATCGAATATGATAATATAATTATGAAATTAAATAAATTATTACACGCAAAAGAGGTTTTGCCAAAAATCGTGCAAAACTAAATTGACATTTATAAATGTGATATTTTGCTTGTTTATTTAGTTTTTATGTTTAGGTTTAGATAGTACTACTAATTAGTATTATCTTTTTTTTTGAATAAAGAATGATTAAGAGTTAAATCTTCATATCTAATTTGCTTATATC
>OGQX01000166.1_pt1 | contig 77531 bp, 66 predicted proteins | sample 1553291 | NCBI WGS metagenome assembly OGQX01 (sample SAMEA2580030, study PRJEB22360) | human gut metagenome | biome: human gut; feature: human-associated habitat; material: faeces | place: Denmark | collected 2008/2010
TAATCACGTTCAATTTTTGATTTTTTTAATAGGAAACCGCTGAAAAGCGGCTTTCCCTATACTACACGTCAAAATTGGATGCTAACGTAAAATGCTTAACATACTTGTTGCCATCATACTTCTTTACGATACGGAGAAACTTGTAGTTGTCTAAAAACTCAACCATTTGGGCGAAAACGTATTTGTCTTTATTCATATACAGCCTAAGTTAAGGCTGCAAAGTTATGATTTCAAATCGTTGCGCAAGAAAATCTCTTGTAACAAACTGTAATTCAATTATTTCAAAGAACTATTTGCGATTTTTAGTGGACAGTAATGTCTTCTATTATAAAAAGAATGAATTGACAACGCTTTCACATGATACACTTAACATTGTACCGGAGAAGGCAGACTATTATGTAATTTATGCTGATACATGTACTATCAGTAGAGAACAATTAGCTAAAATGAATATATCATTTAAGAAAATTCCACGTGATATAAATAGATTTTAAGTATGGAACTGAAGAAATATCAAGAAGATACATTAAGAGATCTTGCTCAATATATTGACGTGTTAAATGGGTGTAACAGTCTTTCGGTAGCTTATTCTAGATATTGGGAACAGAAAGGTGTGTCTGTCTGTGGAATAAATAATGATTATTTACGACCTTATATCAATAGTATCAATTCTGTACCTCGTGTAACATTAAAAGTTCCAACCGCAGGTGGAAAGACGTTTATTGCTTGTAATGCTATAAAGACTATTATGGAGCGTTTACAAACGGATGCTCCAAACAGGGTTGTAGCATGGTTTGTTCCGAGTGATACAATCTTGAAACAAACATTGGAAAAATTACAAGATGTAGAACATCCGTACCGTCAACGTTTGGATGCATTGTTTAATCATCGTGTGATAGTGGTTGATAAGGAATCGGCTCTTATGGGACAAGATATTAGCCCTACGAGTATGCAAGAAAATTTGATTGTTTTTGTACTTAGTGCTCAGTCATTTGTAGAAACTATTCGGGCAAAAAACAATAAGACATCGGAACAGGCAAAGCCACGGGTCTATCGCGAAAATGGAAACTTGGTTGAACATGCAAAGCTTTATGTTAATCCTGACAGGTTGATTGAAGGCACTGACCCAACAGCACTTATACAGGTGATTGCCCAACAGAATCCGCTCGTGATTGTAGATGAGAGTCATAATTTTAAAGCTGATTTACGAGTGGAAATGTTGACTAATATTGCACCACGTTTTATACTGGAATTGACCGCAACACCACGAGAAAATAGCAATATTATTTCTTTTGTAGATGCCATGCAATTGAAAAAGGAGAATATGGTTAAACTGCCTGTTATCGTGGAAAATCGTAATTCAGCCAAAGATGTATTGGTTAATGCTATACGCATGCGAAATAGTCTTGAAGAGCATGCTAAAATAATGAAACAGCAAGGAGGTAAATATATTCGACCTATCGTGCTGTTTCAGGCACAGCCTAAAACAGATGACGACAATATTACGTTCGACAAAATAAAACAGAACCTGATAAACTTAGGTATTCCCGAGGAAGAAATAAAGATAAAAACGGCCAATAAAGATGAATTGAAAGGTATAAATCTGATGAGTGATCAATGTCTAGTCAGATACATCATCACAGTAAATGCTTTGAAAGAAGGTTGGGATTGTCCGTTTGCCTATATATTGGCTACATTAGCCAATAAAACGTCTGCTGTAGATGTTGAGCAGATATTGGGACGTATTCTGCGTCAACCTTATGCAACAAGACATTCTAACGAGCTTCTGAACATATCATATGTGTTTACCTGTTCAAATGATTTCCGCCAGACGGTAGAGAAGATTATTATGTCGTTGCAAAAAGCAGGCTTCAGCAGAAAAGACTTTAGAGAAATAGAAAAGGTCATTCCTCAACAGCAGCATCCTGTAACAAGGGGAAATTTGTTTGAAAATATGGAACTTAATGATATAGAAACAGAAGATAATCCTATGGACATGACGGATGAAGAAGTTGAATCTATCAAGGCTGAACTTCATGTACCAGGGACAAACACTGAAATTGCAACCCTTCAAGAACAAGCTAAGCAATTAAGCAAAGAATACGATAAGCAAATAGATGATAATTCTAATTATAATGATCCTTTAGCTGGAATTATGCCTATGGATAAATATTACAAAATAAATGTAGAGTATCAGAAAGTGGCTTCAGAAATGATATTACCCATTTTTTATACTAAAACAAGTGCTTCCGTATTTTCAGAAGAAGAATGGATTCCATTGGAAAAATCTATGCTGACAAAGGGATTTGACTTGTCAACCAAGGATACCTTCGTGGATTTTACTATAATACGCCCTCAGGGAACTACTATTGATATTGCTGGGAGTGGTGATAGTTATGTTCCTGTCAGGAGGAATAATCAACAGTTTATTGATTTGATTCGTAGTCAATATGTGGATAAGTCCGCCTCTGATAAAAAAGGGTTATTGGCGAAACAAATAGCGCGTTTAATAAAGATAGACAGTATCCCTGAGCCTCGTATAAAGGAGTATGTATCTAGAGTGATAGAGCGATTTAATGCTGATGAAATCAATAACCTGATAAGCAATATTTATAATACGAGGGATGCGATTCAGAATAAAATAGAAGCTTTGTTGAAAGAACATCAAGCTGAAACTTTTTATTATTGGCTTGATATATCACGTATAGAAGTGCGGCCTCATTATACTTTCCTAGACAAAGTCGTTTTTACGGGTAAGGAGCTTCAAGGATTAGAAAAAGGGTTATATGCAAAAGAAGAAAACGTAAACGACTTTGAGTATGATGTTATTTCGGCCATTGCTGATAACAATAATGTGCTTTTTTGGCATAGAAATTCAGACCGTAAGGGGTTTTGTTTGAATGGATTTATCAATCATTATCCGGATTTTATAGTGCGTATGAAATCGGGAAGGACCATTCTTGTAGAAACTAAGGGTGACCATTTGGTGAATGATGATTCATTAAATAAAATAAAGATTGGCCGAAAGTGGGCAGATATGTCTGGTCCTAATTATCGATATTTTATGGTTTTTGAAACCAAAGAAGTTGAAGGCGCAATAACAGTGAAACAGTTATTGCAATATTTGAACGAGCTGTAGTACTAAATAATAGCAAGCGATGGTTATAAAAAGAAATAACAATTTGAAAAGGAAACGGACTGTGAAATCAAGCATGGGTTTTGACTTAAAAGTTGTTATGTAATATTTACTGAATGTCCCTAAGAAAACACTGAAAAATAGCAATAAAAAATGGCATACGAAGATGGTAGACCATAATCACTTCGTATGCCATTTTATTTTGAGGACATTTACTGAATATCCCTAAAATTTATGCTTAATCAATGAATCCCTCAGCTTTTTACGTTGATCCTTGATCCATCCTTGAGCAATTCTTAATTCCTGAAAATCCCCAAAAAAGAAAAGGGGACTCAATTGAGTCCCTTCTTTTGGTGATCCGCTTGGGGCTCGAACCCAAGACCCCAACATTAAAAGTGTTGTGCTCTACCTGCTGAGCTAGCGAATCAAACCTGTTTTGCTATCATTTCCTGATTGCGAGTGCAAAGGTAGGTGTTTCTTTTTAAACTGCCAAATATTTTGGAATAAAATCTGAAAATAATATTTTGTTTAATTTGTATAATGTTGATTATCAGTAAACTATTTTATGGTATTGAAGAAAAAGAATATTTAAGAACAAACTTAATAATCGTCAAAAGCTTAAAAAGGATTGTTTTATTCTTGTTTTTTTACTTACTTTTGGCAAAGTATTTGTATGATTTTAAGTGAATAGAAACACATAAAGATAGATTGTATGTATTGGATTTTATTTATTGGCATTGCCCTTATCAGTTATTGGGTGCAGTCGAACCTGCAAAGCAAATTTGATAGATATTCTCGTATGGCATTGAGTAATGGCATGACGGGCAGGGAGATTGCAGAAAAGATGCTTCGTGATAATGGCATTTATGATGTAAAAGTAACCAGCACTCCGGGAATGTTGACTGACCATTATAATCCGACAAACAAAACAGTCAACCTGAGTGAGGGAGTTTATAATACATGTAGTGTAGCGGCGGCTGCCGTTGCGGCTCACGAATGCGGACACGCCGTACAGCATGCCCGGGCGTATGCACCTTTGCAGATGCGTTCGGCATTGGTACCAGTGGTACAGTTCTCTTCTTCCATCGTACAGTGGGTCTTGCTGGCAGGTATGTTTATGATTCATTCGTTCCCGCAGCTGTTGCTTATCGGTATTTGTCTTTTTGCCATGACTACCTTGTTCAGCTTCATTACCTTGCCGGTAGAAATCGATGCAAGCCGTCGGGCACTGGTATGGTTGAGCGGGGCAGGGGTGACCAATGCTTCCAACCACCGTCAGGCACAAGATGCTCTGAAGTCGGCCGCCTATACATATGTAGTGGCAGCTTTAAGCTCGCTGGCTACACTGGTTTATTACATTACAATATTTACCAACCGTCGCGAGTAATCTGTATCGGAAAAAGATAGATGAAGCGCAAAGGCATGCAGTGGGTCCGAAGGACAGGTATGATGCTTTTGCGCTTTTTTATTTGGCTGTTGCAAGAAATATCTTCTTCTGTACCAGCTTCCAAATTCAAATATTTCATGTATTTTTGTAGCGGAATTTATAAATTTTGATTCATTATGGCTACAAAACCCAGTATACCCAAAGGAACAAGAGATTTTTCGCCGGTAGAAATGGCGAAACGTAACTATATATTCGATACCATCCGCGAAGTATTTTACCTGTACGGATTTCAGCAGATAGAAACTCCTTCGATGGAGAACCTGTCTACGCTGATGGGAAAATACGGCGAGGAAGGCGATAAGCTGCTGTTCAAGATACAGAATTCGGGAGATTATTTTTCGGGTCTGACCGACGAAGAACTGCTGAGCCGTAATGCTGCGAAGCTGGCAAGCAAGTTCTGCGAAAAAGGCTTGCGCTACGACCTGACAGTGCCTTTTGCCCGTTACGTGGTGATGCACCGCGACGAAATCAGCTTCCCGTTCAAGCGTTTCCAGATACAGCCGGTATGGCGTGCCGACCGTCCGCAGAAAGGACGTTACCGTGAGTTTTATCAGTGCGATGCCGATGTGGTAGGAAGCAACTCGCTGCTGAACGAAGTGGAACTGGTACAGATGATTGATGCGGTATTCAATAAGTTCGGCATCCGTGTATCTATCAAGATCAATAACCGTAAGATTCTGACAGGTATCGCCGAGATTATCGGAGAAGCAGATAAGATTGTCGACATTACGGTAGCCATCGACAAGCTGGACAAGATCGGTCTGGAGAATGTCAATGCCGAACTGGCATCGAAAGGTATTCCGCAGGAAGCCATCGACAAATTGCAGCCGATTATCTTGCTGAGCGGTTCGAACGAAGAGAAACTGGAAACACTGAAGTCGGTTCTGGCTGCCAGCGAAACCGGACTGAAGGGTGTGGAAGAAAGCGAATTCATCCTGAAGACCATCGCTACGCTGGGTATCAAGTCGGAAGTGGAGCTGGATCTGACGCTGGCACGTGGATTGAACTACTATACCGGTGCCATTTTTGAAGTTAAGGCACTCGATGTTCAGATTGGTAGCATCAGCGGTGGTGGACGTTATGACAACTTGACAGGTGTATTCGGTATGGACGGTATGTCGGGAGTGGGTATTTCTTTCGGTGCCGACCGTATCTACGATGTGCTGAACCAGCTGGATTTGTATCCGAAGGATGCAGCACTGGGTACTCAGCTTTTGTTCGTTAACTTTGGTGAGGCTGAGGCTGCTTACGTACTCCCGATATTGGCAAAGGTTCGTGCGGCAGGTATCCGTGCCGAGATTTATCCGGACAGTACGAAGATGAAGAAACAGATGAGCTATGCCAATGCCAAGGCTATTCCTTTTGTTGCTATCGTAGGCGAAAACGAAATGAACGAGGGAAAAGTAACCTTGAAGAACATGGCAACGGGCGAACAAAGCCTGCTGGCTCCTGAAGAATTGATTGCAGCCGTACGCTGATAACGAAATTTTTTATTCTCTTTTTATATTCACCCTCTTTGCATCCAGCCGATGTGAAGGGGGTGAACTGTTTATTGGAAGTTCTATCTTTCAATGGCTAGAACGTATCTATCCAATCGTATTATAGGTTGGGCTGTTTATAAGAAGTTCCACCCGTCAATTGCCCGAACAGATCGTATCCGATCGTGTACGGCTGGGCTGTTTATAGGAAGTTCTGCCCGTGTCTGTCGGAATTTATCGGGACGTTTTTTAGAATTTGTACAAAAGAAAAAATTTTTTGTACAAATATTTCGGGCTTTCTACTGAGGTTACTGCATAGATTTCCTGCTCTTTTACGATAACTTCCCGTTCATGGCTTTTCGTTCCGCTGTATCCTGATATTGAGTAACACAAACGTAACCGGCTCGTAAGTGAATCATCAACCGGATGCAATGTGTGCGAAATACGGTCATCCTATTTTTGCATCAGAAAAAAATGAGAAGATAGGATGATTGATACGAATAAGATTATGCTGACAGCTTCGGCGATGGTCTTAAGCATCAGTGCTCAAGCTTTTACGGTAAAGGGAGTCGTGATAGACCATTCGACGAAAGAACCGCTCATCGGGGCAACCGTTCAGGTGGGAGGAACGACAACGGGAGTGATTACCGACATCGACGGACGTTTCGAAATCAGAGATATAAAAGGTAAATCGTGTACGCTTGTCGTGCAGTATGTTTCGTACAAGACGCAGAAACTGATTGTACAGAAAGGACAAAAGGAAGAACTGGTCATCGCTTTGTCGCCCGACAACCAGCAGCTTGATGAGGTTACAGTGGTAGCCAGAAAGAATCTGGAAAACGAGCGTGCGCTGATGATGGAACGGCAGAAATCGAGTGTGGCCATCGAGAATATCGGTGCCCGGGAAATGAGTGCCAAGGGTATCCCCAACGTGGAAGAGGGAGTCAAGAAGATAAGCGGTGTGTCGGTAGCTTCGGCGGGACAGATTATCGTGCGCGGACTGGGCGATCGTTATAGTACGACTACCCTGAACGGACTGCCGATTGCTTCACCCAATCCCGACCATAAGCTGATACCACTCGATTTGTTTCCGGCTTCTACGGTGAAGAATATTACGGTGAGCAAGGTGTACGAGGCAAATACGTTTGCCGACTATTCGGGAGCACACATCGACATCGGTACCAAGGAACAGACCGGTGAGGATTTTTTTAGTCTGTCGTTCAATACCGGAGGAAAATTCAATACCTTAGGAAAAGATACGTACCGCATGGATCACGACGGTACTTTGTTCAAGACTCCTTCGCTGGACAGCAAGTTGCGCGATATGGAGCTGATCGATTTTGAAGAGTATGCCGTAAACAATAAACTGTTTAATACGAACTTCGATGTTTCCAAGAGCAAGGCGTTGCCGGAGTTTGGAGGGAACATCGGGGTAGGCAGAACATTCGATATACAGGGCAATCGCCTCAGTGTACTGGCTTCGGCTGGTATCAGCAACGAACAGCAGACCATGCTGGATGCTAGTGTACGTACCTTGGAGGCGACCGGCAGTACCCTGAACGACTTTCAATACGATAGTTATTCCAATGAACTGAAAATAGCCGGACTGGGTAGCTTAGGTTACAGCTTCCGTCAGCAGGATCAGGTGAACTATACCTTCTTTTATGCCCGTAATGCGGTAGACGACTATATGTACCGTCAGGGTTACGACTACGAAGACCATAACCTGATAGGCAGTAATAATGTGACACATATCTATACGCTTCAGAATCATCAGTTGAACGGCAAGCATTTCTTCGGTGAGCGCTGGAGCCTGAACTGGGGTGGCTCGTATAGCAAGACTTCGAGCGACGAACCCGACCGGCGGCAGATTATGTTTGTGCGTGAAGGCAGCAAAATCAATCTTTTCAAGCTGAACCGTCAGGAAACGATGCGTTACTTTGGTACGCTGGACGAGAAGGAGTGGGTCGGCAGCCTGTCGGGTGAATATAAGTTCGGAACACAGAATAAGTTGCAGGCAGGTTTTACGTACAAGGATAAGACCCGCGACTATGCTTCTACTCGTTTCTACTATAACTTGAACAAGCTGAATCCCGTGATCGGGAGCGAAGAGGCGGTGTATACGCCTTCCGACTTCCTGAATCAGGAAGCCATCGCCAGCGGACAGGTATCCATTACGCGTTCGCAACAGCCCAAAGACAGCTATACCGCCGGAAACAAGATTTATGCCGGCTATATTCTGGCCGATGTCTATCCGGTAGATGCCTTGCTGGTGAACGTGGGTATCCGTTACGAGAACAGTCGTCAGTGGGTGAATTATGCCGACGACGGCGGTAGGATGCAGCGTCGCGAGCTGAACTGCAACGACTTGTTCCCGGCCATGAATTTCCGTTACCAGTTCGACCGGAAGAACAGCCTTCGTCTTTCGTTCTCCCGTACGGTAACCCGTCCTTCGTTTATCGAGATGGCTCCTTTCCTCTATCAGGAATCTTACGGGTCGGCTCAGATTCGAGGTAATGCCGATTTGCAGAACGGCTACAATTATAATCTGGACTTGCGCTACGAGTTCTTTGGTGAGGGTGGCGATATGTTCTCGGCTACGGCTTATTACAAGCATCTGGAAGACCCTATTGAACAGATACAGCAGTTGTCGGGAGGAGCTACGATCCATTCGTTCCAGAATGCCAGCAACGGTATGGCTGCGGGGGTGGAAGTGGAATTTCGCAAAGAGCTGGTACGCGACCTGCGCTTGGGTGCCAATGCTTCGTTCATGTATACCGACGTAAAACTTCCTGAAGGAGGTGCGTATACCAATACACAGCGTGCGCTGCAAGGAGCCTCTCCTTACCTGGTGAATGCAGACTTGACGTACAGCCCGACATTCGGCGAAACCAAACAGTTGAGTACGGCACTGGTGTACAACCTTCAGGGACCGCGTATTCAGTCAGTCGGTATCTCCGGACTGGGCGACGTGAAGCAGCAGCCTGTACATACCCTGAACTTTGTAGGCAGCTTTAAGTTCAGCGAAAAGGTAGCTGTCAAGTTGCAGGTGAACGACTTGCTGAATCAGCCGGTGGTCTTCAAGCAGGAGGTTCCCTCTACCGGAGAAAAAGTGGAGGTAGAACGCTTCAAGCGCGGAAGCAACTTCGAGATAGGCATTACATATACTTTATAAAAAAGAAACAGAACAACATAAATTTAAACCATTAACTTAAAACATTTTGAGTATGAGAAAAAATTGGAAATTTGCGGCAATGACATTGGTTGCAGGTATGGCTCTTTTTACAACAGCTTGCAGTAGTGATAACGATCCTGCCGCTAATACAGGTAACGGTAATACAGAAGGAAACGGTAACGGTACGGAAGAATCTTATGTGCTCGATAAAGATATTACGGAAAACGTGACACTGGAGACCGGCAAGAACTATACGCTCAACGGAGGTATTCATGTAAAGGCCGGAGCTACGCTTACCATTCAGCCGGGGGTGACCATTACTGCCAAGCATGACGGAACGGTAGACTATATCTTGGTGGAACAGGGTGCCAAGATCGACGCTCAGGGTACTGCTTCACAGCCTATCGTTATGACTTCCGAAAAGAAAGAAGCGGGTGCATGGGGTGGCTTGCATATCTGCGGATACGCTCATACGAACAACGGTTCGGGTAGCTCCGAAATCGGTAACGCTCCTTACGGTGGCAATAATGATGCTGATAACTCGGGAACGTTGAAATATATCCGTCTGGAATATACGGGATATGCCTTCGACGAAGAACATGAGGCCAACGGTGTTTCTTTCTACGGCGTGGGTAATGGAACAACTGTGGAGCACTTGCAGGCATACAAAGGTTCCGACGACGGATTCGAATTTTTCGGCGGTTCTGTCAATGTGAAATACCTGGTTGCTACCAGCTGTAGCGACGACTCTTTCGACTGGACGGAAGGCTGGAACGGTAAGGCACAATTCCTGGTTGCTTATCAGGAAGGAGAAACGTCACTGGGCTATGCCTGCGACTGTCTGATGGAATGTGACAACAACGGTACTAACTTTGCGGCTACTCCGGTGGCTCATCCGGTCATTGCCAATGCAACCTTGATCGGTAACGGGGGAGAGGCTCAGGGCGTACGCTTGCGTGCTGGAACAGAAGTGGAACTTTATAACACGATTATAACCGGTAAGGGTAAGGCCCTGACTGTAGAAACAGACGAAACAGAAAATGCCTTGAAGAACGGTACTTCGAAACTGGAATATGTAGCGATTGCCGGAGAACTTTCTTCTAAACAGGGCATTTATACAAATGCTGATTTTGTTCAGGCTACAGGCAACTTGGATAATCAGACCTTTACATGGAACAATAAGTATGTAGGTACACTCGACGGTGGTAAGGATTTGTCGGCCGACAGCTTCTTCACTTCGACTGATTACAAGGGTGCCGTAAAGAGCGGTGAAGACTGGACTGAGGGCTGGACATTGTAAGAGGGTGTCGAACCTGAAATGGCTGTCTTGAAATCTCAACAGTCACGCTGACAGGTGAAAATACTAACTGGTAAATAGAATCATGAGCTGTATCATGACTTGCACAAAGTTTGATGCAGCTCATTTTTTTGTATTTCTTGTATTTTTTCTTGCATCTCTTGCATTGATCCTGCCGTGAACATTCTTGTTTTTGTACAGGGAACTATTCTACTTCTTCCGTATTTTCCTCCTGACTCGACAGCCGTGAAGAGATTTTTCTTTTGGGAGTAATACCCAGTTGGCGAAGCATCTCTGCCTGACGGATCACATTTCCTTTTCCCGCAGAGAGCTGATTCAATGCCGTATCGTAGGCATTGGAAGTCGTTCGTAAGGTTTCGCCTATCCGTTCGAACGTTTCGGTAAAGCTGACTAGCTTTTCGTAGAGAGCCGTTCCTCGCTTGACGATTTCACGCGTGTTCTTCTCCTGATACTCCCGTTTCCACAAGTCGAGAGCCAGACGCAGGGCAGCTATCAGGTTGGTAGGGCTCATGAGAACCACCTTTTTCTTATAGGCATAATTCCAGAGGTTCGGATCGGTCTGGAGGGCAAGCACATAAGCCGGTTCGTTGGGAATGAACATCATGACAAAATCCAGCGACGACAAGTCGTATTTGGAATAGTCCTTCTGACTAAGCTCATCGATATGCGCTCTGACCGACGAAAGGTGAGCCTTCAGGTATTGTTCCTGCTCGTTCCGGTCGGTACTGCCGATGTAGTTGGCATAAGCCGTGAGCGACACCTTCGAGTCGATAATCACCTGCCGGTTGTCGGGATACTTGACCAGCACGTCGGGTTGCAGGCGTTGTCCGTTCTCGTTGCGCAGCGGTTCTCCATGTTCGTCTTTCAGGAACTCCTGACGGAAATATTCTTCTCCCTCCCGCAGACCGGAGTTTTCAAGAATCGATTCCAGAATCATTTCTCCCCAGTTACCCTGTGTCTTGGAATCTCCCTTCAGCGCACGTGTCAGGTTATTGGCTTCGTCGCTGATCTGTTTGTTCAGTTGTACCAGTTCTTTTATCTTGTCTTCCAGCGAGAAACGTTGCTTCGATTCCTTGTCGTATACTTCTGCCACCTGATGCTTGAACTCGTTCAGGTTTTCGCCGAACGGCTTCAGCAGACTGGAAAGGCTTTCGGCACTCAACTTGTTGAAACTTTCCGTTTTCTGCTGGAATATCTTGTTGGCGATGTTTTCAAATTCCAGGTTGAACTGTTTGTGGAGTTCTGCCATTTCCTCTTTCTGATGTTCGAGTTTCTCTTCGAGCGCCCGCTTTTCGGCTTGTAGCGAAGCCACCTGACGACTTGTCTCCACGTATTGCTGGGTTGTGCTTTCCACCTGACGCTGTATACGCTGGTTCTCTTCCTTGAGCTGTTCCAGAGCTGTTGCCGCCTGACGTTTCTCTGCCTGCAGCAGTTCTTCCTGATGACTTGCCTGCAAGTGTAGTTGTGCTTTCAACGCATTCAACTGGCGGGAAGCTGCCAGATATCCCAGCACCCCTCCGACTATAAATGTAAGAATAAGGTAAAGTATTTCCATGTTTTTTGTTGTACTATGATAAATTCCGTGTAAAGATACGGCGAAACTTTTAACCCGAAGCAGACTCGTGTTCATATTTTCACTGGCAGACGGGGCTTGCTTTTGGCAGAAGTGTCAGTCGGAGTAAAAGTTTTTGGCAGAGAAAAAGTGACAGAATGTCATAAATAAGTCGTGGCACGCTTTTCGTAAGAGGACAAGTGTCCCTTAAAAGGACAATAAATAACATGTATAATAACAAATAAAAATATAAAGACTATGAACATTAAACCATTAGCAGACAGAGTTCTGATTCTTCCGGCTCCTGCAGAAGAAAAAACAATCGGCGGTATTATTATTCCTGATACAGCGAAAGAAAAACCATTGCAGGGTGAGATTGTGGCAGTAGGAAATGGCACAAAAGACGAAGAAATGATATTGAAGGTAGGCGATACCGTATTGTATGGAAAATATTCTGGTACGGAAATCGAACACGATGGTGTTAAATATCTGATGATGCGTCAGAGTGACGTTCTTGCGATTTTGGGATAATTCATTAGTTGGACTTTTAAACATTTAAGATTATTATGGCAAAAGATATTCTCTTCAACATTGACGCTCGCGATCAGTTGAAAAAAGGTGTAGACGAACTGGCTAACGCCGTGAAAGTGACACTGGGTCCGAAAGGACGTAACGTTATCATCGAAAAGAAATTCGGTGCTCCTCATATTACAAAGGATGGTGTAACAGTGGCTAAGGAAGTAGAACTGAGCGATCCTTTCCAGAACACAGGTGCGCAGCTGGTGAAGTCGGTGGCTTCGAAAACTGGAGACGATGCGGGCGATGGTACAACAACTGCTACCGTATTGGCTCAGGCTATCGTAGGCGTAGGCTTGAAAAACGTTACAGCCGGTGCAAACCCGATGGACTTGAAACGTGGTATCGACAAGGCAGTTGCTAAGGTTGTAGAATCAATCAAGTCACAGGCTGAAACCGTAGGCGACAACTATGATAAGATTGAACAGGTTGCCAGCATTTCTGCAAACAACGATCCGGTTATCGGTAAGCTGATTGCTGATGCTATGCGTAAGGTTTCTAAGGATGGTGTTATCACTATCGAAGAGGCTAAGGGTACAGATACTACTATCGGTGTAGTAGAAGGTATGCAGTTCGACCGTGGTTATTTGTCAGCATACTTCGTAACTGATACAGAAAAGATGGAGTGTGTAATGGAACATCCTTACATCTTGATCTACGATAAGAAGATTTCTAACTTGAAAGATTTCTTGCCTATCTTGGAACCGGCTGTTCAGAGCGGACGTCCGTTGCTGGTTATCGCAGAAGATGTAGATAGCGAAGCATTGACAACATTGGTTGTAAACCGTCTGCGTAGCCAGTTGAAGATCTGTGCTGTGAAGGCTCCGGGCTTCGGCGATCGTCGTAAAGCCATGCTGGAAGATATCGCCGTATTGACAGGTGGTGTCGTTATCAGCGAAGAAAAGGGCTTGAAACTGGAACAGGCTACTTTGGAAATGTTGGGTACTTGCGATAAAGTAACTATCACAAAAGAAAATACTACTATCGTAAACGGTGGTGGTCAGAAGGAATTGATTCAGGAACGTATCAACCAGATTAAGGCTGAAATGAAGAATTCTACTTCTGATTACGATAAAGAAAAACTTCAGGAACGTCTGGCTAAGTTGTCGGGTGGTGTAGCTGTTCTTTACGTAGGTGCTGCCAGCGAAGTAGAAATGAAGGAAAAGAAAGACCGTGTAGACGATGCATTGTGCGCAACTCGTGCAGCTATCGAAGAAGGTATCGTTCCGGGTGGTGGCGTTGCTTACATCCGTGCAATCGATGCTCTGGAAGGCTTGAAGGGTGACAATGCAGATGAAACTACAGGTATCGAAATCATCAAGCGTGCTATCGAAGAACCTCTTCGCCAGATTGTTGCCAATGCTGGTAAGGAAGGTGCAGTAGTTGTTCAGAAAGTTCGTGAAGGTAAAGGCGACTTCGGATACAATGCACGTACCGATGTTTACGAACACTTGCATGCAGCAGGTGTTGTAGATCCTGCCAAGGTTACTCGTGTAGCTCTTGAAAATGCAGCTTCTATCGCAGGTATGTTCCTGACTACAGAATGTGTCATCGTTGAAAAGAAAGAAGAGAAAGCTGAAATGCCGATGGGCGCTCCGGGAATGGGCGGCATGGGCGGTATGATGTAATCTTCCCCTTTCTAATAAATAAGGACCTCTCGTCTTGGGTTTCACTCAGGGCGGGAGGTTTTTTTGTGTCTGTACTTTAGGGTATTTCTGATTTTTTTTATAACTTTCCCCGTGCTGAAATAACATTACAACAAGAATAATTATGACGAAAGAAGAACTGATGCGTAAGGCGATAGAACTTTCGGTGCAGAATGTTGCCGAAGGTGGTGGACCGTTTGGGGCTGTAATTGCCAGAAACGGGGAGATAATAGCAATGGGTGTGAACCGGGTAACTCCTGATTGTGACCCGACTGCACATGCCGAAGTGAGCGCTATTCGTACAGCGGCTAAGATATTGGGTACTTTCGATTTGAGCGGGTGTGAGATTTATACTTCCTGCGAGCCATGTCCGATGTGTTTGGGAGCCATTTACTGGGCCCATCTGGACAGGATGTACTATGGCAATAGTAAAAAGGATGCAGCAAAGATTGGTTTCGATGATGCGTTTATCTATGAAGAACTCGACTTGAAACCGGAAGATCGCCGGTTAAAATCGGAAGTGCTGTTGCCCGAGGAAGCCATTAAGGCTTTTCAGGATTGGGAGAACAAAACAGATAAGGTAGAGTATTAATGTGCTTAAAAAATGAAAGCACCACCGATTACACTGATTGCTGAATGATTGCTAAGATGAACAGTGTAATCTGTGGTGCTTTTTCTTGACACACAGCTTAATTTTGTATTTGCTTGTAAATTTACATTTTCATTTGCCTTTCCGGTGTGCTGATTGATCAGTGCTGTTATCGTGTCATGGTTTCCCACAGTCTCAAATGGTTTTCTTCCATTGTCAGGAAACTCTTTACGAATATTTTTTTCAGTTTCTTAATCATCTCTAGTTATCCTGTTTTTATGTTTTGCAACACAAAATTACAGGTTTTAGAGATACGTTGTTATGTTATATAGCAGAAAAATTAGCTGTTTTATTTAATTCTTGACGTAAATCAATTCCTAAAAAGATTGAGTCTGTTTGAACCGCAGGTAAAAGTCCCTTTGTTAAAATTTCAGCCGGAGAAATTCACTTTCGAAGTTGGGAGTGAATATACCTTTGCCTAAATTATCTCTAATTTCTTCCAAGGTCCAGAAACGCCCTCCGTCCAGTTCTTCACTGGGTGCAATCTCCCCGTCGTACGTCGTACGATGACTGAATACCAGTTCTTTTTCTCTATCCGATTCGAACACATAGTGAGTCAGCAGTTCCGGGGTAAAGTCGGTTATACCAAGTTCTTCCCGCACTTCCCGTTTCAATGCCATTTCCACACTTTCTCCCAAGTCGACATGTCCTCCTACCGAGGTATCCCATTTTCCCGGTTGAATATCCTTCCATGCCGGTCGTTTCTGTAAGTATAATTCTCCTTTTGAATTGAAAACATGCAGGTGTACTACCGGATGAAGCAGTTTACTGCCGCTATGACATTCTTTTCGGGTAGCGGCTCCGGTTATATTGCCTTCTTCGTCTACGATGGGAAACATTTCTTCATTATTGTCGAGCATAGCCTTTTGAATTAAGTTGTACGTTGCAAAGATACGGAATTTTGTCGAAATACGTCGGGAAAGGAAAAAGGGTGAAGGAAAGAGGCTGAATCTTATTGTGTAAGCACAATGCGTATTCAGCCTCTGATCAGTGTTATGGATAAAGGAATTTATTTTATTCTTCTATTGAAAACTGTCTTTTATTCTGTTAGGGAACAGCGATAGAGGGTTGTTCTAATTTCGATGGGTTAAAACAATTCTCTTACTTCAAGTTGGTGTGCGATGAAGGAATCAATTCGAAAATAGCCTTGATTCGCTTCATGTCAAATTTAGGTGTACGGTTGTAGTAATAAATACCGTTTTTCTCTTGTTCTACATCTGTGAGCTGCGTATAACAGAATCCCATTACATGTTTGGCATTTTTCAAGGCTTCTACTTGTCCTTGCAGGCGCGTATAAAACTCTTCTTCGGTTTGTGGCAGATTACCGTACCCCCATGAATTTTTGCGTTCTTCGGCACTCATCCATCCTATGCCCCCGAATTCATCGACCATGTAAGGCTGGCCTTCGTAGACAGCCAGATACTTTTTGTCACGGCTATTGCGATAAGGTTCTTGCCCTTCCTTGAACGTCAATTGTTCGGCTAAGCGTTTGCCGTCTTGCTCATAATTGTGTACACTCCATATATCGGTCAGGATGTGATCGTCCCCACTGGCATCGTTGATAGGGCGAGTGGAATCCATAGCTTTGGTCATGTGATAGATGTCTCGGATTAAGCGTGGATAAGCACCGTCGCGGCTTCCCCATGTTTCGTTGAAAGGAGTCCACGTTACCAGTGAGGGATGATTGCGGTCGCGGACCACAATTTCACTCCATTCGCTGATAAAGTTGCGTGCGGCCACTTCGTCGTTGACATCCATTCCCCAGCTTGCACTTTCGCCCCAAGTGATGTATCCTAATTTGTCTGCCCAGTAATAATAGCGCTCTTCGAACACCTTTTGGTGCAAGCGTGCACCATTGAATCCTGCATTCTTGCCTAAAATGATATCGTTCTTAAGAGCTTCGTCAGATGGGGCTGTCCATATACCGTCAGGGTAATATCCTTGGTCTAATACCAGTCTTTGGAAATAAGGTTGATTGTTCAGATAGAATATACCATTGGCAATATGTATTTTACGCATGCCGGCATACGATTCAACCTTATCGAGTACTTGCCCCGACTTATCCTTTACCAGATAAGTCAGTCCATACAAGAAAGGCGATTCTGGTGACCATAACTTCATGTTTTTCACAGGAAGCACTATACAGGCATTATTGGAACAGGTAGTCTGTTTTCTGCTGATAACTTTATCACCGTCTTTCAGAATGACCTCCAAGATATTGTCTGATTCTTTGTAGAAACTTGGAGTTGCCACCAATTGTTTCTGGTCGATGTCGGTGCGCAGTACCATATCTTTTAAACCCTCATTGGCAACAGCTTCCATCCAGACCGTTTGCCAGATACCTGTGACGCGTGTATACGAACAACCACCAGAGAAGAAGTTGGTGCATTGTTTTCCGCCGGTCTGTTTGCCTCCTCGCAAATCATCCTTTACTTGAATGACCAGATTGTGGGTATTTCCTGCCTTTACAAAGCGTGTGATATCGACAGTAAACGACGAGCTGCCACCCCAGTGTTGCTGGACTTTCTTTCCGTCGATGTACAGTTCGCACCAGTAATCTACAGCACCGAAATGCAGGAATATCTTTTTTCCCTGCCAGTCGGAGGGTATAGAGATTTTTCTTTGATACCACATACAATTTATAAAATCGGTATGTTTGACTCCCGACAACTCACTTTCCGGACAGAAAGGTACTGTAATGTTTTGACTGAATTTCTCTGAACTTTGATATTGTCGGTCGACTCCAGACTGTCCAAAGTCAAAGTCGAAAGTCCATGTACCATTTAGATTGATCCAGCTCTCTCGTTCAAATTGAGGTCTGGGATATTCTTTCCGAGGTAAATCGCTGGCCTTGGCATAAAAAGCCAATGACAGAAAGAATACGACAGCAGTAAAGAGTTTTTTCATTGTTTATTGAGTTTAAGTTTTAATGATTTGAGTTATTCATATGCATTGGGAAAAGCACTGATGCGCAAACGTGCAGCTCCCATGGGAATCAGTGTGATGCTTTCTTTTTCTCCTTTGGGTGCATTCGCTTCGGGCAATTCATGACATAGCCCATATTCATCGATCTTCCACGAAGGAACCTTGCGTCCCGTAGCTTTGATTTCAATCGGACAGCTTTCTTGCGTAAATGGGAAATTGTTGTCGGGCCAGTTCTTGCGAACGATTTTGAAGTCTTTCAATGCATCTTCTTTATTCAAGACAAAGGCATAATTCCATGCAGATGCCGGGAATATCTCGAATGAAGGCCAGTTGCCTGCGTCGGCACCTTGTTGCCATTGGGAGTCTCCGATAGCAGTCTGACGGCTGTCGCGTTTGACGTATCTTTCTTTTATTTTAAGCGAAAAGGTCAGTGGCCCGTAGTCAATACTTACACTGTTTTTGTTGACTTGCCACGTACGCAGACTCAAGTGCATAGGAACCGTCAGTTCAATGGAGTCATCATCATTCCATGTTCGCTGGATACGGGCATATTGTCCAGCCGTAAGCGGTGTTTCTGCACTTTTTCCGTTTATTTTAAGGGAAGCATGCCGTGTCCATGACGGAATGCGCAGATACAGCGGAAATTCGGTTGCTTTCTCTGTTTGAATGGACAGACGAATACATTCTTCGAAAGGGTAATTGGTGTTTTCTATAATTTTGATCTTCTGATGATTACCTACCATTATCTCGGCTTGGCACGATGCATATAAGGTAACAGCAGCTCCATTATCCGGAGTAGCCAGTATCAGATGTTCGGCATAGTAAGGCCATCCTTGGGCATGGTTGTGCTGGCAGCAACGGCAACTGAACGGGTTCATCGCCAAAAAGGGTCCCGAGTTGTCGATGCCTGGATGATGATTCTTGGCATCGCTGGTAATCTGGTTCGGACAGGTTATATAACGCAATGCCTTAAAGTCGGGCATTGTAGCTGCAGGATAAGTATTAAATGCCACATCTTCACAGTTTTCTGCCCAAAAAGGATCTCCTGAAATTTTTAGCATAATTTCGTCGGATGCCATTTGTTCTACCATGCCGCAGGTCTCAACTCCCTGACGTGGATCGATATATCCCATGCGAGCATTTTCATCGGCTCCGAACATTCCACCCGGTACTTGTCCGAAAGTCCTTCGGATGAGGTGATGTACATTATAGCTTGCCGCAAGCATGGCAGAATCTTTGTTCAGCATGTAATAAGTAGCAGGTTCTCTGAAACACTGAGCTATATTCACGTTGTGCCAGTTAGGCAACGAAGAGGGTTGGGTCCAGTCGGCTGTATTGCGATGAATTTTTTCCGCGAGTTCAAGAAGGAAGGATTCGCCAGTATGATTATATAACCAGTATACGCTGAGCAGATTATCTCCGCCACGACTGTTTTCCCAGTAATCCTCCAGAAATTTATCGTCTGCCAGACTCAACTGCCATTTAAAGTACTTAGTCATTAAGTCGAGTACCCGTGAGTCATTTGAATACTCGTAATACGATTGCAGGCACCAGAGCATGATCATCTGTGCCCAGAGTTCAGGTTTATCTCCTCTCATATTGATAGGACCGAATGAGCCGTCGGGTCTCTGGCTCTTTAAGGTAGCCTCGATCCAGATTTTAGCTTCATCAATCATTTGTTGGTCTTTTAAGATATATGCCAGATCGCCATATCCTTTCAGCCAGTAAGGAACTTCCTCCCATCCGTGATCGCCTTGAGTAGTGAGCCACGCATTATTCTTTTTTTCGAGCCATGCACTGATTTCGTTCAGATGTCCGGTTAAGCCGTTCTTTTGGCGTATCAGATATTCTTTAAGCCAACCTTCGGGTTGTATGCTTCCCACAGGCAGTTTCATGAAGTGTTGTGGCAATAATGGTAAGCGGTTATTACTATAGTTGGAAGTTGTATGGGTGAAAGTCGTTCTTTCAACCATTGCAATATGTTCATCTTGCTGAGAATTTTTTACTTGTACACAGGCCGATAATAGTATAATGGCTGTAGCGTAAAGACTTGCTTTTTTGATATGGATGTTTTTCATAGGTGAATGGATTTTCTGTATTGCAAAAGTTGTGTTTTTCGATAAGAATCAACAAAAAAAATGAGTAGATAAATGAAAAAAACTGACCATTTTGGCTGTGATGGCAAGAAATTTTAAATCTTTGAAGTCGGGATAATAAATTTTGTGTACTTTTGATTAAAAAGGAGGCATTTATAGGCTAATGTTCCGATTGTAACGTTAGATAGTTGGATAATTGTATATTTATGAAATCGAATATCATTTTCTTTTTGGGGGCAATGTTGTTGAGTTTAGTGTCGTGTAAGCATACGGGAACAAGTCAGTCTAAAGTAGAAGGAAATTATTTCGTTAATCCTATTCTTCCTTCGGGAAGTAATTCGAATGCTTTTTTCTATAAAGGAAAGTATTATTACACGCATGAAACGAACGACATGATTCTGCTTTGGGAAACAAGCGATATCACGGATATGGCTCATGCGCTCTGCAAAGAGGTCTGGCGACCAACCGATCCGAAAAGCATGCATAATTTATGGGCCCCCGAAATACATCGGATAAACGATAAATGGTATATTTATTATGCGGCTGATGACGGAAATACAGATAACCATCAGATTTATGTGTTAGAAAATGATGCGCAGAATCCTATGGAAGGGACATTTAAACAGAAAGGTCCTGTTCTGACTAACCGCGAATGGAACTGGGGGATACATGCATCTACTTTTGTGTATAAGGGAATCCAATATCTTATTTGGTCTGGGTGGCCCAAGCGACGTATCACGGAGGAAACTCAGTGTATTTACATTGCCAAGATGAAAAATCCATGGACTTTGGATGGAGAGCGTATCATGTTGTCTTCTCCTGAATACAATTGGGAACGGCAGTGGGTGAATCCGGATGGAAGCCGTACGGCTTATCCGATTTACGTAAACGAGGCACCTGCCTTTTTCCATTCCAAGGACAATAAGAAATTGATTATTTATTATTCGGCAAGCGGGTGCTGGTCTCCTTATTATTGTATCGGCATGCTTACTTGTGATGCTGGTGCCGATTTACTGAATCCGAAATCCTGGACGAAGGCAACAGAACCTGTGTTTTATCAGTCCCCTCAGGACAGTGTATGGGGACCGGGTAGTCCGTCATTCATCCCTTCTCCCGATAGTACAGAGTGGTATATACTTTATACCGCAAGAAATATACCTAATGGCATAACGGGAGAGAGTGAAAGCCGAAGCCCACGTCTACAGAAAATCACATGGGATAAAAATAACATGCCGGTATTGGGAAAACCGTTACCCGTAAGTACGTTATTGCCCAAACCATCCGGCATTAAATAAATGATACGGATCACAGAACTAAGATCATTCATCCGGACTATCTGGTAAACGGAGATGGGAGGTTTTACAACTTTCTGGACAGCTGAGTGTCCTGCTGTTCCGGAAGCTTGTCCACATCGGTTTCTGTCTAAAATGGGCAAAGGAATTCCTTGCTTAACATTAAAATTGCACTACTTGGTAGGGTGGAATATGCGCTAATTTAATTCTATTAACGAGTAATGTCTATCTATTTTTTTGACCGAATAGTTGTCGAATTAGGCCAAATAGTGCTTTCAGAAGCTTCGATAGTGCAAAATGGAAACTTTTCAGGTTCCGTTATTTTTTGTTTTTGGTTACATTTGAAACAAAGAAACAAATTCCGTGTGGTCGGGAATGACTACATTTAGTTGTCTATTATTATAGGGGCGACAAGGAATTTAGAAGGCTTAAAGCCATGGACACATTGTCTAATGTGAACAAAAAACGAGAGGATGAAGTGATCTCTCAAGACGTTGGATTTACCTCCAAAGTTCCCCTCAAAAAACCTGATATATCGGGTGAGGTGTCGGTAAAGTATGTCCCGGATGTGAATAAGAGATGGTTTGTGTTGAGAGTCACATACGGTCGGGAACGCAAAGCATACGATTTTATTATGAACGACCATACGGAGGCATACCTTCCGATGTGTTATGTACAGAAGATATACAATGGGAAGAAGAAACGTATTTTAACGTCTCTTCTTCCCAATTTTCTTTTTGTCTATGCGACTCCTGAAAAAGTGGAGAAATATGTGAAGCAGACTCCTGAACTCCATTATCTGACTTATTATTACAATCATTTCAAAGTCGGAGAATTTGGTAAAAATCCTCCTTTGACTGTAGGGTATAATGAAATGATGAATTTTATCCGTGTAACAAGTCTGAATAATGAACATGTTCGTTTGGTTGAATCTCAACATTGTCATTATAAGAGTGGGGATAAGGTCCGGATTGTTGATGGTGATTTTGCTGGTGTTGAAGGGAGAGTTGCAAGAGTAGCTGGTCAGCAGCGGGTAGTGATAGAACTTCCTGGTGTCTGTCTGGTGGCTACGGCGTATATACCGACGGCTTTCATTAAGCCTATTCCGTCAGTAAGCGAAAAATAGACTCGTTTAGCAAGTAGAAAGATACAAGAGTATTATATGGTAATCCTTAAAAATGTTATAATATTATGAGATGCAAGAATTGTGGCTGGCCTAATAAGCCAAATGAAAGAGTTTGTGTGAAATGTCATGCTCCATTAAGTGCAGATGATGATTCTATAGAAAGAGAAGTGGGTGGTAGTGAAGGAGATGCTTCTTTAAGCAAGACGGTATGTGAGGAGGATGTTTTCGGTCAAAGTATGAATGACCCATATCCTTCTGGCAATAATCAGGCTGGGGCATCCGAGGAAAAGACTAAACCATGTCCGAAGTGTGGCTATCCTGTACGTATAGGAACAGAGAAATGTCCGAACTGCAAGTTCCCTGTTTCACAAGGTGGAGGAACCAGTCAGCGACAGCCTACTGTAACGGTAGACAACCCGAAATCGGAGGAATCTCATTTTCGTCCTACCAGAATGAATCCAGAAGAAAACAGAACCACCGGATTCCGTGGAACCATCAATCCATATATGATGAATATGGAGATGGAACCTACATTTGTATTGAAACCTATCAGACGGATGAATGAGCGACACGAACTGGATGAGCAGGAATACGAAGGGAAGGAAGTTTCTTTAAACCGTGCAAATACGGAACCCAATAATTCATCTATTACGTCGCGTCAGCAGGCTATCGTAACTCGTATAGACGGACGTTGGTATATAGAAGACAAGAGTGAACAGAAAACCACGTTCGTACAGGCTGCCAAGCGTATCGAGTTACATGACGGGGATATTATTTTGTTGGGAAACCGGTTGTTTGAATTTCATGAATAAATCTGTATAGCGATGTCTGTTGTTCAGCGATGTGATTTCTTTATAGGTGACAGGATCGACCATCATTTTCAGGTGCAGAAGATACTGGGAGAAGGTTCTTTCGGAAAGGTATATGCTGTGACAGATCCTAACGGCGAGCTGCAGGCACTGAAACTCCTGAAATTGTGGGAAGTCCCTTCCGAAATCCGAGCTTCATTGATGGCACGTTTTGACATGGAGTTCGAGACGGGACGTATAGACAGCAAATACCTGGTCCATTCTATAGCACATGGTACTGTAAACGGAAATCCATATATTGTAATGGAGTATTGTCCTAATGGTGACTTGTTGAGTGTCGTAGCCCAGCAATATGTGGATTTGACTAAAGTAGCTACTCATGTATTGTATGGTCTGAAAGCGTTGCATAGTTGTGGAAAAGTACATCGGGATCTGAAGCCGGAGAATGTTCTGGTGAAGAAGAACGGCGATTATGCACTGACGGACTTCGGCATATCCGGCGATAGAAACAAGCGAATGACCGAGCGGAATATTTTGGGGAAACCTAAACAGATATTCGGGACATACGCTTATATGCCACCCGAACAGCTGAATCCGCGTAAAGACGCTACGGTGCTTCCTACTACCGATATTTTTTCCTTTGGAGTAATGATGTATCAGCTCATTACCAACCGCCTTCCTTTTGGTCAACTGGCTTTGGAACGAGACTTGGTAAGTTATCTGCGCCGGGGTAAAAATGGTGACTGGGACAAGGACTATCTGATGAGCCTTCCTTCTGGTAAAGACTGGTATCAGTTAATTGACGGATGTCTTATTCCAAATTTTCAAGATCGTCTTCAGACGGTAGAGAAGGTACTGGAGCTTGTTCCGCAAGTTCAGCGTGTACAGCAAACGATTGTGGAAGAAGGAAAAGATTTTCAGACGAGGATTGTCAATGGAGTTTTGCTGCGTATCATGCAGGGAGAGGAATTCGGCAGGGTATATAAGCTGGATGACATGCTCCGCGGAGAGTCTTCCATCTTACGTATGGGACGTATGGATGAAGGCGTATACAATGATATCGCTATCCGGGAAGAGAACAGCAGTTATATTTCCCGGAAACATTGTACACTGGAATTGGACTACGATATTGGTTCGTGGGTCATCAGGGATGGACAATGGGACAGATGTGAGACCGGTGGATGGAGGAAGTCGACGAACGGTACTTATGTGAATTCCAGAGAGGTCTCGATCAACGGATTGCCTTTCAGCCCGGGTGATATCATATCAATTGGAGATACCAAACTACGTGCAGAAGCATATTAAAATGAAGTATAACGAATAAAATAATCAGATTATGGTTGGTCATACCACTAAACCTTATAAAAATACTTTATCCGGTTCGGTAGGAGCCGGAATGGGGTCAATTTTTGCTCCGGGTGGAAAGAAATATTATATACTGGAGCATAAAGTAAGTAGTAAATATCATCGGGCAGGAGAATGTCAGGAAATTATTGTAGATAACATTACACTGGGACGTGATTCACATTGTCAGGTACGTTTCGATGAAAGTTTCAAGACTGTATCGCGCCGTCATGCAGCCATCGTAAAAGATGGGGACATGTGGAAACTGGTACAGATTTCCCAGACGAATTCTACTTTCCTGAACGGGCGCCCCATCAAGACGGAATGGTATCTGCAGAACGGCGATGAAATTCAACTCTCCGTAAACGGGCCTAAACTGGGATTCATTATCCCGACCGGGAAAAAATCGACAGTAGGTTCCATTGGTCTGACCCGCAGACTCAGTCTGTTCAGACAGCAGGCTTTGAGACCTTACAAAACGGCAATCACTGTATTGTCGTGCATACTTGTGCTGGCTGTAGGTGGATTGGCTACATGGGGATTTACACTGAATGATAGGCTTAAAATGCAAAGTCAGTCTTTAGCTGATCAGATAATTCTTGCAAAAGGTAATCAGGCACTGATTGATTCACTGAATAAAGAACTCGTCGTAGCCAATCAAAAAATAACAGATAGTGAAAAGAAACTGACTGAAATCAAGACTAATTTAGGAAATATCAAAGAGGTAGTTGTTCAGCAGCAAAAGGTACAAACGGAGAATAAGATAGATATCACTCCCTATTTTAAGGATATCTTTGTTTTAACTTGTAAGATGTATTATGAAGGGAATCTTGTAACTGGATGGAGTGGAACAGGTTTCTTGTTGAATAACGGATATTTGGTTACAGCACAACATATGATTCATTATGACGCTTTCGCTTTAAAGAAGGTAAAAGACCCTCAAGATCCGACAAAAGAAATTGTGATTTTTGATCCGGATGATGAGTCAAATTATATAAATGCATATTATTATGCCGGTCTTATAAAAGTGGTAATGGAAGGTATTTCTACAGAAGGTAAGATAAAGATAGAATATTCATACAATGATATGCCGTTTAAGTTGGGAGAAACAGAAATGGCAGAAGAGAAATTCGTGGATGAATCCGGACGTAGCTGGGTTGTTAGAGCCCATAATTACAGGGGAGGTGATTGGGCATACATGAAGATTGACAAAACGGGATCTATTGAGTATGATGCAGACTACTCCATGAATCTGCCTGTCCAGACTCCGTTGTCAATTGTCGGTTTCCCTGCCAATCAGGGTGAAACAGTAAATGGACAGATTTCTCCTATCGTATCTCAGGCTATTACTTCCAGACAAGGACTGGAAGATGATGGAACCATTAAAACATCAAATGATAATTCTGACCATGGAAATTCAGGTGGTCCTGTCTTTGCAGTCAAGGATGGGAAATATATTGTTGTAGGTATTTTGTCAGGAGCTGATCCAGGAGCTGACTCAATGAAAGGTAGAGTCGTTCCGATAGGTGCTATATTTAAATGATTGTCATATGAGAAAGATTATTTTTATCGTTAATTTTTTATTGCTCTCTGTCTCAAGTTTTGCTCAGTTTTCATTAGGGCAGAGTATCGGGCAACAATATGTTGAGAACGCTGTACGAACTGGTCTTTTTCTTACAAAGCATAGTTTTAGAATTTGTGACGAGAAATCGGGTGATTTGTTTGGTCTTGATGGAAAAGATGAATTTGGATCACAGTATGCTTTTGGAGTAAAAGTACCGGGTGGAATTTTATTGACCAATAGGAGTGTCTGTCCGTGGTTATATGATGTCAATTTTGAAAAATATAAAGACGATTATAGTCCGGTGCTTTTTCAGGCCTTGTATTCGGGGCTGGAGGAAACTCCAAAATATGACTTGCTTGATTATGAATATGACAAAAAAGAAGTAGTGGTAGATACAGCCGTATATAGATTCATGTCCAGTACTTTTGACGGTAAAGGCTTTACGTTAGACAATACGACTGGGAAAAAAGACGGATGGATTATATGGGTTGTTGCTCATGAAAATTCTAATTCAGAAAGTAATGTCCAGTTAGATTTTTTGGTTTATCGGAAAGAAATTACGGTTAACAAAAACGGACAGTGGATTGAAGTGGACAAACCGGATGGAAAACAGAAGATCTTGGGGGGAATCTATGTAGTTCCTACTTTTAAGGAGGTTGGCATTATTGAATTCCAATTATGTGGAGTCCTTGCTCAGGCAAATACTTCCTGGAGAATATATTGTCCTTTTATCGGAAAATCGGAAAGTAAAATAGAGCAAATAGATAACCAACAGAGCTCTGATGCCGAGTTGACTCCAATAGGTAAAAGTAAGAAAGACAAAGCGAAAAACAAGAAAAGTCGGAAATGAATACAATGAAAATCAGACTGGCGGCAAAAACCGATATGGGGATTGTCCGCACAAACAATGAAGATAATTTCCAGGTAGCAGCCGACCTTACTTCAGATAAAATGCAGTGGATAAACAATGAGGTCTATTCATTAGGAGAAAAGGGAACGCTGCTGGTCGTAGCCGATGGAATGGGAGGTATGAATGCCGGTGAAGTGGCTTCTGAGCTGGCCATTGAAACGGTACGTGAGTATTTCTCTTCGGATAGATTGACAGACGAAGTGCTCAAAAACCGCTATTCCATCGAGAAATACATGAATGAAGTGATTGTTGAGGCTGATGCGCGGATTAAACAGGAAGCCAAACGGCGTCCGGAAACTCGTGGCATGGGGACAACAATCGTGATCGGATGGATACTGGATGGTAAACTGTATGTTTCCTGGTGTGGAGACAGCCGGGCATATGTCTATAATCCGGTGGCCGGACTGCATCAGATTTCAAAAGACCATTCGTATGTGCAAGGACTGGTAGATAAGGGGGCTATTTCTAAGGAAGATGCTTTCGACTATCCTGACAGTAACATCATAACCCGTTCGCTGAGTGACGGAACAGCCAAAGCGAAACCAGAATCGCTGCTGAAGCCTTATGAATTGTGTGATGGGGATATCGTCCTTTTATGTACCGACGGATTGAACGGAATGCTTAGAGACAGTGAGATAGAGGATGTCATTCGGAATAATGAAGCGGACATGGACTGTCTGGCTGACGAATTGATTAAGGCTGCCTGTGAAGCGGCCGGTTCGGATAATATCACAATCTGTCTCTGTCAGATTCTGGAAGGAGGAGGCGTCTGTATGCCGGATACTTTCGAGAGTTTCGATAACCGTCTGGCCGGGAAGCAGCGACTGGATACGAGAGTTCCCCAGCATGATACAGAAGAAACGGTCAAATGGTATCGAAAGAAAACCTTTATAGGCTTGATGATTGCATTTGTTTTGGTCCTGATTGGTGGAGGATGCTGGTTTTGGATGCAAAATAAGGGCGAGAGTCAGGTGGAAATGAAGGCCGAAGGAGATAAGAAAGATACAGAAAAGGATGGAAAAGCTCAGTCCGCAACAGATACAACTGAGATGAGAACGGAAACTCCTTCACGTACCGAAAAAACAAATCCAAGTAAGAGCACTAAGGAACAGAATGAAACGGGTGCCCCTCTGTCTGTTTCTACTGAAATAGAGAATAGTCTGGAACAAATTGGCGGTGTAAGTAAGCCGGAGAAAACTGGAGAGAAAAAAAAGGAGGAACCTAGGCTGACACTGATACATGATAATGAACCTGAACATGCGGGAGAGAAAAAGGAACAGAATACGAGAGGTCAAGAGCCTGAAAAGCAAAAGAAGAGTGATGAGGATACTCAAGGGGCTGTCCATCCGGATTCAACCCATACCCAACAGTATCAGGTAAAAGAAGGAGAAACTTATTTCTCTATAGCAAAAAAGTTCAGTATATCAGCTGAAGAACTGATGTCAATGAACAATACAAAAAACACCAGGCTGAATGCGGGTGATATAATATTGGTCCCCAAAAAATGAAGGCTATGAACAACAAGAGAATTACAATTGGAAGAGCTCCTGGTAGTAATATCCGTATCGAGGAACGGTGGGATACAGTGAGCAATGAACATGCAGAGATTGAAGCTATAGGCAATAGTCTGTTATTTTATGACCATAGTTCAAACGGGACAATTATCAACGGGCAGAAGATTCATAATACAAATGTACCAATTTATCCGGGTGATGAAATCCTGTTGGCAGGTGTCTATAGATTGGATTGGGAGATACTTGAGCGTTTTTTCCCCATTTCCCGTAGACCGACTGTGACCAAGAATATCCACGGAGAGGTAGGCAGAAGTACTGTACGTAAAGATGTCTATGTGGAGAGGGACTATGATAATCGCCAGAGTGGACGTAAGACAGAGCCCTTTAACTATAACAAGATAGGTGGTGGAAACGATTCTGGCTATCAGATTCATCAGGAAAGGGAAAATAACTACGGTCAGGCAAATGCTTATTCGCAGGCAGAGATAGACAAGGAACTTGAAAAATGGAACTGGGGAGCCTTTTTCTGTACCTGGTTATGGGGTATATTCCATCGGATGTATTGGCCATTGCTGATTTTGGTGGTGGCGGCCATTCCTTACCTCGGACAGGTATGCAGCATAGGTCTCTGCGTGTATATGGGACTGAAGGGTTCCAGAATTGCCTGGGACAGCGGTAAATACAAAGATTTTGAAAGCTACAAGAATGCCCAGCGTAATTGGGCGATTGCTGGATTGATCTGGTTTATCATTTCTGTATCTGCTTCAGCATTTCTGGTTTATACTACTTTATCTATGATATGATATAAATTCGGGCATTATGGAACTCAGAAAAGGATATTTATTTCATGATAGATACTTATTGGTAGCATCTCTTGGAAGTGGTGCTTCCGCAGAAGTATGGAAAGCAAAGGATACGAAGGCGAATAATCTGACGGTCGCTTTGAAGATTTTCTCTGAACATTCAGAATTCGACACCTATGGCTTACAGAATTTCAAACGTGAGTTTACTACGGTGTACAACATGAAACAGTCGAATCTGTTACCGCCTACCGGATATGATGTCTGCGCAGGAAGGCCTTACCTGATTATGCAGTATTGTGAAAACGGATCATGCAGTAGTATGGTCGGAAGGATGGAAGAGGAGGATATCATCAAGTTTCTGCATGATGTGGCTGCAGGACTGGAATACCTGCATGACCATAACATCATTCATCTGGATATCAAGCCGGACAATATCCTGCTGGACGACAACTGTAATTTTCTGGTGACAGATTTCGGTATCAGTGTCAGTGGAAATAGTGATATCAGTGATTCGAACGGTATGTCGGGGGGAACCCGTGCTTACATGGCTCCTGAACGGTTTGAGGGAAATACGGCGAATGCCAGTGATATCTGGTCGCTGGGAGCAACGGCTGTGGAACTGCTTACCGGTACTCCTCCTTATGGAGAACACGGTGGACTACTTCAAGCGGAGGGTGAACCACTTCCTGAACTTCCTAAATTACAGCCGGAAGTGAAGGGGATGATCATGAGATGTCTGGAACTTGACCCGAGCAAGCGAATCCGGGCCAATGAAATCCGACAGAAGATAGAACTTTTTTGGGAAACCGGATCGTGGGTTAAACATTCACGTAAGCAGACCATCGCCATATTGCTTACCGTGGCTGCGTCTGTATTGATGTGTGCAGGTATCTTCCTGTGGGATTATACCCGTACGAAAGTCTATTATTACAAGGATTATTGTGAACATTGGGGAGTGCCCGAAGGTATCGGCAGATTGAGCCGCAATGAGGTACAGCACCGTGAGAGGTCTTATCGGTTTGAGTACCAGAAGGGTCAGGTGAGACGTTTGACGTTGGTGAATTCTAAAGGAAAGGTAGCCAATCATACAGATACAGAGTTGATAGCCAGTCGTTTCTCGGATGTTTGCTACTCCTATACCGAAGATGGAAATCTGGATAACATGTTCATTTACGACTCGAATGGAAAGATGCTGTTTAAACTGGATTTTGATGAAAACTTACAAACCGCTACTTTCCGGCAGAATGACAAAAACGGTACGGAGATGAACCTGAATGCCAACATAAATGACCTGTATAAGCAGAATTCCGGAGTGTGGGAGGAGAAAAGCCATATCTCACGCTATCTGCTGACGTATGATAAGGATGGTCTGTTGGTAGAACGACGTTATGCTGCTTTCCAGAATGTACCGGCCTGTGACCGTGACAGAATTTATGGACAGAGGTATAAGTATGATGAGAAAGGTAGAAAGATAGAAGAAACATTTGTAGGGGCAGACGGCAGTGTGACAAGTAATAAGAATGGACTGGCTATCAAGGTCTATACCTATGATGAGAATGACGACTGGACCTCTGTTACCTATCTGGATGCTGAAAGGAACGCCTCACACGATGGCAATAATTGCCCGTTGGTGAAGTTGGAATATGACGAGTATGGAAACCGAATCAAAGAATCTTATTATACACTGGATGGTGTTCCTTCGATACGTACGGATGTAAATGTGTCTGGTTTCATGTATGAATACGACCAGCAAGGCTTTCGTGTTAAACAATCTTGTTTCGGAGTAGACGGCAAGTTGGCTTACTGTACCTTTGGATACGTAACGGTAGAAAATTCCTATAATGAGAATGGATATCTGGTAAAGGAAATGTATTTGGATGAAGACGGCAATCCGACCTTATACAATGATGGAACAGACAGCTACTGTTCCGTTTCGTCGAAACCTAATGAAACGGGGCTCCCTCTGGAAATAAGTTATGCAGATGAGAACGGAAGCCCGACAGAACTTTCAATGGGAGCTGCCCGAATTACTTGTACGTACGATGAGGCTGGAAATATGACATCCCAATGTTTTTATAATAAGGGAAATCAACCAGCAGCTGTAGACGGTTTCTATTTCGAGAAACGAATGGAATACGATGAGTTTAACCGGCAAACCAGAGAATATTACCTGAATGCGGAAGGTAAGCTGACTACTTCGGATGGAGTGGTAGCAGATTAGCTTATTGGAATATAACCTGCAGGGGGCTTTGACAAAAATGTCTTTTCTGGATGAATATGGGCATCTGGTGAATGGAAATGACTTCTTTGCAGGATATGTTATTGAATATGATGAACGTGGAAACCAGAAAAAAATGAGCTACTTCAATAGCGACGGGAAAGCTTGTATGACCCGTAGCGGCTATTCCAGCATAGTGTACCGTTATGATGACAAGACTAACTTCCTGATAGGATCCGAATACTGCGATTTGAATGGAAATGTTTTGAACAGTTATCACTATGCGTACGATGTAAAAGGAAATATCGTAAAGGAGTATGGAGTAGAAGATGGAAGGCTTCAATCTGGAATGACTGTAATCAACCGTTCATTTGATTCAAACAATCGGATTGTTTCTGAATGGAGTACCAATCTGGAGGGGAAAAGAACCAACTTTGTAAAACAGACGTATTCGCAGATTAAGTATGCATACGATGAACGGGGAAATACGAAAGAAACGAGCTATTGGGGAATAGATGGCAGCCCTGCTGTAGATGAAATGAAAACACACAGAAGAGACCGTGAGTTCGACGCATTGAACCGTGTCATAGTTGAAAAGAATTATGGAGCAGACGGTAAACCTATTTCAGGTGCTAATGTGTATCCGGAAGGACGAGTGAAATATGACCAATGGGGAAATATGGTAGAAATTTCCTGTTACGACGGATATGGGAATCCTCAGGTGGGTGCAGATGGATTTTTCATCATGAAATCTGAATACAATAAAAGAAGAAATCTGCTGCATCAGGAGTATCTTGATGTAGACGGCAAGCTGGTCATGCATAAAAGTAATGGTTTTGCTAAAGTGGATTTTGCATACGACAATCACGGGAATAAACTGGAAGAGAAGTATTACGATACTTCCAAATGTATCCGGATAGAATCTTGGAAGTATAACGAAAAGAATAAGTTTACTGAACGGCTGATATGCGATGGTAATGGTAAACTTTCGGACGCATTTTATGGAGTATCTAAGGTAACTGTCAAATACGATGATTCGGGTATTAACCCTATCACGATGAATTACTATAACCAGAACGGAAAACTGATTGCTACCAAGAAATGGGATGTAAAAAACGGTCAGTGGGGGGATATGAATTTTACGGAAAATTCATCAGTTTCCTATTCTGACTGGCAGCAGAGTGTACAGCAGGCGGCGAGAGAATGTCCTTACAAACTGGCCGACGGAGTGTATGCTCAGTCTGTTACTTATACCGCTTCTGCTATAACACTGACAATGAAACTGACCGAGGTGTCGAAATATAATATGGCGGAACTCAGTGAAGATAAGGTGAAAGAGGTAGGAAAATCCATGAAGATGGAATTGCGGAAGAATCTAAGTCTGCCCGATGGTGTGGCTGTGAAGATTATTGTCATCGATAAGGCTGATAGAACAATTCTTGTACTTTAAAAACAGACCGATATGAAGCAAATGATTTATAAGCTGTGGCTGTTTGTAGGTTTCTGTCTATGGGGCCTGCAAGGAATATGGGCAGATGGACTGACACCGGAACAGAAGAAATTCCAGTCAAATCTGTATCAGTTTCTGAAGGAAGAAGGTTTTTCTCCTGAAATTGATCCGGAGGATAATAGCGTAACCTTCAGGGAAGATGATGAACTTTTTTGGCTTTTGGTGAGTGATTCGAATCCCTATTATATAGAATTTCATAAATCTGGGTTCAAATGTACTGATGCTGATTTGAATGTTGTCAGGAGGGCTGTGAATGAAGGTAACCTGAAGGTACGTTGTGCCAAAGCGATGTTTTCTGGTGAAACCGTTTCATTGGCTGTAGAGATGTATTGTCATTCACCGGAGGAGTTCCGTTATGTTTTCTACAAGAGCAAGGAAGAATTGTTGAAACTGGAAAAGACAGTCCTGAATTATTATAATGAAAATGAAGGATCAAATCATCTGACACATGTATCAAGCGGAACGGCAATAAACAAATTCTTTCCGGTTTATGGCTTTACTGTGGGCCAATCGACGGTAAAACAAATGAAAGCACAGGACTATATTGTCAAGGAAACGGATTCCGGTGCAAAACATTGTGATGTCAAAGGACTGACTTTCTGGGATTTTGATAAAGATAAAGTTTTTGAGTCGATTTATATGACCGACTCTTCTTATATGCCCGACAAATGGGTGAGCTTGGGATTGACTTGGGAGTCAAGTTATAACCAGATATTGAAACTTTTTAAGGGAATGGGATTCTCGATCAATATCGAGGAGAAGCCGGAAACGAAGAAATTCAGTGGACGTAAAACGCTTTCGGCAAAGGTTATAGCTGTATCGGCCGACGGTGCCCTGCAATTCAAGTTTGAGTTTGATTATGGAAATGAAAATGGAGAAGGCTATTCGTTGAATTCTCCAGGTTCCTTATATAGTATAGATATTGAAGCTTTGAAGTAAAAACAATGGAACAGAACAATTTATTTCATGATAGGTATTTCCTGGAACGCTTGTTAGGCCGGGGAAATTTCTCAGAAGTGTGGCTTGCCAAAGATACTAAGACCGGCATAAAGGTAGCGTTGAAGGTGTATGCACCAGCTACCGGACTTGATGATGCAGGTCTGAATGTCTTTGCACGAGAATTTTCATTGGTTGTGAATGCTAACCACAAGAATCTGTTGAAACCCTTATATTATGATTCCTGCGACCGAAAACCTTATCTGGTACTTCCGTACTGTGAAAAAGGAAGTATCATGAAACTGGTAGGAAAATTTTCGGAACAGGATGCCTGGAGGCTTTTGCGGGATGTAGCCAGCGGATTGGCATGGCTCCATGCTATGAATCCGCCTGTCATTCATCAGGACATCAAGCCAGACAACATCATGGTTGCAGATAATGGTGATTTTATGATTACGGATTTTGGCGTCAGTACACACTTGAGGTCAACACTACGTAAAAGTCTTAGTTCCGCATTCAGTTCGGCGGGAACAGTAGCTTATATGGCACCGGAACGTTTCGGAAAGGATAATACGCCCATTATGGCAAATGATATCTATTCGCTTGGAGCTACCGTATTCGAAATGTTGAGCGGGGATACTCCTTTCGGAGATGATGGAGGACTGGTGCAGAAAAAGGGTGCTGAGATTCCTGAGTTGAAAGGAGATTATTCTCCTCAGCTAAAAAAATTGATTTATAAATGCTTGTCGACAGATCCGTGGAAACGTCCGACTGCGGAACAGCTGGAGCAGTATGCCATAACGGGTTTGTCTGGTAATACCATAAAGTATGTAGACGAAAAGACCGCATGGCAGAAGCATAAGTTGCTTTTCTCGGTAGTGGGAGGTGTACTTGTTGTTGCCATTATTGGTGGAGGAATGCTGATAAAGCATCAAGTCAATGTAAAGAGGGAGACTCGTGAAAAGATGGCAATCATGGCTCATAATGATTCGGTACAAGCCGAAGTTTCTCAATTGGTTTTCTCGGCTGATAGTCTGGTACAGGTAGGCGATTTGCATGATGAAGGTTATGAAAGAGCTTACTTGAAGGCCTATGACAATTATGAATCTGCTGAGGAACTGGCCCAAACGTTGCAGGATAGCGCGAATGTTGACAGACATAAAAATCTGGACGACAAGAAAAGTCAGTTGGAACGCAAGCTGTATGATGCTTATGTCTCTTTCCAGGAAAAGTCACAACTATTTAAAGATGATGTGGAAATTTCCACTGAATTCAAGGAACGTGCCGGTAATATCAGTTCTGTTATAAATGTTGCAGAATTTGAGAATAAACAGGAAAAGGCTGTTCCAGAAGAGTAACTGTATATGATTTTATCAACGAATATTATTGTTATATTTAAATGCGTATGAAATATTTTATTGGATGCTTTCTGTGGAGTATGATGTGCATGTCTGCGCTTGTTGCTAATGCACAGAGTGCTTGTGATAAACTTTTTGCAAATGGAGTAAAATGTCAGCAGACGATGACTATCTCTTCCCAAAGAAATGCAATCGGTTATTTTGAGAAGGCTAAAATCTGTTATGATTCTCAGGCTAAGAAAGATTTGTGTGACCAGCAGATCAAGTCATGTAGGAACATTATTACCCAATTGACACGTACGGAAGAAGCTAAGAAAAAGGAATCACAGACTAGGGAACCTGAAGAAAATGATCGAAATAAGGCAAAAAATGACTTGAAACCGGTCAGGAAAAATGGCGAAATAAAGCTGAGTCTGGATCGTACCTATATAAAGTTCAAGGGAAAAGGTAATGAGTTTCAGAAGGTGAAAGTAACTTGCAATTATCCGGATTGGGAGATAACGAAGATGCCGGAATGGGTAAATTGTTCTAAAAATGAAAATAATGAAATAGTTATTGAGGTAGAGAAGAATCCTAATGATGTGGAACGATCTGCTCAACTTGAAGTAACTTGTGGTGATGAGGTCACTACCTTAACCATCATACAGGAAAAGTTCAAGAAATTTATCTTGTTCTGATAGCTCTTGTTCGTGTCGATTTCAGACATATTGTCTGAATATGTTTGTAATGTTCATACTGGGTGTACTGAATTACGGACTGTAAATCGACTATATTACTGATTGTGAAACAATACGTCGCGAAAGTCTCTGCAGGTTGGACAACCCTAAGGGTACCTGTGTGGATGTGCTCTTCATGTAAATATTGATTTATCGATTATTTCTTTGTCGATAAAATCGTCGGAGTACGGAAAATGATTAAACTAAAAATATAAGATGATGAAAAAAATCAGGTTATTTTTTATCTTACTTGTACTTGTATTGTTAGGTACGGTACATGTAAAGGCTCAGCATACTGGTAGTTATCAGTGCACCAAAATTGTTGAAGCGAACGGGATTATGAAAAAGGGAGATGCTCCGCATATTTGGTACTTTACGTTTAATCAAAAGGTGGTGTATGAATCAGATCAGTATGGGAACGCTACTCAAGGAGGACAAATGTACGCCTATTTTTTCGTAGGCAGACAGGGAGATATGATGATATTCGAGCAGCGGTCATTACTAGATCATAGTAATCCTTTTATCGTTAATATGGAAAATGTGCTAAGTAATTATACAGGTATAAAGAGTACTAGAATGTTAGTTTCCAACGATTACAAGACCTTGAATATTTGTCATTATGATGCCAACAACAAGCTGGTCCGAACGAGGGTCTATAACTATGTGGATCCTCAAAAACCTGGAGCAGTAGAAATTCCTGATTTAATCAGATGAAAAAGCTATTCACATTCGGTATATGGATTGTTTTGTTGTTTGTTGTGGTATCCTCAACAGCACAACGTCGTTATTTTTACAGTCTGAAATATGTTAAGGTAGGGCAGAACAATGTAAAACCTCCCTACTCGGCAGGCATGTATGTAACCTTTCCTGCCAGTAAGGATGGTAAGTATATATGTTATGACTCTGATCGTAACGGTTATGCCGTAAATGCTTCTTTCAAGTTGGATTATATAGGAAATAATCAAAAAGCTTATTCATATTATGGATGGACTTATTGGGGACAGGCGTACTACAATTTCTCGAGGGATTATTCACTTTTGAATGTTGTCGACGAGATTGGAAATACTTATGTCTTTTATCGTACGAACGGAACGCAGCCGAACTCTACTTACTATAGTGTAACAGATTCTCATACCGATAATAGTGGGGGTACAGGAAGTACAGTGATTGTTTCTGGTAGCCCTAATTCGTCGGGAACATCTTCCCCTGGAGGAAAAACAAAAAGAACGGTACGGGTAAAATGCCAATTCTGTAATGGAACGGGTATTTCTTGGTCGGAGAAAGTATATTTACCCAATTATACAGGTTCGGACGAAAGACAGTGGTGTAGCCGGTGTAATGCCTGGGGGATTCCCCACAAGCATATAGATCATCGTTGTACAGTTTGTCGTAATGGCTACATAGAAAAAGAAGAATAAATGCGGATATGCCTCTTCTGACATTCATCTAAAAAACTGGATGATGCTTCCAGTCTGTAAAGTACAAAAAACCGCCTGTCATTGTGCGCATGTGCCAATGACGGGCGGCTTTCTTTTATTGGATACGATCTTAGGGTATACAGTTTTTAGAGATATTTACTGAATACCCTAATTTGATACGGGTAACAAAACGTGTATGCAAGTGTATATGCTATCTGTATGTCAGTTAAGCGATTTGGTATAATCTTTCGGAAGTACGCCGAATTTCGCTTTAAAACATTTGGCAAAATAGGATGACGAACCGAATCCTGTACGTTCAAAAACCTCCGTTACTCGATATCCTTCTTTTAGTAACTGGGCCGCTTTATTGAGTCGGCAGTTCTTCAGATAGTCGTTAGGCGACATTCCTGAGAGTGCTTTCAGTTTCCGGTAGAAATTCGATCGGCTCATGTGCATCTCTGTAGCAAGCACATCGATAGAGAAGTTTTCATCATTCAGCTGTAGCTCTATGATTTCTTGTATCTTTTTTATGAATTCCTGATCTTGTGCAGTAAATGGAATGTAATCTTCTTTATCCTTTTCTTCAGGAGTTGCTTGAGGGAAGAACGACGCCATACGTTTCTGAAATGCTGTGCGTAAGTTCAACAAATTTCGTATTTGCATATGTAATTGCTGAATTGTGAATGGTTTTTCTATATAAGAATCCGCTCCATAAGAAAAACCTTCCTCTTTCGATTCTGGCAAGGTCTTGGCTGTGAGTAAAATAACCGGTATATGCGAATATTCTATGTTACTTTTAATCTTATGGCACAGTTCAAATCCATTCATCAGCGGCATCATGACATCCGTAACCACAATATCAACATCTTCGTCTTTCATTATTTGTAAGGCTTCTATTCCATTTTGAGCCTTCAATATGTGATAATACTCTTTCAGTCCGTTACATTCCAGTTCCAACAAATCTCGGTTGTCTTCTACGAGTAATATTTTAGCCTTGGAGCTGCTGGCTGGCTTGTCATTGCTACCTTCCAAATCCATATGAGACCGGCTGTCGGGGAGTATGATACCCTTATTCTCCTCTTTCTGAAGGTCTTCATGGTAAATGGGAAGTGTTAAGATGAAGGCAGATCCACCTAAAGAGCTGTTTTCAACATGCAGTGTACCATGGTGACTTTCTGCCAGAGCCCGTGAATAAGCCAGTCCGATGCCAGTGCCTTGAATCGATTGTCCGTCGGCCACTTGATAAAAGTTCTGAAATATCTTTTCCTTTTCAGCATCTGCAATACCCGGCCCGTCGTCTTCTACGATGATTGAAAACTCCTTTGCATCGTTTTTTACTGTAATCGAAATGACATTATTGGCATATTTCATCGCATTACTCAGTAGATTAACCAAAATCCTGTTGAGTTTGTCTCCATCGACCAAGGCCTCAAGATTGAAGTCCTCGGGCTGATGGATAGAGAGGCTGATGTTTCTTAAATCGGCAGATCCGGCAAATTGTTGGTAGATACTATTGATCTGTTGAGATATGTCACAGAGTTTAAGATGTAATTTTATCTCACCTGATTCCATCTTTTGAAAATCCAGCAATTCGTTTGTCACTCCCAGTAAATAATCCACGTTTTTATTGATCACCTGTAGATAATGCTCTTCGGTTTGCTTATCTATAGCCGCATGCATGATGCTTTCCAATGGCAGTTTTATAAGCGTCAGTGGAGTCCTGATTTCGTGTATTAAGTTGATAAAGAAATTGACTTTGTTTTTATAGAGTTCTTTGTCTTTTTTAATTTGATACTCTTCGATTCTTTTCTGGTACTTTGCCTTTAGATAGAAATCTCTTTTATATAGTACATAAATAATGAGGCAAATGGCACATGCGATATAAGCAAGATACGCCCACACGGAGCGATACCATGGAGGAGTAATGATGATCCATAATTTTGCTATTTGCTCATTCCATTTTTGATCGTTGTTCGACCCTTTTACGGAGAAGCAATATTTTCCCGGCGGCAAGTTGTGATAGGTCGCAAAATTTTCTCTTATGTTGCTGTTCCATTCCGTATCAATACCTTCTAATTTGTATGAGAAATGATTTTTTTGAGGATTCTGGTAACTTAACGAAGCAAAATAGATGGAAAAGCTGTTATTGTTATAAGGCAGTTTTATCTGTTTGGTCAAGAAAATCGGTTCTTCCAGATTCAGTAATTCCTGTGTATCTTGAGAGGAATCCGAATGGGTCAAAATAAAATCCGTAATATAGACTGGAGGTATAAACGTGTTTTTTTGAACAAATGAAGGTTGGAAAGAATTAAATCCATTGGTACCTCCGAACAATAAAGTGCCATCCGATATCTTGTGAGATGCACGTTCACAAAACAGGTTTTCCTGTAGTCCGTCTGAGTTTGTAAAATATTGATAGTCGTCGAAATTTTTCGGATTTACCCGAATAAGTCCGATGTTACTTGTAAGCCACAGATAACCGTAGAAATCTTCTTCAATGGAATATACCACAAGCGTTGAGAGCTGCTTGTTTGTAAAGGTGGTAAAAGTCTCCGCCTCAGCATTGAATAAGCATAATCCATTTCCATTAGTTCCTAACCATATTTTTTTATTGGAATCTTCAAATAAGGTAATGATAGAGTTATTGATCAGCGAAGATTCTACTCCTTGTTTATGTTCATAGTGTTTCCAGTAATTAGCATTTTTATTATTGAAAAATATACCATTATTGGCAGTTGTAATCCAGAGGTTGTTGTGGGAATCTTCGTATATGTCAGTAATGGAAATCATGGCCCCGACAGATGTTTCGGTTCTGAAATTATCTTCTTCGGGATTATAATAACATAATCCCCAGTTGGTACCAATGTAGATGGTTCCATCGTGGCATTTATATATTTTTTGAATATTGTTGCTGCAAATGGTATTAGGTATATTATAAGAATGCTGGTAAGTCCTTATTTTACCATTGGTCAGATTGAGGACTTTTAAGCCGTTCGAGAATGTACCAATCCACAGTTCGTCTTCTTTTAGGCAAAGACAACGTATATCATAAAGTTGTTTTTCTTTTTCTACTAATGGATATTCTTGTATGTCGTTGCTGGTCGTATTATAGGTAAATAAACCTTTTTGAGTTCCGACCCAGACGATGTGGCGTTTGTGGTCTTCATAGAAGGCATTGACCGTGGGGTTGCCCGGTATTTTGTGAAGATTGAAGGTCTTGTTCTTTGGGATGATGTGAATAGCTCCCGTCTGGTTGGTTAAGGCCCAGATGCCCCCTTCTTTATCTTTTATGAAAGCATTGATATTTGGGTCCGTTATATTGGTTCCGTCGTTGTTATGAATCTCTGTTAAGTTAGATAAAGTCTGGTCCTTATAATTATATAGATAGATTCCATTGTCTGTCCCAATCAGGAAGGTATCTTTGGTAAAAGGAATTAGGCATTGTACAATCTGGAACTGATCAGATTGCAGTTTACGGCAATCAACCTTTCCCGTCAGAGTGTTTATTTCGAATAAGAATTTGCTGTCAGTTCCAATCCACAGACTTTTCCCGATAGGTAATATGCAGTTGGTCTTTAGGTAATTTTTTGTTTGTTCCTTTGTTTGCAATGGAAATGATTGAATAAACTTCTGTTTCTTGTCGAGGCAAATAATTCCCTTTTGCAGTGATGCGATATAGAGTTTATGGTCGCTGTCTACATATATATCCCACACAAAAGATAAATACTGGTTATTTTGTGTCAGTGTATCGTTTTTTAAATTATAAATAAAGATTCCCTGCCCTAAGGTGGCTATTGCTATTTCTTCATCGGAAAGCTGAATGATTTTTCTGACCTCACTGCTGATGGATACTCCGAATTTAGTCATTTGGGTGAACGGGATGAATGTGTTTTTTCTATCGTATATATATATACCCCGGTCGGTACCTACCCATATTCTCCGTTGCTTGTCTTCGAATAAGGAATAAATGAAATTGCTGCCTAATGATTGTTTCTTGTTTTGGGAAGAAGTTCTGAATATCGTGTTGCGTTGTCCGTCAAAACAGTTAAGTCCATTGTCTGTTCCAAACCAGATGAATCCGTAGCTGTCTTGTAAGGCACACCATATCGTATTGTGTGATAATCCGTTTTTTACCGTGTAAGAATTTATGACAAATGATGGGAAAAGTTCGGCTGGAGCTACTCTGGTACATAGAAAGAATAAGAACAATAAAATGCAAGTTTTTTTTAAACGAAACAAAGTGTAGATTTTTGATAACATAATATCCCGTAGCTAACAATTTCTCATAATGGTGGTAAAGTTATAATATATTTGATAAAAACTAATAATATTTTCTATTCTTTTCATTTCGTTTGTGACACAGTATTGATAGTCGTGATTTATGATTGCTTTTTGATTAGATATTACTATTCATTGACTAAGAATTTTTGTAAAAAATGCCATATAAAGCTTTTCTTTGCCACAAAAATATTAGAGTCCTTTGTGTAAAGTAAATAAATGTACTTATGAAAAAAACATTGATTTTATCTATGCTATCTGTCTTTCTTCTGGTAGCATGTATGGGGGGAAAACAAGAAAATTCAGTCGAGCTTACTGAATCAGGCTTAAATCCACAGAAATTTGTAACTGATGTAGATGGAAAGAAAACTGGCTTGTATATATTAAGGAACAAGAACAATATGGAAGTTTGTGTTACAAACTTTGGAGGAAGAATTGTGTCGATTATGGCTCCCGACCGCAATGGTACCATGCGTGATGTGGTATTGGGTTTCGACTCTATTCAGGATTATATAAAGTACCCTTCAGATTATGGAGCCAGCATCGGCCGATATGCCAATCGTATTGCTCATGGTCGTTTCTCCTTGGACGGAGTAACCTATCAGTTGCCTCAAAACAATTATGGACATTGTTTGCATGGTGGTCCGAAAGGTTTTCAGTATGTAGTATACGATGTTGCTCATGTTGACAGTAGTGAAATCAAGTTATGTTATCACGCTAAGGATATGGAACAAGGCTTTCCGGGAAACCTGGACTGCTCTGTTACCATGAAGCTTACCGATGACAACTCTATTGATATTCGATATGAGGCACAGACTGATAAGCCTACTATCGTAAATATGACTAACCATTCTTATTTTAACTTGGATGGAGATCCGAATAGAAATAATTCAGAGTATTTGTTGATGGTTAATGCCAGCAACTATACACCTATTGATAGTACTTTCATGACGACAGGGGAAATTCTTCCGGTAGAAGGTACTCCTATGGATTTTCGCCAGCCAACCGTATTGGGAGAACAATTGAGTAAAGATTCCGAACAGCTGAAAAATGGTCATGGAATTGATCACAACTGGGTACTTGATACAAAAGGTGATATCAATCAGGTATGTGCGTCACTGGAATCGTTGTATAGTGGCATCAAACTGGAAGTTTATACTGATGAGCCGGGTATTCAGGTATATACCGGCAACATTCTGGATGGAACTCAAACAGGTAAAAAACATATAACATATAATTTCCGTGCATCTGTATGCTTGGAAACCCAAAAATATCCGGATACTCCGAATAAACCCCAATGGCCTTCGTGCGTATTACGTCCGGGTGAAAAATATATGAGTCATACAATCTTTAAGTTTACAGTAGATAAATAGTTTATACTATGTGGTTGTACATTTTTTGTTCTAATGATTGTTGTATTATCTAGTTGTAGAAAAGCCAGATATGATGAAACAGATAATATGTCTGATTATGCAGATGGAGGCAAAACCTGTACATCCCAAACTCGAGATTATTCTGAACATCAAATGTTTCAAAACAGCTCTGAAGCGTGGTACATTGTTTGGTCGTATTGCATGGTGTCCTTCTGGTTCCGATCAGGCTATTTATTCGGAGTAATTTCTTTGTAAGGTGAGAAGATTGTAAAAAATCTATAAGTTTATGATGAGTTATGGGGAAGTTAAACAAAAGATAGTATGTAACAATTTATAAAATCAGATATGAAGTTAAAGTTTTTATTTTGCATAGGTATTTCAGTTATATCTATGTGTGGTTGTAGTAATGGAGACGGTAGGAAAATGACTCACGAGCCTAATCGGCTTCGGGCTCCGATGTATCCATTGGTGACAATCGATCCCTATACAAGTGCATGGTCTGCTTCTGATAATTTATTTGATAGTCCTGTAAAACATTGGACCGGAAAAGATTTTCCTTTATTGGGGGTTGCTAAGGTCGATGGAGTTTCTTATCGTTTTATGGGAGATGAAGAGTTATCGCTTTATCCCATTTGTGGTACTTCGGAGCAAGTCGACTGGAAGGGTAGATATACGGTAAAACAACCAGCCGATGGTTGGGAGAAGGCCGATTTCAACGATGGATCTTGGAAGGAAGGTGCAGGAGCTTTCGGTACGAAAGAAAATGAGGCGATGGCAAAAACTCAATGGGGAGATGAGTTTATCTGGGTACGACGCTGGATTGATATAAAGGATGATTTGGCAGGGAAAAAATTGTATTTAGAGTACTCCCACGATGACGATGTCATTATTTATGTAAACGGTATAAAGGTTGTTGAAACGGGTAACTCTGCCAAGAAGTATCAATATGCTGAACTGCCGGCCGATGTTGTTGCTTCATTGAAACCCGGTAAGAACCTGATAGCTGCTTATTGTCATAATAGAGTAGGAAATGGTTTGTTGGATTTTGGGTTGATGGCCGAAAGAGATAATACCCGCTGTTTTACCCGGACGGCAGAACAAACTGCTGTTGATGTGCAGGCTACTCAAACTTATTATAGTTTTACATGTGGACCAGTCGACTTGAGTGTTAAGTTTACTGCTCCTTTGTTGATAAATAATTTGGATTTGATGACTCGTCCAGTCAATTATCTTTCTTATGAAACTGCTTCCAATGACGGACAAGCACATGAGATAAGTCTTTACTTTGAGGCTGCTCCTCAATGGGCTATCGACCAGCCATACCAGAAGTCTGTCAGTAAGACCGGCAATACAGAGGGTATTACTTATGTAAGTACTGGTAGTGTAGACCAGCAGATTTTAGGAAAACGTGGAGATGATTTACGCATTGACTGGGGATATTTTTATATGGCTGCTCCGCAGGCAGAAAACATTTTGTCGGCTACAGGTGATGGCGTTTCAATGCGAAAAGCATTTGTAGCAGGTAATGACTTGAATAGCCAATCAACCAATGGCTTCGATAAATTAGTGCTATCTTGTAATTTGGGCAAAGAAAAGAATGCTTCTGGTTATATCATGTTGGCATACGATGATATTTATTCTATTCAGTATTTTGGACAGAATTTGCGTCCGTATTGGAATAGAAACGGAAAGGAGACTATTTTCTCACAGATGAAGAAAGCCGTTGTTGAATATGACGAACTGATGAAGCAATGTACAGAGTTCGATAGCAAGTTGTTTACTGAGGCTGAAAATGCTGGAGGACGTGAGTATGCCGAATTGTGTGCTTTGGCGTACCGTCAGGTAATGGCTGCTCATAAACTGGTACAATCTCCCGAAGGTGAATTGTTGTATTTGTCAAAAGAAAATTTCAGCAATGGTTGTATCAACACTGTCGATTTGACCTATCCGTCGGCTCCTTTATTCTTGGTTTACAACCCTGAGTTAGAGAAAGGCATGATGAACGGTATCTTTTATTATAGTGAGTCTGGCAAGTGGAAGAAACCGTTTGCCGCACACGACTTAGGTACTTATCCTCTCGCCAACGGTCAGGTATATGGAGGAGATATGCCTGTCGAAGAAAGTGGTAACATGCTAATTTTATCTGCTGCCATTGCTAAGGTGGAGGGAAATGCACAGTATGCGGAAAAACACTGGAAAGTTCTTACTACTTGGGCCGATTATTTACTGGAGAAGGGACTTGATCCGGAAAACCAGCTTTGTACCGATGACTTTGCCGGACATTTTGCTCATAATGCCAATCTTTCTATAAAGGCTATTTTAGGCGTTGCTTCGTATGGGAAATTGGCCGGAATGCTTGGTAAACACGATGTGGCCGAAAAGTATTTGAGTAAGGCAAAAGACATGGCTGCTCAATGGCTCAAGATGGCCGATGATGGAGATCACTATCGCCTTACTTTTGATAAGCCTGGCACATGGAGTCAGAAGTATAATCTGGTTTGGGATAAGTTGTTGGGGCTGAATATTTTCCCTGAAGAGGTTGCTCAAAAGGAAATCGCTTACTATCTGACCAAACAAAATACTTACGGGTTGCCTCTTGATAGCCGTGAAACTTATACAAAGAATGACTGGATTATGTGGACGGCTGCTATGAGTACTGATACAGCTACTTTCAAGAAATTTATTTCTCCGGTGTATAAATTTATGAATGAAACGCCGGATAGAGTACCAATGAGTGACTGGACATGGACACTTGAACCTCATCAAAAAGGTTTTCAGGCTCGCTCTGTAATCGGCGGATACTGGATGAAGGTACTGATGGATAAAATGTTGGTGAAATAACCGGCATGCTCAGTTGAGTCTGTATAAATGCTGTGGAGATGACCTCCGGAGAGTTTATACAGACTGTTTTTATATGGAGCGCATTTTTTGTTATCTTTATTACTCATCTTAAAATCTGGTAATGACTATAAAAAAGAAATTTCCAATATTGTTGTTGTTTGTGTGTTCCGGCTTTTCTTTAGGTGTTGCCCAGAAGGTATCGGTTGTTTCTCCTCGAGTTGAAATGCAGGAAAATCCGCTGGGAATAGACCGGAAAGATCCTCATTTTTCATGGCAGCTGAAGTCGGGTATGAATGATGTGCAGCAAACTGGATATGAGATTCAGATGGGAACCGATTTGCAGGGACTGAAACGGGGAAATAATCTGATGTGGCAGTCTGGACTGGTTTCTTCGGATCACATGCAGGTCGGCTATCAGGGCTCACCTCTACAGTCGGGCAAGGAGTATTACTGGAGGGTGCGTGTACATACCAATTGTGGGGAGAGTCATTGGAGTGCTGTTCAACGGTTTACCACGGGATTGCTGCATGACACTGACTGGGTGGCTAAATGGATTGGCGAAGATGCGATGTCAAATCCGGGTGAGTCGCAGACCGAACTGCATACCCGTTTGGCTGCCAGGTATTTGCGGAAAGATTTTCAGGCGTCCTCTCATGTCAGTCGTGCTACGCTGTATATCAGTGGATTGGGATATTATCAGGCTTTCCTGAACGGAAAATGTGTGAGCGAAGATTTGCTTACTCCCTCTATTACGTTCTATTCCGAAACCGTATATTACAATACGTACGACGTGACCAGGTTGGTACACGGAGGCGATAATGCGTTGGGGGTGATTCTTGGAAACGGTCGTTACTTCTGGGTAAGAGGGAGCGGTATGGAAGGGTTTGGCTTGCCTCGTTTGCTGGCACAGCTGGTGATTGAGTATGCCGATGGTACCCAAAAAATCATCGCTTCGGATGAGACTTGGAAGGTTACATCGAAGGGACCAATTGTTGCCAACAATGAGTTCGACGGTGAAGAATATGATATGCGAAAAGAATTGTCCGGATGGAACGTGAGCGGATACAATGATGCTGCTTGGAAGAACGCAGATATCATGTCGGTTCCCTGCAAGCGATTGCGTGCTCAGCCGTGCCCGTCGGTTGCCGTCATGGAACGTCTGAGGCCGTTATCTGTTACCCGTCTGGCATCGGGTAAGGTCCTGATCGATATGGGACAGAACATGGTAGGTCGGCTGAATGCTTCTTTTCAGGGAAAGGAAGGACAGAAAGTGATTATGCGTTTTGCCGAGCTTATAAATCCGGACAGTACCTTGTATGTAGCCAATTTACGTACGGCTCAGGCTACCGATGTGTTTACTCCTGCTGCCGATGGACGCTTTTCGTGGGCTCCTGTTTTTGTGTATCATGGATTCCGGTATGTGGAAATAGATGGTATAGAGGGACGTCCCGATACGGACGATTTTGTAGGCGAGGTGATGTACGACAAGATGAAATGTACCGGCGATTTTGAGACGTCCAATGCTGTCGTCAACCAGATTTTTAAGAATGCTTATTGGGGTATCCGTGGAAATTATCATAACATGCCTACCGACTGTCCGCAGCGGGACGAACGTCACGGATGGCTGGGCGACCGTGCTACCGGATGCTGGGGCGAGAGTTTCATGTTTGACAATGCGTTGCTGTATCGTAAGTGGTTGCAGGATATTGAAGAGTCACAGCGTGAAGACGGCGTCGTATCGGCTGTTTCCCCTCGTTTCTGGACGATTTATTCTGGCGATGTAACATGGCCTTCGGTGTATATATTGGCTGCCGAAATGCTGTACCGTCATTATGGAGATACGACGGCTATCATCAGGCACTATGATTCCATGAAACGCTGGGTAGAGTATATCTGTCAAAACTCCATGAAGGACGGACTGGTGGTACGCGATGAATGGGGTGACTGGTGCATGCCTCCCGAGTCTCCCGAGTTGATTCATTCGCAAGATCCGCTGAGAAAGACGGATGGAGCTATATTGGGAAGTACTACCTTTTATGGATTGCTGTATAAGATGATGGAGTTTGCTCGCCTGACAGAGCATCCGGAGGATGTTGATAATTACCGGACACATGCCGAAGTGTTGAAGAAGGCGTACAACAAACGCTTTTTTAACTATGAAACGGCTCAGTACGGCAACAACTCCGTTACGGGAAACCTGTTGTCGCTTCGTTACGGACTCGTGCCGGAGGGATACGAACAGCGTGTCTTCCAGAATGTAGTCGACAAAACGGAAAAAGACTGCAAGGGGCATGTCAGTGCCGGCGTGGTAGGCATACAGCATTTGATGAGGGGACTGACGGAATATGGCCGGAAGGACCTGGCGTATAAAATCGTGACCAACACAGATTATCCCAGTTGGGGATATATGATTGAAAAAGGAGCTACTACTATTTGGGAGTTGTGGAATGGAGATACGGCCGCACCCGATATGAACTCAGCCAATCATGTGATGCTCTTGGGCGACTTGTTGATCTGGTATTACGAAAATCTGGCAGGCATCAAGAATGCCGAGGAGTCTGTAGGATTCCGTCACATCGAGATGAAGCCCTGTTTCCCCGACGGACTGTCGTATGTCAAGGCTTCCTACCAGTCGGTTTCCGGCGAGATTGCCAGCCATTGGAGCCGGACAGGAAAGGAGTTTTCATGGGAAGTGACGATTCCTGCCAATTGCTCGGCTACGGTATACCTTCCTGTAGCTTTGCATCCTGAAAAGCCGGAAGCTGTCAGGGCTCACAGCATCAAGCGTGCAGGAGAGTATTGGGTTGTGGAGTTGGGCTCCGGAGACTATCGCTTTCAAAGTAAAATCTGAGCATATTTTCCTGAAAAGTTGGTGAGATTTTATCTTTTTCTGAATAGATTTTTCGCATAAGATTCGCTTCTTTTCAGCATCTTTGTAATAGAGTTGTTAACAGTGACAATATAGCAGTGTAAAAGAGGGAGATTCTCTCTTTTATGCTGTTGATTTGTGTATTATAAATTTATGATGATGAAAACAAAAATATGGGCATCTGTCGTCTTATCTTTTATGGCGTGCGGGGGAATAGCGCAAGGTCAGTATCATAACCCGGTCATCGACGAGAGTTTGCCCGATCCGACTGTGATCCGTGCTGACGACGGATCGTTCTGGCTTTATGCTACCGAGAATATTCATAATCTTCCGATTTATCGTTCGACCAATCTGGTGGACTGGAGCTTTCAGGGGACTGCTTTTACTGATAGTACACGCCCTGATTTCGTACCGGATGGAGGCATCTGGGCACCCGACATCAATCAGATCAACGGGAAATATGTTTTGTATTATTCCATGTCTACATGGGGTGGGGAATGGACATGTGGCATCGGAGTTGCTACAGCCGATGCTCCTCAGGGGCCTTTCAAGGATCATGGAATGCTTTTCCGGAGCAACGAAATTGGGGTGAGAAATTGTATTGATCCTTTTTACATCGAAGACGGGGGAAAGAAATACTTGTTTTTCGGAAGCTTTCATGGCATTTATGCCGTGGAACTTTCCGATGACGGTCTGACGCTAAAAGAAAATACCCGTCCCTTGCGGGTGGCAGGCGATGCCTACGAAGGTACTTATATCTGCAAGAAAGGGAAATATTATTATTTGTTTGCTTCCATCGGCAGTTGTTGCGAGGGGTTGAAGAGTACCTATACCACGGTGGTGGGAAGGTCGGAGTCGTTGATGGGACCTTACTGGAATAAGGAGGGCAGGTCGATGCTCGACAACCAACATGAAATATTGATCAAGGCAAGTAATCATTTTGTGGGAACAGGACACAATTCGGAGATTGTGACTGATAAAAAGGGACAGGACTGGCTGTTTTACCATGCAGTGAAAGTGTCCGATCCGGAAGGAAGAGTGTTGATGCTCGATCGGGTACAATGGAAGGATGGCTGGCCGGAAGTAGAAAATGGCGTTCCTTCCGACAGCCACGATAAGCCTGTCTTTTAGTATGTATAACTTAAAAAGAGTTGGGTAATTTATGATTTTGAAACGATTTGTTTTTGCTGCTGCATTGGTGGGATGCTTGCCCGGAATCGCTTTTTCCCAGAGCAAGGGAGATAAGACGAACGGTAATCCGATAGTTGCCGGCTGGTATGCCGATCCGGAAGGAATTATCTATGGTGATTCCTGCTGGGTGTATCCTACGCTTTCTTTTCTGTATGGTGAAGATGTACAAAAGTATGCTCAGGATTTGGAACGGAAAACCGATGCTATCAATCAGGAGTATAATCTCCAGACACATTTCGACGCTTTCTCCTCCAGCGATTTGGTGCACTGGGTGAAGCATCCGGAAGTCTTGTCTATCAAAGACGTAAAATGGGCCAAGTATGCGCTGTGGGCTCCTTCGGTCATTCATGCCAATGGAAAATATTATCTGTTCTTTGGGGCAAATGATATACAGAACGAACAGCAGAAAGGAGGTATAGGGGTTGCCGTGGCCGATTCTCCTGCCGGATCCTATAAGGATGCTTTGGGAAAGCCGCTGATTGATAAGATCGTGAACGGGGCTCAGCCGATTGACCAGTTCGTGTTTCGCGACGACGATGGTAGCTTTTACATGTACTATGGAGGATGGAAGCATTGCAATGTCGTGAAGCTGCATCCCGATTTGTTGGGACTGGAACCTTTCCCCGACGGAACGGTGTACCGTGAAGTGACTCCCGACCAGTATGTGGAGGGACCGTTTATGCTGAAGAGAAAGGGAAAGTATTATTTTATGTGGTCGGAAGGCGGATGGGGAGGACCTGATTATAGTGTGGCTTACGCCATTGCCGACTCGCCGATGGGGCCGTTTAAGCGAATCGGAAAAATCCTTCAGCAAGATCCGCAAATAGCGACTGGGGCCGGACATCATTCTGTCGTACAGATTCCGGGCAAGGATGAATATTATATCATCTATCACCGTCGCCCGTTGGGTTGTACCCGCATTAATGAACGGCAAGTGTGTATCGATAAGCTGGAGTTCGATGAGAATGGATATATCCGCCCTGTCAAGATGACGTTCGAGGGGGTAGCTCCTGTCGATTTGCGGCGATAAATTTCTGAAGTACTCATGCTGTCAAGATAAAGACGGGGTGAGTACTTTTTTCGATGGGTAATGATTGATAGTATAATTAACTAAAAAAAGTATTGAAATGAAACGTATTGTTTTCTTGGATTATATACGCATCTTCGCATGCTTTTTGGTCATGCTCGTACATGCGAGTGAAAATTATTACGGTGCAGCCGGGTCGACAGACATGGCAGGCCCGCAGTCGTATCTTGCTTCGGAAGCCGACCGGTTGTGGGTATCCATCTATGACGGATTTTCGCGGATGGCTGTTCCTCTGTTTATGATTGTATCTGCCTACCTGCTTGCCCCGATGAAGGAAGGACAGACGATGGGACAGTTTTACCGCCATCGTTTTGCTCGTATCTTGCCCCCGTTTGTGATATTCATGGTGTTGTATAGTACATTGCCGATGCTGTGGGGACAGATCGACTCGGCTACGTCGGTAAGGGACTTGTCGCGTATCTTGTTGAATTTCCCCACACTGGCAGGTCATCTATGGTTCATGTATCCGCTCATCAGTCTGTATCTGTTCATTCCGGTCATTTCACCGTGGCTCAGTAAGGCTACGGCCAAGGAGGAACGCTTCTTTGTCGTTCTGTTTCTTGTGTCGACCTGCATTCCCTATCTGAATCGCTTCTGCGGTGAAGTATGGGGACAGTGTTTCTGGAACGAATATCATATGCTGTGGTACTTCTCCGGATATTTGGGCTATCTGGTACTGGCTCATTACATACGTGTGCATCTCACGTGGAACCGTTCCAGACGCTTGTCCGTAGGTATCGTCCTGATGGTGGTCGGAGCGCTGTGGACCATCTATTCGTTTTATGTACAGGCAGTACCGGGCCAGATTATCGCTACTCCCGTGCTGGAGATCGGATGGGCTTTCTGCACCATCAACTGTGTGATGCTTACGACAGGGGTGTTCCTTATTTTCAGTACCATTCAGGCTCCTTCGGCTCCGCGCTTGGTTACTGATATGTCGAAATTAAGTTATGGCATGTATCTGATGCATATCTTCTGGCTGGGATTGTGGGTAACGGTATTCAAGCAGACGCTGGAGTTTCCTACCGTTGCTGCCATTCCGTGCATTGCCGTCAGTACCTTTGTCTGTTGTTATATCACGGCCAAAGTGATATCATTGATTCCTGGAAGTAAATGGATTATAGGATAAATAACTAATTACTATAGATTATGAAGAAAATTTGGATTTTGTTGATAGGCTTGTTGGCTGGTCTGCATCTCGAGGCAAAAGAGAACGAGGGCACCAATGTAGCTTATCAGGATGGAAATGTCCGGTTTACGGTTATCGATGAGGGTGTGATTCGCTTGGAGTGGCATGCCGATGCTCAGTTTGTCGATGCTGCTTCTTTTCTGGCAGTCAACAGAACTTACGATAAGGCCGATTATCGTCTGTCTGAGTCGAAGAACTGGGTAGAGATCGCTACCGATAAGATGGTGTTGAAGTATAAGAAAAACAGCGGCCGTTTTTCTGCGTCGAACTTGAGCATTCGCTCGAAGAACCTGACGCCGGCGTTTCAGTGGAAGCCGGGGGATGTCAATCAGGGCAACCTGAAGGGTACATACCGTACACTGGACGGTTACAACGGTGAAATCTTTGTCGGCAACGGAAACGATAACGGTGACCACCGTCCGATGCCTATCGAAGACGGATTGTTGTCGACCGATGGCTGGACGCTGCTCGACGATTCCAAGGGATTTCTGTTCGACAATTCCGACTGGGCGTGGGTAGACCAGCGCAAGGGGAGTGATCAGGATCAGGACTGGTATTTCATGGCGTATGGACACGATTACAAAGCGGCATTGAAAGACTTTACCGTCTTTGCAGGTAAGGTGCCTCTGCCTCCACGTTATGCCTTCGGTTACTGGTGGTCGAGATACTGGAGCTATTCAGACGACGAGCTGCGCGACTTGGTCAACAAGTTCGAAACGTATAAGATTCCGTTGGATGTGCTGGTTGTAGATATGGACTGGCATTACGTGAACCCGGGAAGAGGTGGATGGACAGGCTATACGTGGAACCGTTCGCTGTTCCCCGATCCTGCCAAGTTCCTCCACGATGTGAAAAGTAAAGGATTGCAGGTAACATTGAATCTGCATCCGGCTGGCGGCATTGAACCGTACGAGGAGAAATATCCCGAAATGGCCAAGTGGATGGGCATGAACCCTGACGAAAAGAAGCGCATCGACTACTGTGGCTCCGACAAGCGTTTCATGAGTGGATGGCTGAATACCATCTTGCGTCCGATGGAAAAAGAAGGTGTCGATTTCTGGTGGCTCGACTGGCAGCAGGATATGTTCGATGCTCGCATCAAGAATTTGAACAATACATGGTGGCTGAACTATGTCTTTTTCAGCGACATGGAGCGTAGCCGTGATACGCGTCCTTTGCTGTACCATCGCTGGGGCGGTCTGGGCAATCACCGTTACCAGATTGGTTTCTCCGGTGACTCTTACAGCACCTGGGAGTCGCTTGCCTTCCAGCCGTATTTCAATGCTACCGCATCGAATGTACTCTATGGTTACTGGAGTCATGACCTGGGTGGTCATCAGTTTGCAAAGGGAGCGACACAGCTCGACCGCGAACTGTTCGTACGCTGGATGCAGTTTGGTGCCTTTAGTGCCATTATGCGTACTCACTCCATGAAGAGTGCTGCCATGAACAAAGAGCCGTGGGCGTTCAGTCAGGAGTATTTCGATGTATTGCGTCAGACCATTCTGATGCGTTATAAAGTTGCTCCTTATGTATATACCATGGCGCGTAAGACTTATGACGACGGTATTTCTCTGTGTCGCCCGATGTACTACGATTATCCGGATGCTCAGGAAGCTTACTCTTTCAAGGGACAGTATATGTTCGGCGATGACATGCTGGTAGCTCCTGTTACTTCGCCGATGAAAGAGGGCTATGCTACTGTCAAGGTTTGGCTGCCGGAAGGTACCGACTGGTATGAATGGGCTACTGGTACTCTTCTGAAGGGAGGACAGGTGGTAGAACGTGCATTTGCTCTGGATGAATATCCGGTATATGTAAAGGCTGGAGCTATCCTTCCGTTCTACGGTACTGTGAAAAACCTGCGTCACAACGATGAGGCTGTACGTCTGACCGTATTCCCCGGTGGCAACGGTTCCTTCTCGTTCTATGAAGACAACGGCAACGACCAGTTGTATAAAGACCAGTACGCGCGTACTCAGTTGTCTTCCGAATGGAAAGAAAACAAGCTGACAGTCCACGTAGGACAGCGTAAGGGCTCTTATAAGGACATGCCCCAGAAGCGTACCTATTGCGTCGATGTAGTAGGGTCGGTTCCTGCCGATAAGGTGTTGGTGAACGGAAAGCCTGTTGAGGCTGAATACGATGGTACATCCCTTACACTGACCGTCGACCTGCCTGCATGCGATTGCACAAGCGACTATACGGTAGAAGTATTCTACAAGGCCGGACAGCCGGAAGTAAACAACGGCTTGTATGGTCAGTTCAAGCGCATGAAGAAAAGCTTCGTAGACATGCGATACAGAAATGCAAGCATCGATTATATTCAGGAACTGGGTGATATGGAAACTACCGGCAGAGCCGTTACCTATCATACAGACTCCTTTGCCGATAAGATCAGGCAGTATCAGGCAAATTATGCCAACCTTCCCGAGCTGCTGAAGAAACAGGGCTTGAGCGATAACGATGCTCAGTGGTTCTTGCAGTCAGTCCGTTGGGAGAAGAAATAAGGCTGTACAGCAAGATTATCCTAAAAAAAGAACCCTATCATTCTCCGAAATGGAGTGAATGATAGGGTTTGTTTATTGTAAGATAATCAAGTATCGGTTTATCTTTGCTACGTCCGTTACAGGAACGGAGAGGCCTTCTTGAGGGTTCAAGCCGGAGCTTTATTCCTCGTTCAGCTTTTCGTCGATAGCTTCTATCTTTTTCAGGACGAGATCCATTTCCCCTTTCAGGCGTTCAATTTTCCGGTTAATCTCAGTAACCAGCGTGTTGCCCTTCTTCGAAGCCGATGACAAGAATCCCAAGTTGTTTTCGTAGGTCTGAATATCATTTTTCAATCCTTCGTACGTACGCACAAGCTTTTCGCGGTCACGGTACAAGTTATCACCTTTGGCAAGTCCCGATTTGAAGTTGCTGAGCTTCTTTTCAGAAACAGAAATATTCAGTCGGTCGAACAATTTATCAATCAGACCGTGGAATTCGTTATACAGACGATCTTTCTCCTTAAACGGTACATGTCCTATGCCGTTCCATTCCTTCATCAGGGAGCGAACCTGTTCGGCTGTAGTATCATCAGTAGCTCCCGAAGCATTCAGTACGGCGAGCTGCTTGATAATCTCTTCCTTCTTCGCCATGTTCTCTACTTCCACAGAGCGCTGTGAAGAAGTAGCCTTGTTCTTCTGTGCGAAGAAATAGTCGCATGCCCCGATAAAGCGTTTCCATACAGCGTCGGAGTGCTTTTTGGCAACCGGTCCTATGGTTTTCCATTCTTTCTGCAACTTGGTCAGAATTTCAGCCGTTCCCTTCCAGTCTGTACTGTCTTTCAGCGCTTCGGCCTTTTCGCACAAAGCCTTTTTCTTTTCCAGGTTAGCAGCCATGTTTTCTTTCACCGACTTAAAGAAAGCCGCCTTGCGTTTAAAGAACTCATCACATGCCGCGCGGAAACGCTCAAAGATTTTCACGTTCATTTTCTGCGGTGCATAACCGATAGTCTTCCATTTAGCCTGTAGCGCGAGGATTTCCTGCGTCTTGTCCTCCCAGTCGGCAAAGGTCTTGAACGTATCATACTCCATAGCTTCCACTATTTCACAGATCACCGTCTTCTGGTCGAGGTTGTTCTGTTCCTTTTCCTTCAGTGCCTCAAAGTGCTGCTGGTGCCGGCGGTTTACCACCGAAGAAGCCGCTTTGAAACGTGCCCAGATACTTTCACGCAAGTCTTTGGCTACGGGGCCGATGTTACGAAATTCCTGATGCAATTTCTGTAGCTGATGGAAAGCAGACACTACATCCGGTTCGTTTGCCAGCTTTTCGGCAGCCTCACACAGATAGGTTTTCTGTTCCAGATTCTTTTTGAAGTCATACTCGCGGAATTCATTGTTCAGCTTTACCATGTCGTAAAACTTTTCCGTGTACAGCTGATATGTTTTCCACAATTCATTGACCTTGCCCACAGGTACCTGCTTGATTTCGTTCCACTGCTGTTGAAGTTGTTTAAATTCGTTATAGATCTTACCTGTGTCTTCCGTATTGTCAATCAGAGCCTTCATCTTGTCGAGTATGTCCAGCTTCTTTTGCAGGTTAGCTTCTTTTTCCTGCTCCAGTTCTGCTGCCATCGCACTACGCTTCTCTTTGATGGAACTCATGATTTCCTTGAATTTTGCTTCCAACGGATTAGGGATGGGAGTAAATTCTTCTGGATTTCCGCCTTGCTCAATAAAGTTTTTGCGTGCCGTATCTTGCTCGGTTTTATGCAGTTTGTAAAACATTTGTTTCAAGTAGTCTATCTCCTGTTTGTCAGCTTCACAGGCGTTGTCGTTGAGTTCTGTCAGACGTGTTATAACTTCTTCCTGAGTATGTACGGGAGAAAATTGCGTTTTAGCGTCATTCTCAACAGAAGAAACCGAAGTTTCGGGAGTGTCTGCTGCCGGAATTTCAGTTAAAGGGCGGGTTGTTTCATTTACTTCCATCGTATTTAGATTTTAAAGAATTATGTCAGCTTATCTTAGTCCGTAGTTACAAATTAAAAGAATAAAATCTGATTTTCAATAATTTTTCCTAAATTTTTTTTTGCAATAAAGACGATTTTTATGAATTTCTTTGGAAAATATAGGGCATGGAGGTCATAAAGATTAATAGACCTCCATGTATGATTGGGAAATTGGATATTTTAAGACAGCAGTACAGTTATTCCCATGTACATCATCATGCCGATGATGTCGTTGGTAATCGATATAAACGGTCCGGTAGCAATCGCCGGGTCTACCTTCAGCTTTTCCAGCGTCATAGGTACGAGCGTACCGAAGATTGATGCAAACATCACTACGGCAAACAGGCTGATGGATACCGAGTAGCTCACCGTGGCGGTTGCGCCGAAGCGGATAAAATTATAAATGTATACCAGCATTGAAATGATGGTTGCGTTGATCAGGGCTACGACAGATTCCTTCAGCACCTGCTGGAGAGTGTTTCCCGAGTCGAGCGAGCTGTTGGCCAATCCTTGTACCACGAGGGCCGACGACTGGGTTCCTACGTTTCCTCCCGTACCACCGATCAGCGGGATGTACAGGGCCATTTCGGGATGTGCGGCAAAGGTCGAGTCGAAGTTGCCCAAGATCATGGAGTTGCCGATACCTCCCAGCATCCCGATGAGCAGCCAGGGCAGGCGTGCCGTTGTCTGGCGGAACACGTTGTCGTGCGATTCTACGTCCTGCGACAAACCGGATGCCAACTGGTAATCTCGTTCGGCCTGCTCGCGAACCTCATCCATCACGTCGTCTACCGTGATACGTCCCACCAGTCGACCGATGCTGTCGACTACCGGCACCGCTACAAGGTCGTACTTTTCGATGACCTGCACCACCTCGTCCAGTGGCGTATCTACATGTACCGAAATCGGATCCTTCTTCATCACGTGCTTTACTTTCGAGACCGACGGACTGGTAATCATTTTTTTCAACGGGAATACGCCTCGCAGACGTTCGTCATCGTCTACCACATATACGTAGTAAATCTCGTCCATATCCTCCGCCTGTATTCTCATTTCGCGCAGACATTCCGGCATACTCCAGTTCTCGTTTACGATGACCATCTCCGTACCCATCAAACCACCGGCAGTATCTTCGTCGTACTTCAGCAAGTCGACGATGTCACCCGCCTGTTCGATGTCTTCGATGTGTGAAAGGATTTCCTCCTGTTTGTCCTCGTCCATGTCACGGATAATGTCTACCGCATCATCCGAGTCCATGTAGTCGACAAAACGCTTGGCGATGGTTTCCGACGGCAGGACCTCGAGGAATTTCTTACGCGCATCCTCGTCCATTTCAATCAGTACATCGGCCGCCTTTTCGTTGTCGAGAAGCAGGTAGATGGAACGCGCCTCTTCCGCATCCAGCTCGTTGCACAGTTCGGCAATGTCGGCAGGATGCAAGCCTTGCAGGAGTTCCTTCAGTTCGTCCGATTTCTTCTCCTCAATCAGTTCTGATACTTTTTTGATTTCTTCGTTTTCCATACCTTACTCGGTTGCGAGTGCCTGTTCCACCCGGTTGGTCAATTCGATGAAGTCTGCTACCGACAGCTGTTCCGGCCGTTTGTTGAATATCGGGTCTGCACTGAGCGGGTTCCCTTTTTCCAGTATCGGAGAGATTGAGTTGCGCAGGGTCTTGCGGCGCTGGTTGAACGTGGTTTTCACAATCTGCTTGAACAGCTTCTCGTCGCATCCCAGCTCCGTGGTTTCGTTGCGCGTCATGCGTATCACGGCACTCTTCACCTTGGGAGGCGGATTGAACACATGTTCGTGTACGGTAAACAAGTATTCCACCTTATACCACGCCTGAATCAGCACGCTCAGAATGCCGTACGTCTTGCTTCCCGGACCGGCAGCAATGCGTTCGGCAACCTCCTTTTGAATCATTCCCGTGCAGCAGGGTATCAGATCTTTGTAGTCGAGCATCTTGAAAAAAATCTGGCTGGAGATGTTATACGGATAGTTCCCCGTCAGCACGAAAGGCTGTCCGCCGAAGAGCTCTTTCAGGTCCATCTTCAGGAAATCCTGCTCGATGATGTTGTCGCCCAGTTGCGCGAAATTCTCCCGCAGGTAAGCTACCGATTCGAAATCCAGTTCCACCACCTTCACCGGTCTTCCCTTGGGGATGAGGAACTGTGTCAACACACCCATTCCCGGTCCCACTTCCAGTATCGGCAGGTCGGGGCAGGTATCTACCGTATCGGCTATGTCTTTGGCTACTTGGAGGTCTTTCAGAAAGTGCTGTCCTAAAAACTTTTTCGGTTTAACTAATTTCATTCCGTATGTATTTTCTCGATATAAATAAAGAATTATTCCAGCAAGATATTATCTTTGCATCGTGCAAATTTAAGCATTAATCTTTAATAAACGATTACGTTTTGGAACGAACTGATATAAAAAAGCTCATAAATAAGGTCTTTCAGGTAGCTTTGCCTCTCATGCTGGGAGCCGCCATTTTAGTATGGACGTACCACGGATTCGACTTCCGGCGTGTGTGCGAAGTAATGGATGGAGGCATGAACTACGGGTGGATGCTTTTTTCGCTGGTTTTCGGTGTCTTCGGGCATCTGTTCCGCGGATGGCGGTGGAACCTGGCGCTGGCCCCCTTGGGCGAATATCCCAAACGCTCGAACAGCGTATATGCCATCTTCGTCGCCTATGCCGTCAACCTGGTTCTGCCGCGGGTGGGAGAGGTTTCCCGCTGCGGGGTACTGGCGAAATACGATAACGTCTCTTTCTCCAAGTCTCTGGGAACAGTTGTTTCCGAGCGGCTGGTCGATTCTGTCTGTGTGTTGCTCATTACGGCAGGAACCCTGCTGCTCCAGACGGGTGTCTTTGCCCGCTTCTTCCGCGTCACCGGAACCGACGGCGCCTTCTTTCTTCACCTGTTCTCGTCGACTAACTTTTACATCACCCTTGTCTGCATTGTTGCTGCACTGATCTTACTGTGCTGGCTGGTACGCAATCTCACCATTTTTGCGAAAGTGAGGGGCATGCTGAAAAACGTCTGGCTGGGCTGCCTGTCCATCCGCAATGTCAAACATCCGGTGCTGTACCTTTTCTATACCGTAGCCATCTGGGCATGCTACTTCCTGCACTTCTATCTGACGTTCTACTGCTTCGACTTCTCGGCCGGACTGGGCTGGGCTGCCGGCATGGTATTGTTCGTGGTGGGAAGTATTGCCGTCATCGTTCCTACCCCCAACGGAGCCGGACCGTGGCATTTTGCCGTCATCACCATGATGATGATGTATGGCGTAAGTAAGGAAGATGCAGGAATATTTGCACTTTTAGTACATGGTATTCAAACCTTTTTATTAATTTTGTTAGGAATATATGGACTGGTGGCTTTGCCGCTTACAAATAAAAATAAAACTAAAACCTATGAGTGAAATTCTTTCTCTGACTCCACAGAATGTGTGGAAGCATTTTTATGCGTTGACTCAAGTGCCTCGTCCTTCAGGACATCTGGCAAAAGTTCAGTCGTTCTTACTGGAATTTGGCAAGCAAGCAGGTGTTGAAGCTTTTCAGGATGAGGCTGGGAACATTATCTATCGCAAGCCTGCCACTCCGGGTATGGAGAATCGTAAAACCGTAATCTTGCAGGCACACATGGATATGGTGCCGCAAAAGAACAAAGATACACAGCATGACTTCGAAAACGATCCTATCCAGCCGTACGTAGACGGCGAATGGGTGAAGGCAAAAGGTACTACACTGGGTTCCGACGACGGTATGGGCGTAGCTGCTATCATGGCTGTGATGGAAGACAAAACCCTGAAACACGGTCCGCTGGTAGCCCTGATTACTGCCGATGAAGAAACAGGCATGTACGGAGCCTTCGGTCTGAAGCCGGGAACCATCGAAGGCGATATCCTGCTGAACCTCGATTCGGAAGAAGAAGGTGAGCTGTATATCGGCTGTGCTGGTGGTGAAGATCTGACAGCTACACTGGAATACAAGGAAGAAGAAACCGATCCCGAAGACGTAGCCCTGAAGGTTACTCTGAAAGGTCTGCGCGGCGGTCATTCCGGCATCCAGATAGGCTGGGGACATGCCAATGCCAACAAGCTCATGGCACGCTTCCTGAATCAGGTCATTGCCTACGACGAGGCTTGTCTGGTATCGTGGGAAGGAGGTAACATGCGCAATGCCATTCCACGTGAATGTGAAGTGGTAATTACCGTTCCCGAAACAGAAGTAGACGACGTACTGGCATTCGTAGGCGAGTGCGAACAGGTATGGCGCGACGAATTTGCCGGCATCGAAGAAGACCTCAGCTTCAAGGCAGAACGCGTAGCTCTGCCCAAGTATATGGTACCGGAAGAAATCCGCGATAATCTGGTAGACGCCATCTACGCTTGTCCCAACGGTGTAGAACGTTTCATCCCGAGCATTCCCGATACGGTAGAAACCTCATCCAACCTTGCTATCGTCGAAATAGCCAACGGAAAGGCAGCTGTCAAGGTATTGACACGCAGTGCTCGTGAATCGATGAAGGATTACCGCAACACAGCCATCGAAAGCTGTTTCTCCATGGCAGGCATGCATGTAGAACGTTCGGGCAGCTATTCAGGCTGGGAACCGAATGTAAATTCTCCTATCCTGCACGCCATGAAAGAAGCATACAAGGCTCAGTTTGGCGAACAGCCTGAAGTGAAAGTCATCCATGCCGGACTGGAATGCGGTATCATCGGAGCCATTATCCCGGGACTCGACATGATCTCCTTCGGACCTACCTTGCAGTGTCCGCATACACCGGAAGAACGTTGCCACATCCCTTCAGTAGCCAAGTTCTACGACTTCCTGACTGCTACACTGGCAAATACTCCTGAAAAATAATTCCTGACGGATACACATAAAGAGGGCTGCTTCAATCATTCAGTTGAAGCAGCCCTCTTGCTTTATATATCCTCCGTATTTTCACGTTCCCATACGGTGGATACTCCTGCGTAAATTTCCTTTTAGTTCATCGGGCTGAATGAAAACAGAATAGAGTACTGCTCATTTTGCCAATCGTAGTAAGTACCTATAGCACCTTTGGTCTTATTGTCTTTAGACGTAAGTTGACAGAGAAACATCAGCGCCTTATTTTGCATAAGGCTAACGATTAATCCGTCCGGATCCAGATTTTCATATTTTGTTTCCCCGTTGTTCATCTTTTCGAGGCAACTCATTATCGCATTCTTTTCACGTTCACTAAAGCTTACATTCGAAGTGTTATAAACATACTCCGAGCAGTTATAATCTTGCTGCATATAATGGATACGCTCCAAGAAATGAGTGAAATAGCTGCTTTCACTTTGATCCTGTGGTGTACATATATACTCAATCTGATTCAACTTATTGTTTGCGTCAAATTTATAAGAAACATATCTGTTTGCTTTAAGATCAGTTGACGCAGAACTCGACTGCGTAAAATCCTGTTTAGCCTCACTCGAATAATCTACATCTCCATAAATATCATCCTCAACGATGTTGATGGTGCCATCAGTCGATATTGCCCGTGTTGTGTAGTGCGACAGATTCTCCATGGTTTCCTCCCGCGTGTCATACCAGAAATTACATCTGATGTCCGAAGCAACGACCTCAATCTGTTTCGTCTTTGTAATCACTTGCTGAGTAGCATCCCCAGTGAATAATCCATTGTTGATAGCCGATAAAGTGATGGTATGCTTTCCCGGTGTCGTACAATAAATTTCAGCCGACAATTCACCGTTTATCGATTTGATAGTAGTCGGAAGCTTGCCGTCGATAGATACTTGAATTTTTTCGGATGCCAAGCCACTTCCGGGAACATACGAACTCGAAATAGTAAACCACTGATGCGTACCAATCTTTGTACGATCTACCGAGATATCTCCCAGTTGACCCGCCGTAGAATACTGCGTATCATCTTCCGAAGAACAGGAGAACAAAGAAAGGCTTGCCATAAATATAGCCAGACAAGCTGAAATGTTGTGAATCTTTTTCATTTTATTATGAGTTTATTGTGTTTCTTTTTCTGAACGAATTTGCATATATCTGCAAAGTATCTGTTTTCTCATGGAATTACAATATACACTTTTTCACGATATGCTACCTTCTTTTTTTTCGGTAAATACAATTTTTAGGGTACAAGTTAAGACTTATTTTGATCAATCGTGAAATTGCTGTAAACCAATCAACAAACCGAAATGATGTTCCTACAACTCATTTATTATTTCTTCTTCCGTCAGCCCCGTGGCTTGTACAATCTGTGCCGTAGTCAGTCCCAGCGATTTCAGGTTACGTGCAATAGCGATTTTTTCTTCCGCACGTCCTTCCGCACGTCCTTCTGCTCTTCCTTCTGCTCTTCCTTCCGCACGTCCTTCTGCACGTCCTTCGCTTCTACCTTTTGCTCTACCTTCTTCCAGCCCCTTTTTCCAACCAGCTTCGCGCGCATCCTCTTCTACGATCCGGCTCACACGGTAGCGATCCAGCGCCTTGTCGTAGGCAATGCGGTCCTCCATCGAGAGGTTAGCCACAGCGGCAAGCTCCTCCAGACGGTTGAAAACCTGTTCTTTCAACGCATCCGGCATTCGGTTCCAATGTTGCATATTCTTCAGTGTATAAATAAGTTTGTCATAAAGAGTTTTACAGTCCTTAAGCTCCTTGGTGAAATACGGGAACTGAAGGAAAATCTGCCGGAAGTGCGGGTTCACCACCTTACCGTTTTCCCGGTCGGCTATAACAGTATCCGTACGGAACTTTTCTTCCAGTCCCGGCTCCCGGAAGTTCATAAGGAAGATACCGTATACCGTCGAGAGCCTGTATCTGGCCCCGTAGTTTTCCTGCATCGGTTCCCTCAGCCAAAAATCATCTTCCTCCTCCTCGTCCGGCTTTCCCATTTTCAGTTCACGCTCTTTTCTCCTCTTCTCGCGCAAGTTCTCCACCTGCCTGCCGATAGCCCTGCACATATAGAACAGTGTGCGGTCCAGAAAGCTGCTGTGGAACCGGTTCTGCATCTCCACGATGATATATTCCCCCGTATCCGTCAGGCAGTACAGGTCGTAGATGATCCCCGCATCTGCCATGCTGTCAGAGTGATTCTCCTTATCCAGAAAAATCAGGTTCTCGATACGATGCTCTCCCGCCAGCAGTTCGTTCAGGAGCGTGATAAGCAATTCCTTGCTAGCAGGCTGTCCGAATATAATTTTGAATCCGATATCGGTAAACGGGTTCACAAAGTGCCCGCAAGTCAAATCCATACCGTCCATATTTCCTCCTTTCCGTGTTTCGTTTTACAAAAGAATTTCCTCAGCGTTATTCTGTCATCAGATCATGCTTTGTTTCCGATAGTCATGCAATCCGTTCATATCCGGTTATCCCGTCAGCCTCGGCTGTTTCAGGTTGCGTGCATGCATTTAGTAGTTGATAATTACAAAGTAAGCAAATAAATACCGAAACTACAAGCCGATACAAAAAAATCGCCACGATACTCCGCATAGCGTGTAGCGTGGCGATTTCCTGAAAATTATACGAATTCATATAGCATCTTCATCACGATTAATTTCCCCCTTTTTGGCATAAGATATCTTTGCCAGATCATTTTTTTATCAGTCCTTTACCTGTTCTGATTCGTTCTATGATAGATTCTATAACCTGTCTGTCACTTTCATTTAAGTCCGAGTCATTTTTCAGTTCAATGACGTACTCATACAATTCATGGATTTTTTTCAGAGAGTCCATTCCTTTGATACTTTCATACAAAGAACCACACTTTAATGAAAAATAAAAAAGGATTTTTCCATCCGGATCTTTAATGAGATAGTAGGCTATATTTCCTTTCTCATCTTCTTCGAATGCCTCATTTTTAAGCGTATCGGCCAGACTTTCATTTTTGTAATTGATGAAATCCCCAACATAACGTAAATTATCTGCATTGGCCGATAGCCGTTCACATACCAGTGAATAGATACTCCTTTTTTGTTCATCGGTGATTTTCATGGCAGTGTACAGTTTAATTCATCAGTTTTTTATATAGAAGCCGACGGATCTTTATTCTGCCAGCATCCCGTCTGATATCATTAGTATCAATCTTCCTGTCACAATTTTCATTCTCAGAAATACCGTTTCTGGCTTTTTCCCAGCAGTATTCTCCGTGCGTAATACTGCTTAAACTCCAGGAATCCTTACCGGCATAAGTTTCAAATACCACATCAAAAATCTTTTTATACCTGTCGGCAATAGATTCGGGTATAGCTTTTGTTAAGCTTCCATCTTTATACATTCGTCTGATATCTGTCATTACAGGGCCATATTTCCAGGCTTCAAATTCCTCCTGAAAGATCGGTTCGTCTGTCTGAATGATCGATTCTCGCTGAGTAAAATAAAGGAGCTTATGCAACTTCATTTCATCGATACATTTACCGAATTGCTTTTGGTAACGCTGGTAAATGTATGAAGCTATGTCAGTAACCTTTTCCATAATTCCTTTGTTGACTTTTGTTTATTACAAAGTAAGCAAATAAATACCGAAACTACAAGCCGATACAAAAAAATTGCCACGATACTCCGCATAGCGTGTACCGTGGCGATTCCCTGTATTAAAATATCCTTTTAGAACTTCCGTAACTTCAGCAGGGCATAGTCCGATTCCAGCGTCATGTACTTGCCGTCGCACGAGCTCACGTTGAACACCGTTTCCGCCTGATTGTCGATACCGAAATGCCGCAGCATCTCCACCGGCGCATCCTGCTTGTTGTCGCTCGTGTTGGCACGTACCTTGAAATCCTTCAGCACCAGCTGCGTCTCGTTGTTGCGGTACTCCGTACGCCCGATGTAACTGCCGTAGCCGTTCGGCCCCTGCTTTTCCGATACCTCCGTCACCATGCGCGTAATGCTGTAATACAGGCGCTCGCACGTCACCACCTCACGCGTATCCTTCACCATGAACTGCTCCAACTGCCAGAATCCCTCTATATCGTTGTTGATAGGCGCCTTCTGACAACCCTGCATCACCAGCGCCACCACCAGAGCCATCCAAATCATCACCTTGTTTCTCATAATCCGAATCCTCCACATTTTCTGATTGTCAACATACCACCCGTACTGTTTCCCGGATAATTTCCACGGTCAACCGCCAGAGCAGCACTGAAACTCCATCCCTTCAGGCGCTCAGGCTGATAAGTCACCTCCGCCAGACTGCTGAACTGCTTCTTCACCTCGTCGAAAGGACATATATACCTTCCCCAGTTGCGGGCATACGAAACCAGCAACCTCCAGTTCCATTCCTCCGACGGATCACCCGTCAGTCCCACGTGCTGAGCCTTCACACGGCTACCCTTAATCAAGTTCGTACCGTCCGAATTATACGCCGGTCCCAGCAGGAACGGATGTCCCAGCGAGTTCCCGTAATTCTGCCAGCCTAAATATTCACCGTTATTGTAGTAATTATCACCCCCGCTCATCTGCAAGTCATTGAACGAACCCGCTATTCCGTCGTAGAGAATCGGGCCCGTCTGATCCGTCGTGTTCAGACCTTCCCACACCACGGCACTGATCCACCGGTTCTTCGGAAAATCCACTTCCACGCCGATGTGACCATCCTTCCATCGTCCGTACTGCCAGAACATCTGCGAGTGATCCTCGAAATAATGCTCCAGATATGCCTTAAACTTCCAGTCGCCCGCATAATAATTCAGCGCGAAGTTCCAGCTTCCGCAGTGGTTTCCCTCCACGTTCTCCAGCGTACTTTCCTGCTTGGGGAAGAACACCTTCCAGAAATCCTTGAGCCCCTGCGGCATATCTCTTACCAGACTCACGCTACCGTCCGCATTCTTCTGCATCCGCTTGCCGCCGAATTGTGCTGCCGTCAGCAAACCAAATTCAAAGTCCACCGGCAACTTCTCCCGGTTACCCAGTCGGATCATTAGCGACTTGCTGTGATACAGCACCCCCGTCGTATAAATCTGTCCCGGAGCTACAAAATCCTCCTGCCAGTCGCCGTCGGTAAAATACCCGTAACTCAGATACCCCTTAAAGGCCATCCAACCCTTCGTACCCGGAACGTTCAGGTAATCCTTCACTTCCACCCGTACCTGCGGAATCGGCCTCATGTTCGTACCTTCCACCATCCAGCCACTGGTCAGCTTCTCGTTCTTCGCGAGCGGAAACCCCGGTCGTTCCTTGCTTCCGATACTCAGCGTCAGCGTCTTCCACGACACATCCGCATAAGCCTGCTGCACCCAGAACTTCGACGACAGGTTCTTTCCCCCTGCCAGATCCATTCCCACGTCTATCCGCCAGTTCTTCGGCAGCACCTTGTTCCATTCCGCTCCGGCACGCACATACGCAAAGTTAGGCTCGTTGCCCGCCACACCATAGCGGTTGGCCGTCAGCCACACAGGAGCATAATCCCCGTTCGATACCGCCACACCCGCTTCCACCTTATACTTCAGAGAGTCGGCAGGCTGCTGCGCATAAAGCGGACTAAAAAGTGTAGTCAGTAGTAAAGTCTTTATCAGTTTCATACCATTTTCGTTAGAGTTGCAAAGAAAGTGAATAAATGGTAGACTGGCAAGTCTAGCGCCTATAGTTGTTCTATTTCTTTGGCAGAAAGTCCGGTAGCAGCCTGAATCTGTTCAGTACTCAGTCCCAGAGATTTCAGGTTGCGAGCAATAGCGGTTTGTGTTTCCGCGCGCCCTTCTGCTATTCCTTCTGCGCGTCCTTCCGCGCGCCCTTCTGCTATTCCTTCTGCACGACCTTCTGCACGACCTTCTGCACGACCTTCTGCACGACCTTCTGCACGTTCCGTCATGATATTATCCCGCAGAATTACGATGTTGTCCAGATGCTTGTAATACGCGTTCAGCTCCTCTCGGCTCATGCGGTCCAGCTTCAACTGTTCCTTCACCTTGTCCAGTCCCGGTGCCGTGGCATGTTCCGGCACGTTTCCCGTGTTCAGGTAATAAATCCACTCCTCCAGCGGCGTTTTTGCCACCCGGTTGAAGTCATTCACCTTCAGGATATAATACTCCGGATAAAGCTGGCTCACCTTGTCCACCTTGAACGTCTGCTTCTGGAAGGGGCTCAGCTCCAGCACATCCCCTTCGTGAATTCCCACGAACTCCGTCTTCCCGTGATACACGAAATCCTTGCCGTGTCCCAGCGAGAAATACACGATGTTCACGCTGTACACCTTGCGTACCTTGTCGTACCCCTGTCCGCGGTTGATATACTCCGTCACCAGCTTCGAAGCCCCGAACAGCATCCGCTGGAAATACGCATACTCATTGTTGTTCTGCACCTCGATGAGCACCAGTTCCCCTTTCGAGTTCTCCGCCAGCATGTCCACGCGGTTGTACTTGTCGAACTCATCCTCCTGATTACTTTCACTCTCCAGCAGTTTCTGGATCGTTACCTTTTCCTCCAGCAGTGTAGTGAGCAGTCCCTCCAGCACCGCATAGTTGGCCTTGTTGCGCAGCAGGCGCTTCATCGCCCAGTCAAACCGAATATAACTTTCCATACAGTATGCATTTTAGTAGTTGATATTTACAAAGTAAGCAAATAAATACCGAAACTACAAGCCGATGTAAAAAAAACGCCACGATACTTCTCATGAAGTGTACCATGGCGTTTTCTGTTATTAAAAATCAATCAGATGAATTTCTTTGTATTAACAAGCTCCCAGGTATTCGAGAGAATTGTTGAGCGTAGAACCTGAAATCTTGAATGACTGTATCGGGCCGTTGGGATCGTAAATGAACGAAAGAGAAGACGTATTGTCTTTTCCACAGCTCACCCATACTTTCAGTTGAACACTATCCCCCGCTTGTATGCTGTGCTTGGGCTTTCCGTTTTTTCCCTTCACGTATTTTTCTGCGAGTATCATTTAGTCCACGTGGCATTTTCTTGGTTTGTTCTTCCATAAGCAATTAATGTGAATTCGATATAAGGACTAATATTCTGTTTCCATCACTAAGCTACTTGAATGATTTGAAAATTGTCTATAGTTGATCTATTTCTTTGGCGAAAAGTCCTGTAGCAGCCTGAATTTGTTCAGTGCTTTTCCGGTCAATTTCCTGTGGCTGTTGATTGTCCATGTTCGTAGTATGGAAATCAATCTTTATACGGTCAATTTCCAGAGAAGGGATAGGCACGAGGGAAGGAATATAACTTCCTGCGGTAGGTACTTCTTTCCGGTTTTCTGCCTCGGTAGGTTGCTCCCCTTGGGAGATATGCTTTTCTTGGGTCATAACTAACTACTTTATCTAGTTTAACAGGATATGGCTCAGGAACTCTTCGGAAAGACGGAGCTGGCCGCTTAGGAACGGTTCGCCTTCACCGGCTCCTTCCAGACGCAGGATATTCTGGGTGTAAAACCAATGGTCTCGCTGGAACATACGGATAACTGCTTTCCTCTTCTCTATATCTTCTCCAGCGATGATAAATGAGGCGGTTTCACCGGTAGGCAAGAAGCCTCTGTGCGACCGGCCTTTCCAGCCACCGAATTCAGTATATTGGCGGTCGAAGTCCTTGTTTTTTGCAAAAAAGATGTCCAATGCTTGTGGACGGATATAATAACTGTTGGCTTTCGCCCTTATCACATCTGCTTGTTGGTCATGTCCTGTACGGATTAATTATTTCACATTCACACCTTCGTGCGCAATGACCAAAGTCTCGATGGAGGTCGTGTTACCATCGGTCTTGAAATCTTCTACGGTAAGCTTTTTGGGCCATGCGTTCACCGCCTCCCAGGTCTTTACTGGGCTGCCCGATTCGTCCAGCAGGCTGACCGTTACCACTTCGCGCTGGATGGTGTTCAGTTTCACCTTATTGATCCAGTCCCATAGTTTTTTGTCATCTTTGCAGATACCTTTCTTGATGGTCAGATCACCCGCTTTTCTCAGTCCCGGCATTTTCAGTTTAGTGAACACCGGACTGTCGCCTGCGCGATAAGTGATTTCCTCGTATTCCGTTTCCAGACCCGACACTTCGCTGCAGGAAATATCGCCTACGTTCGAGATAGATACTTTGAAATAAAAACTCGGCAAAGGCCATGCTTGTGTGCTTGCACCTTGTGCTGATCCATTCTCTGCCATACTATTTTAGTTTATCATTTAATTGTCTGTTTTTATCAGCTTTTCTGCATCTGTTGCTGGAACGTGATTTCGATGAATTCTGCCGGACGGCTGATGGCCACCAGTACGGTGACGCGCAGGATACCTTCCAGTATGTCATCGCCCGTCATCGTATCTCCCAGACCAACATGCACCTCGTATGCCTCTTCAGGGGTCGAGCCGGCCAGTCCGCCACGTTTCCATACACTGCACAGGAAATTCTCAATCATGCTCTTCATGTTGATCCAGGTATTCGCGTCGTTCGGCTCGCACACGTAGGCCCGTGCGGCGTTCTTCACCGAAATTTCCAGGAAACTCATCGTGCGTCGCACGTTCACATACCGCCAGTCCTGCGAGTTGCCGTCCAAGGTGCGTGCGCCCCATACCTTGATCCCTTCGCCGGGGAATGCACGGATAACGTTGATGGCTTTTCCGTTCATCGGCATGTTATAGTCTTCCTGTTCCCGGTCAGTGATAACGGTCGACGGCTTGCTCACGTAATTGATGGATACATTGGCAGGCGCTTTCCATACGCCGCGGGTATGGTCTACCATCGTGTATAGTCCGGCCATGGCTCCCGAAGGCGGAAGCAGGTTCAGGTAGTCCTTGACTTTCTTTTCCAGCAGATTGTATGCAGGAAGGTTCTGCATCAGCGCATTGTGCAGGTTGTTGCGGTGCAACGGCTCATTGTTGTCATTCTTCTTTATTTCTGCGATTTCTCCTTGAATATAGGCATCAAGCTGGGCATTCCCGGTTTTAAAATCTTGGGTGATGTCCAGTTTTATCACTTCTCCGTCAATGTCGTTGTCCGACAATACCGTCGTTTCCAGCCACGGATAATAGGCTGCCCCATAGGCCAGAAAATTGCTCCCCATCTTGGTGCGGAAGTCTTCCTTCCCGTTTTGGGGCACATCCAGAATGGCAAAACGGTTGTTTGCGGCGCAGTGTGACAGCATGGCCGTGTAGAAGTCGGCATATTCCCCTGTTTCCACCGCTTCGGGAATGACGAGTAGAGTAATTTCCGGTTCCTTTGTCAGGGCAGGCAATATCGTGTTGTTCACGATATCCTTGTCGAGGGTACCCGTAGCATAATCGCCCACCGACACAATGTAGCAGGTGCCGCCGCCGTTTGCAAAGAACAGCTTCAGGTGATAGTACAGCGTACAGTGTTTGTTATTCAGTGTCGCCTGAAGTTTTTTTTCTCCATATCTCACTGAAACTGTGGCAGCTTCATTGTCTGCATCCGCTGCAACTATGTCAAAGCGGTGTATCTGCGGTCCTCCGAAATACTGCTCATATTCCGTCATCGATGAAATCCGGACAGGTTTGTTCTTCAGGGATTCCGTTCCATTCTGTGCTTTCTCGGTCAGCCCGATGAACACTGGGATGGCAGTTTCGGCTTCCACTACGGAGTTTCCGAAAGCGTTTTTCTCCTTGATGTAAACGCCGGGTGTCTTGTATTCACTCATAGTTTCTATTTTAAATGTTTAACATCCGGCTGGAGTACATGTCTCTGCGTCTCTTCATTTACGCTTGTCTGTTGCAGTAGTTGTGTTGAATCCGGATGCGGTATAATATACGGTAGCTTTCCGTCGATGTACGTTTTAAATTACATATCACTGGTGTTTCCTATTGATCCCACGGGAGCCAGCCCTTCGGGTTGGCGGTGGAATGCTGAAAGATATTCTTCCAGCTGTGATGCGTATGTGGTTAATATCTTGTTTATCATAATGACTGCAATTTACGGTTTTCTCGTGAAAGGAACAAGTGTTTACCGTCTTTTTGTAAGCATTCGGTGAACGCCAAGCCGATACAAAAAAATCGCCACGCTACCCTCCGTATAGAGTACCGTGGCGATTTCCGTTTACTTTCCCGCCGCAAAATCCTTGATGCGCTGTTCCTCACTCAGTACTACGCGACTGCTGCCGATAATCAATAAAATGCAAGCTGATATATTCGTCGACAATCAACCATTAGACTTACAATGTTTTTGCGAAGTCCTTCAAATTAATTATGGCAACTGATGGGAAAGATATATTTTTAAGTTCATTGAAATGGTGATCCTCCGTCACGATATATTCCGCATTGGCTGTTATGGCACAGTCTACGAACTTATTGTCATCCTGGTCTGCTGTAATTAGATGAAAACGGTAGTGAGGAGTTAATTTCTTTACATTTTCACGAGTAAGAATCGTGTAGATAATCGTTTCGGCTACATACTTGTTAATGTTGCGAGTCATGACTTCCAGATATCTTCTACGATTTCATTGCTTATACATAACGTATAGTCTCCATTCAAGAATGATTGCCACACTTTATGGCAGTCATTCTTCGCTGAAATTGCAATAATCAGTGAGTTTGTATCCAATACAATGTTTCTCATATTCATTTATAGGGAGTACGTTCATGTAGTTGGTAGAATTTATCGACTTTTTCCTCGTTTAATTCTCCATTCTCCCACAAACGGTCAATTTCTTTTTGCGCTTGCTTGGCGAAATAGTCAGAAATAGCCTTTTTAAGTTCTGCTAATGCTTCAGGACTATCCACAAACGACATCATTTCAAGCACTTGCAATTGAGCCGGATTAAAAACTGTAGCATTCATATATTTGGATTTGGTTCTAATGCAAAAGAACAAATTTTTTTTCTTTATTTCCTAATGAATAAGATAAAAGGATAAAAAAACCAATGGAGAATCAAAATCTTTCAGTAGCAGGAATCGTGGTGATTCCCGGTTACTTCCCCGCTGCAAAATCCTTGATGCGCTGCTCCTCACTCAGTCGGCACACCAGCAGACGTCCGTCTTTTTCCGCCACGATGTAGCCTTCCAGACCCTCCAGCACCACCTGTCTGTGCTCCGCCGCATGCACCACACAGTTCCGGCAGTTGTACATATCCACCCGGCCGCCTACCTTGGCATTGCCCGCTTCATCCTGCGGCAGCAAGGTGCGCAGCGAACCCCAGCTACCCAGGTCACTCCATCCGAACTCCGCCGGCAGCACAAAGATATCCTCCGCCTTTTCCATCACCGCATAGTCGATGGAAATCTTCTCGCAAGTAGGGAAGAGGCGCTTCAGCTCCTCCGCCTCTTTATCCGTAAACAAGGCAGGCTCCAGCTCGTCCATCACTCCCGCAATCTGCGGCGCATACCTGCGTATGGCATTCGTAATCGTGTCCGCGTTCCACACAAATATCCCCGCATTCCAGAAATAATTCCCCGCTGCCAGATACCCCTTTGCCGTTTCCACGTCCGGTTTCTCCTTGAACGCTTCCACCTTGCAGATACCCTTTGTGTCCGCTTCCCCCTGAGCAGCAATGTACCCGTAGCCCGTTTCCGGTCGGGTAGGCTTCATCCCCAAGGTCACGATAGCCTGCGAGTCCGCCGTCTTCTCCAGCGCCACGGCAATGCAGCGTGCAAACTCCGCCGTATCAATCACCAGTGCATCCGAGGGAGTCACTACGATGTTCGCCTGCGGAAACTCCTTTCGGATCTTCCAGCAAGCATATGCGATACACGGTGCCGTATTCCTTGCCTCCGGTTCCGCCAGAATATGTTGCTTTGGAATTTGCGGTAACTGCTCCTTTACGATGTCTACATACTTTTCCGAGGTTACTACCCAAAAATTTTCTTTCGGACAGATATCCTTGAAACGCTCCACCGTGAGCTGAATCAGGGATTTTCCTACACCCATCACGTCGATGAATTGTTTGGGGTATTGTGGGGTGCTCATGGGCCAGAAGCGGCTTCCTATGCCGCCTGCCATGATAACTACGTGGGTTTGCATGCTGGATATATTAATCGTATTTGAATTGCGCTGCTAGTTATTTTTTATTTCTGCTGAAAATAATTTAAAGCCTTTTCTACTATATGATGCATATCATAATACTTATATTCAGCTAGGCGACCGCCGAATATTACATTCATTTCCTTATCAGCCAGTTCCTTATATTTAAGGTATAAGGAATTGTTCTTTTCATCGTTTACCGGATAATAAGGTTCACTGCCTTCCGTCCATTCCGAACTGTATTCCTTCGAGATAACCGTTTTGGGACAAGCCTCGATATCCGCTCCAAACATTTCGAAATGCTTATGTTCGATGATACGTGTGTAAGGTACTTCCTTTTCTGTATAGTTCACTACAGCATTGCCCTGATAGTTTGGCATATCCAATACATCAGTTTCAAAGTTCACGGTACGATATTCCAGTTTGCCGAACTGATAATTGTAGAACTCATCAATCGCTCCTGTAAACACAATCTTGTCGGCCAGTGCTGAAAGTTCCTCACGATTGGCAAAGAAATCACAGTTCAGACGAGTTTCTACACCTTCCAGCAGACGTTCAATCAATACGTTATATCCACCGATAGGAATACCCTGATATTTATCGTTGAAATAATTATTGTCGAATACCAGACGTACAGGCAAACGCTTAATGATAAAAGCCGGAAGTTCCGTACATTGGCGTCCCCATTGTTTTTCGGTATAACCCTTAATCAGTGCTTCGTAAATATCCTTTCCGATAAGTACTTGTGCCTGTTCTTCCAGATTACGAGGCTCGGTTACTCCCTGCTCTTTCATGCGTGCCACAGCTTCTGCCTTTTGTTCTTCAATTTTGGCCGTTGCTTCAGCTGGAGTGGTCACTCCCCACATCTGATAGAACGTATTCATGTTGAAAGGCAAGTTGTATAGTTTACCCTTGTAATTAGCCACAGGCGAATTGGTGTAACGGTTGAACTCTACAATCGAGTTTACAAAATCCCACACCATTTTATTCGAAGTATGGAAGATGTGTGCACCATATTTGTGAACATTGATACCTTCCATTTTTTCACAATAAATGTTTCCTCCTAAATGAGGACGACGATCGATAACCAGGCACTTCTTGCCTTGTTGTTTGGCTTTGTAGGCGAATACAGAACCGAAGAGCCCTGCGCCTACTATGAGGTAGTCGTAGTGTTGCATAGGATTTTTATATTAGTAATTGTCTATTTAAATGCACCAGCTATAGTATTATTATAGAATTTAATGTATTTATCAGTCATAACATGTGTATTATATATGGTATGTACATCCTTTACAGCTTGATTGCATATTTCTTGAGGAAATTTTTTCATAGCTGCTTTTATTTTATCTGCATACTCCTGAGCAGTATTACAAACAAATCCATTTTTCCCATTTTGAATGACACTCTTATTTCCCATTACGTTACTTACCAGTATTAGTTTACCCATATACATGTTTTCTATTAAGCTCATAGCGATAGCTTCTCCTAAAGAACATAGTATAAAAACATCTGCTCCTTTTCCCATGGCTAGAGCTTCGTGCCGTGGTTTCCATCCTGTTAGTACCAAATTAGGAGCTGTTAAAAGATGATCTAACTCTCCGCCTCCAATCCATATAAACTGGGCCTCAGGTACTAATTTTGCAATTTCGTTGAATAATTCAGGTTGTTTTTGGACACAAGTACGTCCTAATGTATAGACTGTGAATTTATTATTTTTTAAAGGTTGGATTTTATCTAATTGATTAGAGAGTTCTTCTAAATTTACTCCTGTTTCTATATATGCAGTGCGTTTGGTTAATGTTTTCGCTATTTTATCTTCACTTTCGCAACAAGTTAATGTAATGCAATTTGTTTTACCTAAGATATATTCCATCCATTTGTAAACCTTTAATTTGAATCCACCTTTTCCCATTAAAATATGAGCATATCCATGAGGAGTGTAAATTACAGGTTTAGGATAATTAACAAAAGCTATTCTACCAATTCCTCCAGCTACAGATGAATGTAGATGTATTAAATCTGGAGTGATGGAATGTGCAATGTTTTGCAATTCTTTGATTACTTGAATATCTTTTTTAATATTGAATATGCTTCCTCCAAAATTTTTAACTTCAATCAAGTGGATGCGTTTATCTAATATTTCCGTAAAATTTTTAGGAGTTTGTGGTCGGAGAGCATATGCTAAATATATATCGAAGTGATTACACATATCATTACATAGTTGAGATACATATGCAAATACTCCTCCTCCAAAAGCTTCGCAAACCATAAGTATTTTTTTCATAAAAAGAAAATATTGAAATTTATTAGAAATGATTATTTATATACGAAAAAGGTTTGTTAAGCCATTCTTGATTTACCTTTGTTCGCAAGAATATCAATAAAGAATTGGCCGAAATAAGAAAGTAAGCATGCTATTCTAGCTTTTTTTCGCGACTTTCTGTCAAATATAACTGTTAGTCTGTATTTTTTTATGATTTGTAATATAGAATGACGAATTGTTTGTTCATTTTTGGGGACATCCAGTAATATATGAAAGGCAAAACTGACAATCCTACTTGCTAGAGCTTTTTGAACGTCTTTTCGCATTAAAGTCATATCATTTTCTAATTGATGTACGACTTTCATTAGACTTTCGTACTTTATGGCTTTGAATGGTGAGCCTTCTATACTATTATTTCTTAACAGATAGAAATAATTTTGTTGGGTAGTCATGGCTATTGTTGTACATAATTGAATAAGTTTATATGTCGTAGGTAAATCTTCGTATAAAATGTGCTGGGGATAACGAATGTTTTTAAATAAAGATTGGTGATATAATTTAGCCCATGCTGATGTATCGAAATCTTTTTGATAAAACATTGATATCAGAGCCTCTTCACTGTTAAATATAATCTTCTTGTTTTTTTTATTGATTCTAATAATTGTTTCATTCATTTCACTTATGCAATAAGGAAGACAAATGGACATTTGAGCATTGTTATCCTTTAATAGATTGTATAAGACTTCAATATAGTTATTAGAAACATAATCATCGCTATCTATAAATGTAATATATTCTCCATGAGCTATGTCTATTCCTTTATTTCTTGCATCTGATAGTCCTCCATTAGTTTTATGTATGACTTTAATGCGTGAATCTTTTTGCGCATAATTGTCACATATATTTCCACAGTTGTCAGGGGATCCATCATCCACTAAAATAATCTCTAAATTGGTATAAGTTTGTGTTAATACGCTGTTTATGCATTTGGGGAGATATTGTTCTACCTTATAACATGGAATAATAACAGTAATGAGAGGATTGTTCATTTTTTACTTTATCTTATTGTGTAATTATTGTTGTTGACATTCGAATAATGTGAGTATGCTGTTAGCGTCCAATTTTGACGTGTAGTATAGTGAAAGCCGCTTTTCAGCGGTTTCCTATTAAAAAAATCAAAAATTGAACGTGATTATTAATATTTGTTAGTATTAATTCCAATTGTCATAGGCAGGAGATTTTCATAATCCTTTCTCCCTTTGACAATTTCGTGGAAGAATTTCTTGAGATATTCCAGAGCAGACAGCCCGTTCATTCGGCATGTTGAGAGCAGCGTATGGTAGGCTGCCGATACATTTGCCATGCGACTGCCAACAAAGAACAGCGAGTTCTTGCGCTCCCCCGCCAGCGGACGGATGAAACGTTCTGCTATTGAATTGTCTATGTCATACCGCCCATCATTCAGATAGGCAAAGTTGACCATGGCGCGGTCTTTCAGTCTCTCTATCAGAGCGCTTGTAAAAGCGGCTC
>OGQX01000167.1_pt1 | contig 77370 bp, 51 predicted proteins | sample 1553291 | NCBI WGS metagenome assembly OGQX01 (sample SAMEA2580030, study PRJEB22360) | human gut metagenome | biome: human gut; feature: human-associated habitat; material: faeces | place: Denmark | collected 2008/2010
TGACGGAATTATAAATTTATATTATAAACTTTAAATTTTTAATGTATGAAACAAGTAAATCTTGGATTTTATCGAATGGTTTTGTTTCTATTATTGGGATTGTTTACTTCTGTGATTGCGTACTCACAGCAAATTTCAGTAAAAGGAATTGTGAAAGACCAAATTGGAGAGCCTGTAATAGGTGCTAATGTACTAGTGAGAGGCACTACTAATGGAGTAATTACAAACGTTAATGGTGAGTTTATTCTTTCCGCTTCTAAAAGTGATGTATTGGTTGTTAGCTTTGTGGGTTATACTACTCAAGAAATACCTGTAAGTGAGAAGCAAATGACAATTGTGTTGAAAGAAGACACAGAATTGCTGGACGAGGTAGTTGTTTTGGGATATGGTGCCAATACACGTAAGCAAGACTTGTCAGCTTCTGTAGGTATAATTAGTAATACAGATGAGTTGGCTGCACGACCTGTTACTTCTACGGAAAGTATGTTACAAGGGCAGTTGCCTGGTGTAACTATTCAGGCTGATGGTGGTGATCCTACTTCAACTCCTAATATCGTGATTCGCGGTCAGGGTTCGCAGAACGGCGATAACGTATTATGGGTGGTAGACGGTGTTCCGGGAGCTCCTATTACTTCCATGAACGATATTGAAAGTATTGTTGTATTGAAAGATGCTGCTTCTGCCGCTATTTATGGTGCGCAGTCAGGAGCAGGTGGTGTAGTGCTTGTTACTACCAAAAAGGCAAAAGAAGGTGCTCCTACTTTGACGTATGACGGAACTTTCGGCTTTCGTCAGGCTACTAATTTAATTGAACCACTCAATGCAGAAGAACAAGTGGAAATGCGTAGAAGGTCGTATGAAAATGCAGGCCAGGCATTACCTGATGGCTGGAATGTAACAAAAAATCCGTGGGTAGGTACTACACGTACTGATTGGATGGATGCTATTTTCCGTACAGCTTTTTATCAGCGCCACAATATTGCTTTAAATGTAGGTACAGATAAGTCTTCCAGCCGCCTCTCATTGTCTTTTGATAACGATCAGGGTACTTTGATTAATACTTATAAGAAAAATCTTGCTTTGCGTTATAATGGTAAGATGCAATTGAACAAGTGGATTACAATCAGCGAAGATTTGGTGTGGAAGAATACAACAAGTCGTTCTAAAGAAACGGATAATGATGCATACACCGGTCCTATATTATCAGCTGTATATATGCCGGCTAGTGCTACTATTTATAATCCCTTGGATGGCTCTTATGGTGGTACAACAACAGAAGACCCTGCTTACATTGAAAAGTATGGCTCAAACTTTGCCGATGCTCATGGTGATGCTGTGAACCCTGTACGTTTGCTTGAGGCAGAAAATCTCTACAATAAGACAAGTGATGTGTGGAGTACTACTAGTTTGGAAATAGGTAATGTATTGCCTGGTTTAAAGTTTGTAAGTCGTTTTACTTACAATTTGCAGAACTATTATTATAAAAAATTCAATCCTATCCGTGACGAAGTTGGTAAACCGAACCTATCAAATAATGTTCAGGAGCAATCTTATCGTATGGACGCTTGGAAGACAGAGAATACATTAACGTATGATAACACATTTGGTAAACATACCGTAGGTGCTTTGTTCTCTACTACGGCTGACCATTATTCGAAACGGGGGTTGGAAGCGATTGGGAAGGACTTGTCTAGTGAAGCAGCCTATCTGCAATACATGGCTTATGCCAATTCAACTGAAGTGCTTGATTATTTAACGGGACCAGATGCGAATGTTTCAATGATTGCTCGTTTGGCATATTCTTATGACGACCGTTATTTCGTAACCGCTTCATGGCGCCGTGACTATGCAGGACGTCTGCCTAAGGAACATAACTTTGGCGATTTTCCCGCTGTAACATTAGGATGGAAAATTTCTAATGAGAAGTTTTTTAAGAAGAACGATATCGTAAACCTTTTGAAATTACGTGCTTCTTGGGGACGTGTCGGTAATTTGGGGTCTATCGATTATAATTATAAATCACCACTATTATCGAAAAATACTTATTCAGAACAAGCACAATACGGTGTAACTTCTAATCAATTATGGAATAACTTTGCTTATTATAGTACTGCTTTAAATCCAAATTTGACATGGGAGACTTCTGAACAGTATGACTTGGGCTTGGATATGGAAATGTTCAATAACCGTCTTTCTTTGTCAATGGATTATTTTGATAAACGTACTTTCAATTTGATACAGCCACAACCGATGAACTGGCCTTCTACTATGGGGTTGGATGCTATGCTGGTAAATCTTGGAGAGGTCCGAAATCGCGGTTTTGAATTGTCTATAGGTTGGAATGATAGAATAAATAAAAACTTTTCTTACTTTGTAACAGGTAACTTTTCTTATCTGAAGAATTGGGTTTCTGACATTGGGGTGAAGAATGAGGATGGAACTCCGGGAGTGTGGACAGATGATAAGAGTTTCCGTAGTGTGAAAGATATTTATCAGACCACAGAAGGTGAACCTTTGAATTCTTTTCATTTGATACAGACAGCTGGAATATTCCAAAGTGATGAGGAAGCAGCGGCATATGTGGATAAGAATGGTAAGAGAATTCAACCTGATGCTAAAAAAGGAGATTTGAAGTTTGTAGATTATGACGGTGATGGTACAATTGGTTTTGGTGACCGTCAATATATGGGTAGTGCTACTCCTAAAACTACCTTTGCATGGACACTTGGATTTACTTGGAAGAAATTGTCATTCAGTGCAATGTTTCAAGGAGTAGGTGGAGCACAAGCAATGAATGTTTCCAAATATATGCTTTTAAGTGATGTAGAAGGTAACTTTAACCGTTCTCGTGAGATCTTGAACGCTTGGTCGCCCGATAACAGAGGATCTAACATTCCTATTCTGTCAAAGAATGACAACAATGGAAACTTTAGCACAGCTTCAGATTGGTATCTGGAAGATGCTTCATACCTGCGCTTGAAGAATGTAACGCTTTCTTATGATTTGAGTGACGTATTTTGTAAGTGGTCACACTTGAATGACCGCAACAGCCGCCTATCTGTATTTTTGAGTGGAGAAAATTTGGCAACTATCACCAGATATTCTGGTATGGACCCTGAATGCGGGGGGTGGGATGCTTTGAAGTATCCGGTATCTCGTGTATTCTCTTTAGGAGTAAAACTGACTTACTAATTATAAATTGAATGAAGATTATGAAAAAGAATATATTATTTGGAGTAGTATGCGTTGCACTACTTACTGCCACTTCTTGTAGTGATTTCCTTGATGTACAACCCGAAGGAGATGCCAGAGACAATGCTTATTTCTTAAATGATCAGCAGGCAATTGACGCTGTGGACGGATTATACGAACGTTTTCATCAGGAAGCCATGTATGGTCGAGAATTATTTTGGGAGCAGGGTGCTGCTAATGATATAGTTTGGGGAAAAACACGTGATTTCCCGACACTTGCGACGTTTAAATATACAGGTGATGAGTCTCCATTACGTACTGTGTTCGAAACCATGTATAAAGTGATTTCCCGTTCTAATTGGGTGATTGATCAATTAGTAGATAAGGAAAAGACTACTGCATTGACAGAAATAGAAAACAGGAGTCTTGGTGAAGCCTATTTTACTCGAGGATGGGCACATTTTCTGATGGCTTATCGCTATGGTACAGATAAACAAGGGGTTCCTTTTGTACGTTATGAAGATTTTGTAAATGGATATGATAACTCTATTCCACCCCAGCAGGCTTCAGTTATTGATAACTATAAATTGATTATTGAAGATATGGAAAATGCTAAGAAACGTTTGCCACGTTTCGAAGATTATGATGATAAGGACTTAGGGCGCGCGCATCAGGCAGCAGCTATAGCATTTCAGGTAAAGGTATATGCCTACTGGGCCATGTGGGATGAAACGAAATGGGATGAGGTTATTAAATTGGTAGATGAGCTGGAAACGACGTATAATCGTGGTTTGGCAGACACTTTCGATGAATTGTTCTCTTCTGACTTCTCAAAATATTGGGGAAAGGAATATTTATGGACTATTCCAGGTACGGGTGGTTCTACTGGAGGAGGTTCTGAATTTCCGGGTGTTATACTTGAAAATAAAGGTTGGGGCATCTACAATGGTTGGGGACAAATTAAACCGACATATGACATTTATGCGGAAATGCTAAAAGATGGTAAAGAAAATGACCGATTGAAACGTTCTATTTTAGAATACGGACAAAAATTCCTATTTTTTGGAGAGGAACGCGAGTTTTATTCAGCGTCCGACATTGAATCAGGTTTCCAAATTAATAAGTATATGGAACCTTTTGGTTATGCTAATGCTACAACCGAAGGATATGTAAATGCTAATGGTGACTGGCCTACTGCACGAGTTAACTTCCCGATAATCCGTTTTGCTGAAATGATGCTTTTTCGGGCAGAAGCTTATTTGATGAAGAACCAACCGGATAAGGCTTGGAAAGATTTGAACAGAATTCATGTACGCGCTTGTGGTCTTTCTTTACCATCACCAGCTACAATGGAACAGTTGTATCATGAACGTCGTTGTGAATTAGCATTTGAATTTACCGATCATCTTTTCGACTTGAAACGTTGGCACCATTCTTCTAATGCAGAAATCAAGGCATTGGCGGAGAAAGAGTTAAATGCTCGTCCTCTCGTTCGTCATTACAAAAACCGTGGTATGGTCGATACAAATGGAGATGGAAAACCCGATGCTATTGATTATACACATAAAGTTGAGTTTTACACGGATTATACAGACAAAACTTCTTATAAGGATTGCTTCATTGTTTTTCCCTATCCGTCTAATCAGATTATAAACTCAAACGGGCAGTTGAAACAAAATATCTATGAGTAATCTTTCTCTTTTGGAAGTTTACGATTAAAAAGTAGATCATTGCCATTGGTCTTGTCTGCAAGGATTGGTGTCTTCTTTGTATGCTGGTTCTTGCAGATTTTTATTAGATTTGTCGAATGAAGTGTGGTTGTTAACCGAATAATTTTCAAATACATGCTTTGATGAAATTGAATATTTTACATATCTTGTTGTACCTTTTTATATGTAGTGCTTGTAACTCTGAGGAGAAATTTTCCGTTGATTACGTGGATCCTTTTATCGGTACAGGGTTTCACGGTCATACCTATCCTGGAGCCACCGCTCCTTTTGGTGCAGTGCAGTTAAGTCCTGATACACGTGTAGGCAATTGGGATGCCTGTGCTGGATATCACTATAATGATACTACCTTGAGGGGGTTTTCACATACCCATCTGAGTGGAACTGGATGCATAGATTTGGGTGATATATTATTTCGTCCTACCACCCAAGAACCAAGCTTTACAAATGAGTTCTTCTACAGTCCTGCTAACTTTTCCCATCAAGACGAAATGGCATCGGCTGGCTATTACTCGGTGCTGTTGAAAGATGAAGGCATAAAGGCTGAATTGACGGCGACCCCTCATGTAGGTATGCATCGTTACACTTACCTTACAGGAAATCTTGCTGCTGTAATTGTAGATATGGCACATTCGCTTGATAATGAATATATTTATGAAGCTGAATTAGAGAAAACTGCAGACAACGAAATTACGGGTATGCGCCGAACCAGGGGATGGACAGATAATCAATATATTTATTTCGTAGCTCGTTTTTCCAAATCCTTTCAGACTGTAGAGTTTGTGAAAAATAAGAAGAAAGTGCCTATCAATACCAAGTTGACCGGTACGGATTTACAGGCTATCCTCACATTTGATAACACGAACGGTGAGCCTATTATTGCTAAAGTGGGATTGTCATTGGTGAGTGTGCAGAACGCGCGTCAAAACATGGAGGCCGAAGTGAAGGATTTCGATTTTGATGCAGTACATACAGCTACTCGAAGTGCTTGGGAACAACAACTATCTACTATTACTGTGGAGGGTGGTAGTGAAGCCGACAAGGAGAACTTTTATACTGCTATGTATCACGCTATGGTTGTACCCAATATCGTGAACGATGTTAATGGTGAATATCGTCGCCACGACATGCAGATAGGTAAGTTGCCAATAGGAAGGATCCAATACTCCACTTTCTCCCTTTGGGATACTTTCCGTGCATGGAATCCGCTGATGACGTTGATAGATACTGACTTGGTCAATCACATGATAAACTCCTTTCTCGACATCTATGATGCTTCTGGGGAACTTCCTATTTGGCCGCTTTCTGCTGGAGAAACAGGCACGATGATTGGTTATCATTCAGTATCAGTTATAGCTGATGCCTATTTGAAGGGAATTAGGTCTTTCGACGCAGAGAAGGCTTTGGAGGCTATGATGATATCCTCCGATAAAAACAAAAAAGGCTCGGACTTTTACGTAAAATATGGTTTTATTCCTTCTAATATTAAAAGAGAATCTGTATCTTGTCTGCTTGAATATGCGTACGATGACTGGTGTATTGCACGTATGGCCCAAGAAATGGGAAAAGAAGATATTTATAAAAAATACATTGAACGTTCGCAAAACTACATCAATGTGTTTGATGGTGCTACGAGATTCTTTCGTGGAAAGCGTATGGATGGCAATTGGGAATCACCTTTTAATCCGCTTGCAGTGGGACGTGCCTATACAGAGGCTACAGCTTGGCAATATCGCTTCTTTGTACCCCATGATGTGAATGGGATGATACAACTTTTTGGCGGTAAAGAAGAATTTGTTGCTGCTCTTGATGATATTTTCAATACGGATGCAGAGATACATGGCAATCTTGTAGATATCACAGGTTTAATAGGGCAGTATGTCCACGGGAATGAGCCTAGTCATCACATCGCTTATTTGTACAATTATGTGGGTGAGCCTTGGAAAACACAGAAAATGTCGCGACGCTTGCTGAACGAGATGTATCATCCCACTCCGGAAGGTATTATTGGCAATGAAGACTGCGGGCAGATGTCGGCATGGTATATTCTTTCAAGTATGGGACTTTATTCGGTTTGTCCTGGTAGCAACGAATATGTTCTTACTACTCCCTTGTTCGAGAAAGTTGTAGTGCATTTGGCTAATGGAAGAACCTTGACGATACTTGCCAATGATCCGCAGAAAAATATTTATATTACAAAGGTGGAACTAAATGGGAAACAGATAGATACAAACTTTATTACCTATGACTGTCTGATGGGAGGAGGAGAGTTGCGTTTTACCTTGTCTGACAAGCCAAATAAGAGCAGAGGTACTGCTGAACAAACTGCGCCTTACTCCTATACCCGAGATAAAGTTGTATCTATCCCTTACGTCGATAAAGATTTGAATTTATTCCAAGGAAGTGTAGTTGTAGAACTGGCCACAACCACTCAAGGTGCGAAAATAAGGTATACACTGGACGGAAGCGAACCGACCGAGGAGTCATTCCTTTATAAACATCCTTTCAGTTTGAATAAGACGACTCAAGTGAAAGCGAGAGGATTTAAGGAAGGTTATCATCCAAGTAGAGTCTTGTCTATTATAGCTCTCAAAGCGGAATTGAAGGATGCTCTTTCTGTACATCCTGTACAGAATGGTGTGACCTATAAGTACTTTGAAGGTAATTACCAGAAAGTAACTGACATAGAAAAAACACCTTTGTTGAGGACTGGAGTTTTGTCTAAACCTTCTATACAAGGTGCAAGCAGGACAGACCATTTTGGTTACATTTTTTCCGGACTGATAAAAGTGCCTGAAAATGGAGTATATACTTTCCAAACTAGTTCAGATGATGGCAGTGTATTATACATTGATAATGAACTGGTAGTGAACAATGACGGTTCACATGCTGCAATTCCTGCTACCGGATTCATAGCTTTAGAAAAAGGTTTCCATTCCTATAAGCTCTATTACTTTGAAGATTATGAAGGAGAACATTTGAGTTGGGCTTGGAAATTGCCTTCTGCTGAAACGTTGGTGCCAATTCCTTCTTCTGTTTTGTATGTGGAATAATTAAATATATTGTTATGAAAAAAATCATTTTATTGTTTCTATCTTTTGGGGTAGTATCCTGCGGGCAAGTGAAACAACAAGTTTCTGAACAGGCGCGTGTTAATGTAATGTCATATAATATCCGCTATGACAATCCAGAAGATGGTATGAATAATTGGCAATACCGAAAAGACCGTGCTGCAACGGCTATCCGATTCTATGATGTTGATATATTGGGTACACAGGAAGTGCTTCACAATCAGTTAGAAGACCTGAAGCAGCGTTTACCAGAATATGGTGTGATTGGTGTCGGGCGTGAAGATGGAAAGGTAAAAGGCGAATATAGTGCTCTTTGGTACAAAAAAGCGCGTTTTGAGTTACTTGCTTCTGGATATTTTTGGTTGAGCGAAACACCTGAAATTGCTGGTTCTAGAGGGTGGGATGGTGCTTGTGAACGCATTGCTTCATGGGGTAAATTGAAAGACAAGATTTCAGGAAAGGAATACTTTGCATTGAATACACATCTAGACCATATAGGAGTTGTGGCTCGTCGTGAAGGAGTGAGCCTTATATTGGACAGAGTGAACGAATTGAGTGACGGATTACCAGTAATTGTAACAGGTGATTTTAATGCAGAGCCAGAATCGGATGTTATCAAGCACATGACCGATGCCGAGAATCCAAAGCATCTGCAAGATACACGGCTTATGTCTCCAATTGTTTATGGACCATCATGGAGTTTTCACGATTTTGGAAAGATACCTTATGATAAACGCCCATTGATAGACTATGTGTTTGTACGCAACGATCTTAAGGTATTGAGATACGGAGTGCTTGCCGAGACAGAAGGATCAGAGTTTTTATCGGATCATGCTCCGGTGCTGGTTACTGTAGAGTAGTTTTCTACTTTTTGAACTTTAGGTTGAAAATAATAAATTTAAGGTTTAGGAGGTTCATCTTTAGGTTTAGAACTGAATATCTTGTCCTATGTACTATGAATAATAAATAATTTGTAAATGTAACTGATAAAACCAGATAATAATGAAAAAAATAAGGAAGTGCTGTGTTATAGTATTGTTAGTAGTATTATTCCCTGCTAATATATTTGCACAAGAACGTCGTGATAAAGAACAGACTTATGTGTTGGAGAATCCCTATGAAGTTAACAAAATAACACCGTTACAAGGGAAGAAGATTAAAAATGTTGTTTTGATGATTGGTGATGGTATGAGTCTTATGCACGTATATTCTGCTTGGACGGCTAATCGTGGTAAACTTTTTTTGGATAATTGTCAGGCTGTGGGGCTTTCGAAAACCTACTGTGCAAATAAACTGATTACCGATTCTGGAGCAGGGGGGACGGCCATTGCTACTGGACAGAAAACAAATTATCATAGCGTAGGCGTAGATGTGGAAGGCCGTCCTTTGAAGTCGTTGGTAGACTTTGCTGTAGGCAAAGGTAAATCTGCGGGTATTGCAGTTACTTGTCGCCTTTGGGATGCCACTCCAGCTGATTTTTGTTGCCATAACAAAGATCGTGATGCTGAGGCTGAAATTGTGGCGGATTATGTGAACAGTAACGTAGACTATGTCTTTGGCGGTGGTGCTAAACTCTTTGAGAATCGTGAGGACGGACGTGACTTGTTCAAGGAGTTGCGCGACAAAGGTTTTCAAACGCCTCGTAGTTGGGATGAACTGGTAAAAATTAAGAGTGGCAAGGTATTTGCAGTGCCTTATCCAGTGGATGCTCCGTTGCCTGACGAACGTGGAGACCTTCTTGCCCGTGCGTCGTTAAAAGGTATTGAACTTTTAAGCCAAAATGATAATGGTTTCTTCATGATGATTGAAGGTTCGCAATTGGATGATTATGGACATTTTAATGATATTAATCTCTTGATGCAGGAAACACATGATTTCGACCGTACTATCGGTGCCATTTACGAATGGGCGGCTAAGGATGGTGAAACGCTGGTAGTGGTTACCGCCGATCATGAAACCGGTGGTCTTACATTGGTAGATGGTGATTTGAAAGAGGGTAAAATTGTTTGCAAATTTTCTACAGGTGGTCATAGTGGTGTAATGGTACCTGTATATGCTTTTGGGCCCGGTGCACAGGAGTTTACAGGTATATATGAGAATACCGCAATTTTTGATAAGATAAAGAAACTGCTTAATCTATAACTAAAATATTATTTCCTATGCTGAAACATATCTTGTTTACATGTTTACTTTCCTTTTCTGTAACTCCTTTATTGAAAGCTCAAAATTGTGGTAATGATGAAATTTATCATTTGCCCTATAAGAATACATATGTAAAAGAACCTTTGGTTACCGAGAACGAGTATCGTGTGGCCAAACCCGAGGTTATTGAACCGAAGAGTTTTGAAGAAGCTCGGCAGATACTTCCCAATCCGATTTGGGATGGGCATGGAAAAGAAATGGAAATGTATTGGAGGGCATGGGAAATAGCAGTCGGAAATATTCGTAAGCCACAGTCCGGTTCGGGTTTTGTATCAAGTTATTTGGATACTGCTTACAATGGTAATATTTTCATGTGGGATTCTTCTTTCATACTGATGTTTGCACGGTATGGTACACGTTTTTTCCCTTTTCAGCGCACGTTAGATAACTTTTATGCCAAACAACATCCTGACGGTTTTATCTGCCGAGAAATTAAAGCAGATGGAGCGGATTGTTTCGAACGATATGATCCGGTAAGCACTGGACCTAATTTGATGCCTTGGTGTGAAATGGTTTATTACCATCAGTTTGGAGATATGGAGCGTCTGCATAAAGTTTTTCCCGTACTTTGTTCATATTATAAGTGGCTGAGACTTAACCGTACATGGCGTAATGGTACTTATTGGTCGAGTGGATGGGGGACAGGTATGGATAATATGCCGCGGGTTCCGAACGGATATAGCCCTATTTATAGTCATGGACATATGGTTTGGTTAGATACTAATCTTCAGCAATTGTTCATTGCAAATTTATTACTTGAAATGGGATTTTATTTAGAACGCTGGCAAGAGATAGAAGAATTTGAAGACGAAGCTAAGATGCTGGGAAAGTATATTCATGATAATCTTTGGGATGAAAAGACTGGATTTTTGTATGACCAATATGCTGATGGCACTCTTTGCAAAACCAAAGGTATAGGTGCTTATTGGGCACTATTTACCAATGTGTTAGATACAATACAACTAAACCGTATGATAAAAGAATTGGATAATCCGGAAACCTTTAACCGCAAGTTCCGTGTTCCTTCTTTGTCGGCAGACCATCCTAAGTATAAGGAAAACGGTCGCTATTGGCAAGGTGGCATCTGGCCGGGTACCAACTACATGGTGATACAAGGTCTTGTGAAGAAAGGTTATCGTAAGTTAGCCCGTGAAATAGCTTTGAACCATTATAATGAAGTACTTGAGGTATATAAGAATACGGGTACATTTTGGGAATACTATTCTCCGGAGAAGGCAGAGCCTGGATTTATGGCTAGAAAGGAATTTGTCGGTTGGTCAGGACTTCCACCTATTGCCGAACTGATAGAGTTTATAATAGGTATTCGGGGAGATTACTCCAAACAGCAAATTGTTTGGGACATGAACCTGACAGAGGCCAATGGAATAGAACGTTATCCTTTCGGACCAGAAGGTATTATCAGTTTAAAGGCGAAAGCACGCCGTTCTGTCAATGATGAACCGCACATTACGGTAGATACGAATATTGGCTTTGAATTGTTCGTACTTTATGGTGAAAAAGAGAAGAAAATTACTGTGCTTCCTGGTAAACACACTTATTAAAAAGATAATCTATGAAAAAGAATATGTCACGACGTCATTTCCTGAAGATGGGAGGATTAGCTTTGGCTGCTATGTCCGTCCGTCCATCTTTGTCGTTTGCCGCTTTCAGGGAATCAGAAACGAAATTCGTTTCCTTGCGTCCTTCAATAGACAAAAGGCGTTTTGTATCAAGAGCTGTAGAGGTAATCATTAAAGAAGTAAAGCCAAAGATAAAAGATGAAAAACTGCGGTGGATGTTTGAAAATTGTTTTCCCAATACACTTGATACTACTGTCAGATATAAGATGAAAAACGACCGTCCGGATACGTTTATCATAACTGGTGACATTGACGCTATGTGGTTGCGTGATTCTTCCGCGCAGGTGTGGCCTTATTTGCCGTTGATGAAAGACGATAGGGATTTGCAGTTTTTGATAGCCGGACTTATTAACAGGCAGACAGAATGTATACTGATAGACCCTTATGCTAATGCTTTCAATGATGGTCCATTGGGTAGTTATTGGGAAACTGATCATACACAGCATATGGTGAAAGAGTTGCATGAACGTAAGTGGGAGATCGATTCTCTATGTTATCCCATTCGATTGGCTTACCAGTATTGGACATTGACTAAAGATACGTCTATCTTTAGTGCAGATTGGCACGAGGCTATGAAATTGGTAGTCCGTACTTTTAAGGAACAGCAGCGTAAACAAGGAATCGGCACTTATAGTTTCTCGCGCGATTGTGATCGTCCTACAGACTCGCAAATCAATAATGGTTGGGGTGCACCTGTTAAGCCAGTTGGACTGATTGTTTCTTCGTTTCGCCCTTCGGATGATGCTACTCAATTTGGTTTTCTCATCCCTTCCAATATGTTTGCTGTTGTGTCGTTGCGGCAATTGTCTGAAATAGAACATGCAGTCTATAATCATATAGATTTTGCTAAAGAATGTATAGCTTTAGCTGATGAAGTAGATGCCGCAATTCGCAGGTATGGTACGTTTAACCATCCTATTTGTGGGCGGGTTTATGCTTTTGAAGTGGATGGGTTTGGCAATGTGCTTTGTATGGATGATGCTAATATTCCCAGTCTGTTGTCTGCTCCTTATTTGGGATATTGTTCTTTCAAGGATGCAGTTTACCAAAATACTCGTAAATTGATATGGAGCGATAATAATCCTTATTTTTTTAAAGGAAAAGCTGGAGAAGGAATAGGCGGTCCACATGTAGGGTTGAACTATATTTGGCCAATGAGTATCATAATGAAAGCTTTTACGACTGATGATGAGGAAGAAATACGCAGTTGTTTGAAGCAACTGCGCGATACGGACGGTGAAACAGGTTTTATGCATGAGTCTTTTAATGCGGAAAATGCAGCTGATTTCACACGTCCTTGGTTTGCTTGGGCAAACACGCTGTTTGGCGAGCTAATCTTTAAAGTAGTTCAGACATATCCTAACCTTTTATTACAAACGTTATGAAATATATTTGGGGGGTGTTTACTGCCATCTCATTGGCTCTCTTTTCATGTGGCAGCGGAAGCAAGGAATATGTAGAAAACTATGGTATCATACCGATGCCCAATGATATAACTCTATCCCGAGGAAAGTATTTTTTGCAAGGGGAGAAAACTGTGGCTGTGTCTTCCGGAGAGAATGAAATGAAAGTTTTTCGTTATTTAGAGAACTTTTTGAAGAACACACAGGTAACATTAAGAGCTGTTTCTCCAACAGAGAAGGCCGATATTTATCTGTTAATTGATAATTCTCTAAAAGATGAGGCTTATACATTGGAGGTGGCTTCCGATGCTATACGGATTTGTTCTAACGAAACTGCGGCAGGACTGTTTTATGGTGTTCAATCTTTATTGCAATTGATGCCGGCAGAAATCTATGCTTCCGATCGTAGGTATGAGGGACGTATTGAAATTCCAATTGTCAGTATTAAGGATGCTCCTCGTTTTCCTTATCGTGGTGCTTTGATGGATGTTGGTCGTAATTTCCTTCCCAAAGAAGAGGTACTGAAGTTTCTTGATTTGATGGCTTTCTATAAGTTGAATAAATTTCATTTTCATTTGACTGACGATCAAGGTTGGAGAATTGAGATAAAAAAATATCCGAAGTTGGTAGAGGTGGGGTCGCATCGTAGTCAAACTCAAGTAGGACATTCTGATTATTATTACCCACGGCGGTTTGACGGAAAAAAACAAGCGGGATATTATACACAAGAAGAAATTAGAGAGATTGTTAAGTATGCTTCTGACCGTTTTATAACAGTAATTCCTGAGATAGAAATGCCGGGACATGCTTCTGCTGCATTGGCGTCATATCCAGAGCTTTCTTGTGGGTTGAGAAAAGATTATGTGGTACGCGATTACTTTGATGTTTTTGATGAAGTCTATTGTCCTAAGGAGCATACGTTTGATTTCTTGGAAAATGTATTGGTGGAAGTTATGGAACTCTTTCCTAGTCATTACATTCATATTGGAGGTGATGAATGTCCTAAGAAAGCTTGGAAAAAGTGTATTCATTGTCAAACTCTGATGAAGAAAGAGGGACTACCAGATGAAGAAGCTTTACAAAGTTGGTTTATTCATAAGATTGAACAATTTGTTAACAGCAGGGGGCGTGATATTATCGGTTGGGATGAGATATTGGAAGGCGGGCTTGCTCCTAATGCTACTGTTATGTCGTGGCGTGGTGAAGAAGGTGGTATTATAGCGGCCCGTCAAAAGCATAAGGTTATTATGACACCGAGTAAACGATGCTATATAGATTATTATCAAGAGAGCCCAGAATATGCTCCACTGGCGATAGGTGGTTTTCTTCCGTTGGATAGTGTATATTTTTATAACCCACTACCAGCTGGATTGACTACCGAAGAGCAGTCTTATATAATAGGTACGCAGGCGAATATTTGGGGAGAATATATTCAAACTCCTGAAGCATTTGAATATATGGCTTTTCCTCGTTTGTTGGCTATGTCCGAAGTGCAGTGGACGCAACCTGAATATAAAGATTTTGTGTTTTTTACTCGCAGGTTGGATAAGGAGTTCAAACGGTTGGACTATTGTCAGGTGAATTCTTGCCGCAATTTTTATGAAGTGAATTATGCGGGAGTGTGGAATGAGAATCATGAGACCTATGAAGTGGCTTTGTCTTCTTTTTGTCCGGATGCGGAGATACACTATGCGATTAATGATTCTGTGATAACTGCTTCTTCTTCTCTGTACAAGTCACCAATATTGTTGAGTAAAGATGCAGTTATTTACGCAGCCGTTTATAAGGAAGGCAAATCTATGGGTAGGGTGACTCATAAAGAATTTGCCATAAACAAGGCCACTGGATGTGATTATAAGTGTGTTCCTAAAACAGAGTGGGAACATTTGGATGAAAGCTTTGGATTGACTGACGGATATTGTGGATATGCTCAAGACATGCGTAGATGGGTAAGCTTCTATCAGGATAGTGTACAGATTGTGGTGGAGTTGAAAGGTACGCAAAGAATAAAACAAGTAGCTTTTGCTTCCTTATGGCGTCCTTGGAATATGATTTGGCCGGCAAAGGCAATGAGTGTTTCCGTTTCGGCAGACGGGAAAAACTTTTTTGGAGTAGGTAATAAAGTTTTATCATATGATTTTACGTTGACGGAAAGCACTCGCTTTCCTGCTTCTCTTTCATTTCCTGAAGTGGAAGCTACATTTGTACGCTTGGACTTGTTGAGTGGGGGCTTATGTCCAAAAGGATATTTCAATGAAGGAGAACAAAGCAGATTGGCGATAGATGAAATAGAAATAAACTAATCAATCAGATTCTTATGAAGAAAATATCAATTCTTTTGTTAGTGTTATGGGGAGTTATCCCATCAATGCTTTTTGCACAACGGCAATTGTCTTTTCAAAATGGAAAGTTTAAAATAGTTCAGTTCACAGACTTACATTGGACATCAGGTTCACCGAAGTGTGCTGAAACGGAAAGAACTATTCGTACGATACTGAAATCCGAAAATCCGGATATTGCCATATTGACTGGAGACATAGTGACAGAAGCCCCTGCAATTAATGGCTGGATGTCGGTTGTAGAAATATTTAATAATGCCAAAGTGCCATTTGTTGTAACTATGGGTAACCATGATGCGGAGCACATGGCTAAGGATAGCATTTATGATTTGTTGCAAAAATCTCCATACTATGTTGGAACGAAGGGGCCTGGAGATGTTATGGGGTGTGGTAATTGTGTGATACCGATTTTTGATTCGATGACAAAGAAAAAGGTAGAATCAGTGCTTTATTGTATAGACTCTAATGATTATCAGCCTGACAAACTTTATGGAGTTTACGATTGGATACATTTCGACCAAATAGCATGGTATCGTAAACAAAGTGCTCATTTTGCTTCTTGTAATAATGGACGTCCTTTACCTTCATTGGCATTCTTTCACATACCTTTATTAGAATATAATGAACTGATAGGTGATGGTAAGACATTTGGTAATGATAGAGAAGGTGGAGTTGCTTCTTCAAAGGTCAATTCTGGTATATTTGCTTCATTTCTTGATAGGAAAGATGTAATGGGGGTATTCGCCGGTCACGACCATGATAATGATTATGTTGGTATCAATAAAAGAATATTGCTTGGATATGGTCGGGTGACTGGTGCGGATGCTTACGGAGAATTGATTAGAGGTGCACGTATCATTGAACTGTATGAAGGTGAATTTAAGTTTGATACTTGGATTGCTACGCTTTCAGGTCGTGAGGCGATCTATTACTATCCCTCCGGATTAAATTCAGATGAGGAACGGGTGATGAATTATTTTCCGGCAATGAATGTAGCATCACCTAAACAAGGGGTAGCTTATACTTATTATGAAGGTCAATGTAAACGAGTGGCTGACATTACTTCTTGTTTGAAAGTAAAGGAAGGTATTATGAAGAACTTTTTGATAAAGGATGCTGCCATTGCTGATCACTTTGCCTATGAATTCCGTACTTTGATTTACATTTCCAAAAGAGGCGTATATCGCTTCTATACCATTTCGGATGATGGTTCTAAACTTTATATTGATGATAAGCTGATAGTTGATAATGATGGTGGACATAGTGTTCGTCGTGCCGAAGGTAAGGTTGCTCTTGAGAAAGGTTATCATGCATTGCATTTATTGTATTTTGAAAATTATATGGGGCAGGAACTGGAGGTCGGATTTTTAGGACGAGATATTCCCGAAACTCCCATTCCGGCCGAGATGCTGTTTTTGCCGGATTAGAATTTTTTTCTCCGTACCGGGTGGTGCCGTTCATCGTACAATCCTGGTATGGAGCATTTGTTTGAGAACTGGTATTTTGCTTTTTTCATGCCATTAGAAAACGTCTTGGACCGCCAAACAAAAAGAAAAGCATGACGTCTTTTTTTAATGTATTGTCAACTATAACTGCTATTTCATTCAGATTATGAGAATACAAAAATAGATACGTTTAAAATGTAATTATATGATTTACATTTATTTATCTCGTTTGCGTATGTTTCGTGGAAAATTACACAAGCTAATTGCCTAAAAAATGAATAGAACTGCAGTCTTTAGCTTGGTAATAGCAGTCGGACATTATTTGATGCCTTTTTCTGTATTCATAGGGAGAAATATTCTTTAGAGCCTTGAATTGGCGTGACAAATTTTTTAGATTGTTTATTCCTACAGATTCCGCTACGGTTGAGATAGGAGCATTGCTGGTAAGTAGCAGTTGAGCAAACCTTTCTATTTTTAGAGAAAATATGTATTTTTGAATGGACTGTTGGGTAACTCCTTTGAAACGAATCTCTAGTAACCTACGTGACAAGGGGACTTGTTTTACGAGATCTGATACGGTGATATGTTCAGTCAGGTGCTTATTGATATATTTCAAAACTGTTTGGATATGCGTATCGGTAGTAGAATAAAAATCGGTTGAAAGTCTGTTTATAATATTTATGGGTTGCAGTACTACATCTTGATAGTTGACTTTCTCTTCGTTCAGTAGGCGTACGATGAGTTCTGCTGCCTCAAATCCGCCTCTTACAATATTGTGGCTTATGCTGGATAAAGGAGGAGCAGATAAGTTACATATAATTTCGTCATTATCCACACCCAATATTGCTATCTTGTCGGGTACTCTGATATTATTTACTTTACATAATTCAGTAATGCGATTACCTTGATTATCATCACAAGCAAAGAGTGCCGTAGGCAGGGGGAGCGATTGCAACCATTTGAGTAAAGGAGGAGCTTCATAAAACCAAAGATCATCGAGAGATTGCTCTTGATATGATTGGAAACAATTACCAAAACCATGTTCGGCTATACATTTATAGAAACCTTCGCAACGCTCTTGTGACCAAACCGTATCTCGATAGCCATAGAAAGCAAAATTTTGATACCCTTTTCTTAGAAAGAATTCCGCTGCCATCCTGCCAGTTTTGTAATAATCTCCAGTGATGTTTGGAATATTACTGAATCTTGCTTTGTAATCTTGTGCTATGGCAATAATTCCATTTTCACGGAAAATCTCTACATTGTCGTCGTTGTCGAATCTGCCGATAATAGCATCTGCATGCCACGTTTTTGCCCACTTCAGCACTCCCTTTATGCCATAGGTTTGTTTATAGGAAAGCGGCATTCGGCACACCACCCACGGTTCGTGGCTGTTTGCGTACATCAATACTCCTTTCAGTAGATTATAGGAGAAAGATTCAGTGAAATCGCTTAGCAGTATTAATCGAATCATAAATTATACGTTCCTTAACTATGCAAATGTAGAAAAAAAAAGTATTAGTTTTGTTTTCGATAAAGTTATTTTGCCAATCTTTATTTTTTTCGTAAATCCCGCCCCTCGTATTTGCAGATAGCTTCTATCCACTCTTCTGTCAGCGGTTTGGATTCGTGCTTGCTGAGGTCGTAAGCTACCATGACGGAAGTGCATATACATTTTACTTCCTGCGTCTCGATATCTATGACACGTTGCGCAAGATGAAAACTCTTCGTGCCTATTTGGGTCACGGCGGTCTGTACGGCAATGTGGTCGGAGCCGTAAATCTGGGCAAGGAAGTTGGCTTCGATGTGGACTACGACGATGCCGTCTTTCTGCCAGTCGACATGCGGGCATACGGAAGCGAAATACTCCGTCTTGCCTAAATCGTAAAAGGAAAAATAGACGGTGTTGTTGACGTGGCCGAATTTATCGACATCATTGAAACGTAGCTGTATGGGTAGTGTGTGGTTAAATTTAATATCTTCCATTGTTTTCTCCTAAACTTTGTTTGTAATCGGTGCGAATTTACTATTTTTGCGTGTTAATCACTGTATTTATAGAGTAAGAAATGATAGAAGACATTAAAAAAGCCTGCCAGGTAATGAGGGAAGGCGGGGTGATTCTGTACCCCACCGATACCATTTGGGGTATTGGTTGTGACGCTACCAACGAAGATGCGGTGCGCCGTGTATATGAAATAAAGCAGCGTCAGGACAGCAAAGCGATGCTGGTGTTGGTGGATTCTTCCGTAAAAGTGGATTTCTATGTCCGGGATGTTCCGGAGGTGGCGTGGGATTTGATAGACCTGGCAGACAAACCGTTGACTATTATTTATTCGGGAGCGCGTAATCTGGCGGCAAATTTGCTGGCGGAAGACGGAAGCGTGGGCATCAGAGTGACAAATGAAGATTTCTCCAAGCGTCTTTGCCAGCAGTTCCGTAAGGCAATTGTTTCTACTTCAGCCAATATCAGTGGGCAGCCTTCGCCGAAGAACTTCAGCGAAATAAGTGAGGAGGTAAAGTCAGCGGTGGATTATATCGTGGGCTACCGGCAGGAAGAGATAAGTAATCCGAAGCCATCCAGCATTATCAAGTTGGATAAAGGCGGAGTGATTAAAATAATCCGTGAATAAAGGAAATGACTGGAGAAGAGAGAAGTTGGTTGCAACGCTTTATCATTTGGCGTGAGAAGAATGTCAAGGAGAAACGGTTTATCCTGGTTCTTAGCTTTCTGGTCGGTATCTTTACGGCATTTGCCGCATTGATATTGAAACTGTTGATACATTGGATACAAAATTTTCTTACGGAGAATTTCGACACAACAGAGGCTAATTACCAGTATCTGATATATCCGGTGGTGGGAATCTTTTTGGCCGGGTTGTTTGTACGCTATGTCGTAAAGGATGATATCAGTCATGGAGTTACGAAAATTCTATATGCCATATCCCGCAGGCAGGGACGTATCAAACGTCATAACACGTGGTCATCCATTATTGCCAGTTCCATAACAATCGGGTTCGGCGGTTCGGTCGGGGCAGAGGCGCCGATTGTGCTTACCGGTTCGGCCATCGGCTCCAACTTGGGCAGCCTGTTCAAAATGGAGCACCGCACACTGATGCTGTTGGTGGGATGTGGCGCTGCCGGGGCCGTGGCAGGTATTTTCAAAGCTCCGATAGCGGGACTTGTTTTTACGTTGGAGGTGCTTATGATAGACCTTACAATGTCTTCGCTGCTTCCGTTACTGATTTCGGCGGTGACGGCGGCAACCGTTTCTTATATCGTGACGGGCACGGAAGCCATGTTTAAGTTCCATCTTGACCAGGCTTTTGAATTGGAGCGTATCCCTTATGTGATTATGTTGGGTATTTTCTGCGGACTGGTTTCCCTCTACTTTACCCGTGCCATGAATTCGGTGGAAGGAATGTTCGGTAAACTGAAACTGCCTTATAAGAAACTGCTGGTGGGCGGCGCTATGTTGAGTATTTTGATATTCCTTTTCCCGCCGCTTTACGGTGAAGGGTACGATACGATAGAATTACTGCTTAACGGTACAAGTAACGTTGAGTGGGATACGGTGATGAATAACTCTTTCTTCTACGGACACAGCCACTTGCTGCTGCTGTATCTGATATTGATAATCCTGTTTAAGGTTTTCGCTTCGAGCGCAACGAACGGCGGTGGTGGTTGTGGCGGTATTTTTGCGCCTTCTCTGTATTTGGGATGCATCGCCGGATTTGTTTTTTCCCATTTCAGCAATGATTTTGAGATGACTGCCTACCTGCCCGAAAAGAACTTTGCCTTGCTGGGCATGGCGGGAGTGATGAGCGGTGTTATGCACGCTCCGCTTACGGGAGTGTTCCTGATTGCCGAGCTTACGGGAGGATACGACTTGTTCTTGCCGTTGATGATAGTCGCGGTCAGCTCTTATCTGACGATTATCGTTTTCGAACCGCACAGTATCTACTCCATGCGTCTGGCAAAGAAAGGTGAGTTGCTGACACACCATAAGGATAAAGCGGTGTTGACGCTGATGAAAGTGGAGAATGTGGTAGAGAAAGACTTTGTCGCAGTACACCCGGAAATGGACCTTGCCGAGTTAGTGAAAGCCATCTCCGCCTCACACCGCAACATATTTCCGGTGACGGACAATGAGGGCAAGCTGATTGGTATTGTCCTGCTGGACGACATACGCAATATCATGTTCCGGCAGGAACTGTATCATCGTTTTACGGTAGGCAAACTGATGACCTCCGCTCCGGCGCGCCTTTATGATACGGACAGCATGGAGCAGGTGATGCGCACTTTTGACGATACGAAAGCATGGAACCTGCCGGTGGTGGACGGAGAAGGCAAGTATCTCGGTTTCGTGTCCAAATCAAAGATATTTAACTCGTACCGTCAGGTATTGGTACATTTCTCGGAAGATTAAAAGAGATGATTATGAAGAAAGAAGATTTACGGATTGTATATATGGGGACTCCTGAATTTGCGGTGGAGCCCTTGCGTTGCCTCGTAGAAGGCGGATATAATATAGTAGGGGTAATCACGATGCCCGACAAGCCGGCTGGACGTGGACATAAGGTGCAATTCTCTCCGGTGAAACAGTATGCGCTGGAGCATGACCTGCCGCTTCTTCAGCCGGAAAGATTGAAAGATGAAGCGTTTGTCGAGGCTTTGCGTGCCTGGAATGCCGATTTGCAGATTGTGGTTGCTTTCAGAATGTTGCCGGAAGTGGTTTGGAATATGCCGCGTTTGGGAACTTTCAATCTGCATGCGTCGTTGCTGCCGCAGTATCGTGGAGCTGCACCTATCAATTGGGCGGTGATTAACGGTGATACGGAAACGGGCATCACTACTTTTTTCCTGAAACATGAGATAGATACGGGAGAGGTCATCCAACAGGTTCGTGTGCCGATTGCAGATACGGACAATGTAGGTATTGTACACGATAAGTTGATGATGCTTGGCGGACGTCTGGTTACGGAGACTGTGGATGCCATTCTTGCAGATACGGTGAAATCCGTTCCGCAGGAAGAAATGGCTGTAGTGGGCGAACTGCGTCCGGCTCCCAAAATATTCAAGGATACTTGTCGCATCGACTGGAACCAGCCTGTCAAGCGGATTTATGATTTTATCCGTGGTTTGTCTCCCTATCCGGCTGCGTGGACAGAATTGGTACAGCCCGACGGAACGGCGGTGGTTCTGAAAATCTTTGAAACAGAGAAGATAGAACATCCGCATGAATCCGCTCCCGGAACTTTGCAGACCGATGGTAAGACGTATATTCGCATAGCCGGTACAGACGGTTGGATTGGTGTGCGTGCTTTGCAGCTTCCCGGCAAGAAACGCCTGAAAACGGATGAGTTGTTGCGCGGATTTAAACTGACCGGAGAATGTCGGGCGCATTAAGCGTTTATCCGAAATCTTTTTGTACATTTGTCTGTTGTAAATTCGTGTAACCTATTAGAATGTAACTGTTATGAAACCTATAATATCCCCTTCCATATTGTCTGCCAACTTTGCATACCTGGCAAATGATATTGAAATGATTAACGGTAGTGAAGCCGACTGGGTACACGTCGATATAATGGACGGCGTGTTTGTTCCCAACATATCTTTCGGTTTTCCGGTATTGAAGTATGTGGCAAAGCTTGCCGAGAAGCCTTTGGATGTGCATCTGATGATTGTACAGCCGGAAAAGTTCATTCCGGAAGTAAAGGCGTTGGGGGCACGTATAATGAACGTGCATTATGAGGCATGCCCGCATTTGCATAGGGTAGTGCAGCAAATCCGCGAAGCGGGAATGTTGCCGGCGGTTACTATCAATCCGGCTACTCCGGTATCTATGCTGAGAGATATTATCAACGATGTCTATATGGTGTTGATAATGGGGGTGAATCCGGGATTCGGCGGTCAGAAATTTATAGAACATACTGTTGATAAGGTACGTGAGTTACGCGAACTGATCACAGTGACCGGTTCGGAAGCCCTGATAGAGGTCGACGGCGGTGTCAATCTGGATACAGGCTCCCGTCTGGTAGATGCAGGAGCCGATGCCTTGGTTGCCGGCAATGCCGTATTTTCTACTCCCGACCCTACAGAAGCAATCCGTGCTTTGAAAAATCTGTAATATTTATTGATAACAGACAACTTGCAACGGTATCCTTTCCTGCGACTGTTGATGCCGTTGGTTGGTGGAATAGTATATGGGGATAAATGTCCTTGCATACTGTCCGCCGGTTGGTGGATAGCTGTCATCCTGCTGTTGATAGGGACATATATTCTTGGCCGTAAGTATTATGTTCTTTGCAAGCTATATGGGGCTGTCGTGTTTTTGGCGTGTTTTGTATTGGGGTGGACTTTAGTGAGCGTGCAGTTGAAGCAAGCCGAATATATATTCCCGAATACGGAAAAACCTTCCACTTACCGGATTACTCTTACGACAAAGCCGGAAATCAAGAAAAACAGCATTTTATTTCGCGTTGCTTTGCGGGGAGAAGTGTTGAAAGATACATTTTTATATAACTTTTCAGAAAAGACTTTTTTGTTTTATTTTCCTAAAGATTCGGCGGCATATTCCTTGAAAAGAGGGGATGAACTGCTGGTGTGTACCCGTTTGTCTCCACCTGCCAATAACGGTAATCCGGATGAGTTCGATTACGCCCGTTATCTTCTTCGGAAAGGGATAAGCGGAACAGCGTACGTACATGCCGGACATTGGTGTGCGATTGGTTGCGACAGCACTCTCGCTTTTCGTCAGCAGGCTTTGGAGTGCCGGAGCAGGCTGGTTGCTTTATATCGGGATATGGGGTTTCGGGGAGATGAATTGGCGGTACTCTCTGCGCTTACAATAGGAGACAAAGAAGAGCTGAGTGAGAGTATAGTAGAGACGTATTCGGTTGCCGGAGCCAGCCATGTATTGGCACTTTCCGGGCTGCATATCGGCTTTATTTCCGCCCTGTTGCTGTTTGTCCTGTCTCCTTTGTGGATCAGGTGGCGGTTTTTAAAGCCGTTTTTGTTTCTGTCTGTAATCCTCTTGTTGTGGGGATTTGCTTTCCTTACAGGGTTGTCTTCTTCCGTGGTACGTGCGGTTGTCATGTGCTCATTTGGATTACTCTCCATGCTGATACCTGCCTGCCGGAAGCTTACTTTGAATACATTGGGGGTTACGGCTTTCCTGATGCTGCTGTTTAACTCCGTGTGGCTGTTTGATGTAGGGTTTCAGTTGTCTTTTTCGGCTGTTGCAGCTATTGTACTGTTACAACCCGGGTTATACGGGTTGTTATCGGTAAAGAATCGTCTTTTGCGTAAAGCGTGGGGGCTGGTTACTGTTTCCCTTGCCGCCCAGGTGGGAACGGCTCCGTTGGTAATGCTCTATTTCTCACGTTTTTCCACACACTTCCTCTTGACTAATTTGTTGGTAATCCCGTTGGTTTCGTTGATTGTGTATGCGGCTGTTATATTGCTTGTCCTGACTCCTTTTCCTGTCTTGCAACAGCTCTTTGCCGATGTGGTAGAAATACCGCTAAGGATGCAGAATGCTTTGCTCCGTTGGATCGAACAGCTCCCTTTGGCTTCCATAGACCGGATTTGGGTCGATATATGGGATGTCTTCCTGTTTTATTGTTGCCTGTTGTTCTTCTGCCGTGCTTGGATGAGGCGTACGGCAGCGAATGTATATATCGCTTTGTCAGCTCTGCTGCTGTGCGTCTCCTATCATTCGTATGCGTTTATCACAGATGCTCCCCGGCGCAGCATTGTTTTTTATAATGTCCGTGGCTGTCCGGCAGTGCATTGTTTGGCAGATAACTCCGCTTCATGGCTGGTTTGCGCCGATACACTGCCCGATGTCACCCGGTTGGAACGTTCGCTTTCTTACTACTGGAGCCGTTTGCGCCTGGAACGTCCTGACGTGATTGAGGGAGATTGTCTGCTTCCTGATATTTCGGTCCGTAACAAAACCGTTTTTTATGCAGGGAAACGCATTTGCCTGTTGTACGACGACCGTTGGGGCAACAAGATATCCGATGTGCCTGTTTCTATTGATTATCTGTATGTCTCTCACGGTTATAAAGGGGATATACAGGAACTCGTTTCCTTGTTTGAAGTAGGTACGGTAGTGATTGACGCATCTCTTTCCGAATACTATCGGGAGAGGATTATCAGTGATTGTATCCGGTTGGGAATTCCTTATCTTCCTCTTTCCGAAAAAGGTTCTGTACACATATTATTATAAATCATAAACTTTTTCGTACTTTTGCCTTTTCTTTTGTTGCAGGTAAGACGAAGTTGTTCCGGATATGCAACGTAAACTGTAAAATAGCGAGTAACTATATGTTGACCAAAGTAATAGAACAATCTAAAATAGACCACTTTGCCAAGTGGCTGGAACGTGCGGATAAAATAGTTATTGTTGCCCATGTGGCTCCCGACGGAGATGCAGTAGGCTCTTCCCTGGGGTTGTGGCATTTTCTTAATACGCAGGACAAGGATGCGACTGTCATTGTTCCCAATGCTTTTCCCGATTTCCTGAAATGGATGCCCGGCAGCAAGGATATACTTCTGTACGACCGTTATAAGGAGTTTGCCGACAAATTGATAGCGGAAGCCGATGTCATCTGTTGCCTCGATTTCAACGCTATCAGCCGTATCGATGCTATGGCAGACGCCGTGTTGGCTTCTCCTGCGCGGAAGATACTGGTAGACCACCATTTGAATCCTGAAGATTTTTGCAGAATCATCATTTCCCATCCCGAAATATCCTCGACTTCTGAGCTGGTGTTCCGCCTGATTTGCCGCATGGGCTATTTCAGTGACATCACCAAAGAGGGAGCTGAATGTATCTATACCGGTATGATGACCGATACGGGTGGCTTTACGTACAACTCCAATAACCGTGAAATTTATTTTATAATCAGTGAGTTGCTTTCGAAAGGTATCGACAAGGATGATATTTACCGGAAAGTGTACAACACCTATTCCGAAAGCCGTCTGCGTCTTATGGGGCATGTGCTGTCGCAGATGAAAGTCTATCCGGAGCATCGTGCCGCCCTGATTACGCTGACTAAGAAGGAACAAGGTAATTTCAATTATATCCGTGGCGATAGCGAAGGGTTTGTAAATATACCGTTGAGCATTAAAAATGTCGTTTTCTCCTGCTTCCTGCGTGAAGATACGGAAAAGCCGATGATAAAGGTATCTCTGCGTTCGGTAGGCAGTTTCCCCTGCAACCGGCTGGCTACAGAATTCTTTAATGGCGGCGGGCATTTAAATGCTTCCGGCGGAGAATTTTACGGTACATTGGAAGAGGCTAAAAAAGTGCTGGAACTTGCATTGGAAAAATTCAAACCGCTGCTTAATGCCAAAGGATAAAAAAACAGCGGTTGTAAAGGTTAAAAGATACGAACTTTCTACTTGCAACTTTTAACTTTCGGGTAAATCAGATATTTTTGTACGAAATTACTAAATAACAGAAATGAAGAAACTTACTTTATTCTTTTTATCCTTACTGGCATTCGGCTTGGGTTTTCAGGCGTGTGATGACGGCAAGACCTATGCGGAGATGCTTGATGAGGAAAAAGACGGTATAAATGACTTTATCAAAAAGGAAGGCATCAAGGTCATCTCGCAGACCGAATTTTATGCGCAGGATTCTACTACCAACGTCGAGGAGAATGAGTATGTGCAGCTTGCCAGCGGAGTGTACATGCAGATAGTGGATAAGGGCTCTGAAAATGCAGCCGACACTGTGAAAAACAACGATGAAGTGCTGGTGCGTTTTATGGAATATAGCATTCTTGACAAAGATACTACATTGTCCAATCTGAATGCGGTGGAAACCGTAGATGCATTCCGCTATGCGGTGACTTCTTCGTCCATTGCAGGGACATTCCTGCAGGGATATATGATGACTTATTATTCATCACCGACAGTTCCGGCAGGCTGGCTTGTCCCGTTGACTTATGTTCGCAACATGGCCCATGTCAAACTGATTGTTCCTTCCAAGATGGGGCATCAGACAGCCATGCAATATGTCTACCCTTATTTTTATGACATCCGGAAACTTCAAATCTGGAAATAACTAACCATTTATTTAAATAATTAACCTATGACTCTAATCAAATCTATCTCTGGAATCCGCGGAACAATAGGCGGTGGTGCAGGCGAGGGGTTGAATCCGCTCGACATCGTGAAGTTTACTTCGGCATACGCTACGCTTATCCGCAAAACGTGTACAGTAAAAAGCAACAAAATTGTAGTAGGCCGTGATGCACGCATTTCGGGTGAGATGGTAAAGAATGTGGTGGTAGGCACGCTCATGGGTATGGGCTGGGATGTAGTGGACATCGATTTGGCTTCTACTCCGACTACCGAACTGGCTGTTACCATGGAAGGTGCCAGCGGAGGTATCATCCTGACCGCTTCTCACAATCCCAAGCAGTGGAATGCCTTGAAACTTCTGAATGAGAAAGGAGAGTTCCTGAACAAGGAAGAAGGCAACGAAGTGCTCCGTATCGCCGAAGCTGAAGAGTTCGACTTTGCCGAAGTGGACAAGCTCGGCTCTTATCGCAAAGACCTTACTTATAACCAAAAGCATATCGACAGTGTGTTGGCGCTTGACCTGGTGGATGTGGAAGCTATCAGGAAAGCCGATTTCCGTGTAGCCATCGATTGTGTAAATTCCGTAGGCGGCATCATTCTTCCGCAACTGCTAGAACAGCTCGGAGTGAAGCATGTGGAGAAACTCTACTGCGAGCCTACCGGTAATTTCCAGCACAATCCGGAACCTTTGGAAAAGAATTTGGGCGACATCATGAACCTTATGAAAGGCGGTAAGGCAGACGTTGCTTTTGTGGTAGACCCGGATGTAGACCGTTTGGCCATGATTTGTGAGGACGGTAAGATGTACGGTGAAGAATATACGCTGGTTACCGTGGCCGACTATGTGTTGAAGCACACTCCGGGCAATACGGTTTCCAACCTGAGTTCTACCCGTGCGTTGCGTGACGTAACACGTAAGTACGGTCAGGAATATTCCGCTTCTGCTGTAGGCGAAGTGAATGTAACTACCAAGATGAAAGAGGTAGGCGCTGTTATCGGTGGCGAAGGCAATGGTGGAGTTATTTATCCTGCCAGTCACTACGGACGCGATGCTTTGGTAGGTATTGCCTTGTTCCTCAGTCACCTGGCGCACGAAGGTAAGAAGGTTAGCGAATTGCGTGCCACTTATCCGGCCTATTTCATGGCTAAGAACCGTGTAGACCTGACTCCGGATACGGATGTCGATGCAATCCTTGCCAAAGTAAAGGAAATTTATAAGAACGAAGAAATCAATGATATTGACGGTGTAAAGATTGACTTTCCCGACAAATGGGTACATCTGCGCAAGAGTAACACGGAACCGATTATTCGCGTTTACAGCGAGGCGGCTACGCCGGAAGCAGCCGAAGAAATCGGTCGGCAGATTATGAAAGTAATTGAAGACTTGGCAAAATAATTGTACCGTTCTTTAGAACACAGAAACACAAAGATGCAGAGAATAGCTAAACTCTGTTTCTTTGTGTTTCTGTGTTTTTATGTTGTTACAGTTGAATGATTCTCCCTATCTCTTGCTCGAAATTGGGAGTGAATATCCCTTTCCCTATATTTTCTTTAATTTCCTCTGTACTCCAGAAGCGTCCGCCATCCAGTTCGTCGCTGGGATGTATCTCTCCGTCATATACGGTTTTGTGCACAAAGACAAGCTCCTTTTCACGGGCAGATTCAAAGATATAGCTGGTGACAGTTTCCGGTGCGAAGTCGGTTATCCCTAATTCCTCGCGCACTTCCCGTTTCAGCGCCATTTCTACGCTTTCGCCTAAATCTACGTGTCCGCCTACCGAGGTATCCCACTTGCCGGGTTGTATGTCTTTCCATTCGGGGCGTTTTTGCAGGTATAATTCTCCTTTGGAATTGAATACATGCAGATGAATTACGGGGTGCAGCAGTTTGCTTCCGTTGTGACACTCACCGCGGGTAGCTGCACCTATGATGTTTCCCTGCTCGTCAACAAGAGGAAACATTTCCTGGTTATTGTCGCTGTTCATTAATTCAGAGCTTTTTGTTGGTTTTATCGATGAAAATGGTGCATTCTCCGAGGATAGTTACGGTATCAGCAAAGACGAATCGCCGTAACTCAAAAATCGGAAATCATGGGCAAGCGCATAATCGTAAATCTTGCGCCAATCTCCATGCAGAAACGCTGAGACAAGCAGCAGCAATGTGCTTTGCGGCTGGTGGAAGTTGGTAACCATGGCTTTTACGATTCTATATTCGTATCCCGGAGCAATGATGATTTGCGTGCTGGAATGCAACGTTTCCATGTGATGCCGGTCGAGGTAGGCTATGATTGCCTGCAGGGCATCTACAGCGGGTGTTGCTGCTGTTTCAAGCGCCGTTTCATAAGGTTGCCATTGTTTTACATGCAAATCTTCTTCCGTAGCGTTAGGATTGTGCAGCAGAGTAACGCCTATGTGATAGAGGCTTTCCAGTGTACGTACAGAGGTTGTCCCTACCGCAATGGCTTTTCCTTCATGCGCTACCAGCTTCTCCAGCGTACTCCGATTGACGGATATGTATTCCGTGTGCATTTCGTGCCCTTCTATCTCTTCGCTTTTGACAGGCTTGAACGTGCCGGCTCCTACGTGCAGGGTCAGTTCTTCCAATGCTACCCCTTTTTCACGCAAGGCGTCCAGAACTCTCGGAGTGAAGTGCAGACCGGCTGTCGGTGCGGCTACCGAACCTTTTATCTTGGAATAAACGGTCTGGTAAGTCTCCTTATCACTCTCCTGTGTCTCCCGGTTCAGATAAGGAGGGATGGGTAGTTCGCCGAACACTTCGAGAATATCGGCGAATGTTATTTCCGGATTGTTCCAGCGGAAATCCACCCAATGGCTCGTTCCATGGCACGCTCCGCGTTCGGCAGTCAGGGTAAGCGGCTTTCCTTTTACGGTTATTTCCCGTTTGAGCGCACCTTCTTTCCATTTTTTCAGATTGCCTATCATGCAGAGCCATGCGGCATGCTCCGTTTGCTGAAAATTAAGTGCATAGTCGTTGGGTTGGATCGGTTCGAGACAGAATACTTCGATAAGCGCTCCTGTTTCTTTATGGAAGTGCAGACGCGCCTGAATAACTTTGGTATTATTGAAAATCATCAGGCTGTTTGCCGGCAGATAGTCGGGCAGGGAAGTGAATATGTCTTCGGTAACTTCGCCGTGGCGATACAACAATAGCTTGGATTGGTCGCGTACAGGCAGTGGAAACTTGGCGATGCGTTCATCCGGTAACGGATAATTGAATTCGCTGATTCTAATATGTTTGGGATCTTCTTTCATATCTTTATTTTATTAGCGGACTGCAAAGGTACGGATATTTGGGAAGATTTGGATTATATGCAGCCAATTAATGACATATCAGTTCATAAGGTCGTTCCGGTTCATTAATACACGATTTATTTCTTGGGAATACAAAAAAGGTATATTTTACAAATATCATCAAATAATTTCTAACTTTGCGAGAGATAAAAGAGGATGCCTGAATCGTATGTTTGCCATGGTTCCGATACATCTTCCGGATAATGATTATAAAAAAATAAAATAGAAATTATGAAAATAGGAGATAAAGTGCGCTTCCTCAGTGAAGTAGGCGGCGGTATTGTAACGGGATTTCGGGGAAAAGATATAGTGTTGGTGGAAGATGCCGACGGGTTTGACATTCCGATGCCGGTGCGTGAATGTGTGGTGATTGAAACGGATGATTACAATATTCCTACTCCTGCTTCCAAAGCAGCCAAGAAGAAGGCGGAGGAGCAATCGGCTGCGCGTATGGCTTCGGCAGCCTCGAAGCCGGTATCTTCCGGTTTGGACTCCGGACGGCAGATAGAGCATCCGGTCAAACCTCAGGTATCTGTTTATCGTCAGCCGGAAATGAAAGGTGGAGATGTGCTGAATGTGTATCTTGCCTTTGTTCCGGAAGATATCAAGGCGGTAAGCACTACTCCGTTTGAGGCTTATTTGGTGAATGATAGCAATTACTGCATGTATTATACCTATTCGAGTGCGGAGGGCAAGTCGTGGACTACCCGTTCTCATGGTTTGATAGAACCGAATACGAAACTCTTGTTAGAGGAATTTGAAAAATCGGAATTGAACGACCGGGAGCGTGTAGCTGTTCAGTTGGTGGCGTTCAAGGACAACCGTTCTTTCGCCATGAAACCTGCCGCCAATGTGGAAATCCGTATTGATACGGTGAAATTCTATAAGTTGCATACTTTTCAGCCTACCGATTTCTTTGATACTCCAGCACTGGTGTACGATGTAGTGAGGAATGATACTCCCGCCAGGCAGGTTTATGTGTCGGCTGAGGACTTACAGGATGCTCTGATGCAAAAGAAAGCAACAGACAGTCCGTCCAGACCCCGGACTATCGTGAAGCGGGGCGGCAAAAATGAAATCATCGAAATAGACCTGCATATCAGTGAACTGTTGGATGATACGCGCGGCATGAGTAACAGCGAGATATTGAACTATCAGCTGGATAAATTTCGTGAGGTGATGGAACAGTATAGGAATAAGCGTGAACAACGCATAGTCTTTATTCACGGCAAGGGTGACGGCGTGCTTCGTAAAGCGTTGCTGGATGAGTTGAAACGGAAATATCCGGCTTGTAAGACGCAGGATGCTTCCTTTCAGGAATACGGCTTTGGAGCTACTATGGTGACGGTAAAATAAGGTATATGTTATGCAGGTTGGTAAGGGAAACAGGATTCTTTTCTTAATCCTTCTATGTTTGGCAGTGGTATTGCCGGGTGCCTGTACTTATAAAGGCGGCAGTGGCAGAGTTTCTGAAATGCAGGAATTCGATTCTTTTTTCAGCACTCACAGCGATTCCGTAGTGATGGCGCCGCGCTGGATGAAAGCACAGGCATTGCAGAGAATGGAAAGAACCAAAGATAGTATGGTGCGGTATAATTATCTTGCTGTTGCCTTGAAAACCTGTCTGGCAACTTCCGACTTCGACTCCGCACAACTTTTGCTCCGGCAAGTTGAGGCGTTTGCCGGCAGACAACCTTTTTCGCATCGGTTGGCCGATTTGCAGTCCGAATGTTTTAATATAAAGGGTAATGTCTATTCGCGAAAGGGCTATATAGATTCTGCCGCGGTCTGCTTCAAGGAAGCCTATGAAGCAAGATTGAAAGGAACAAAATTCGAGGTGATTCCTGATATCCTGATAAATCTTGCTGATGCTACCAACCATTTGGGCAGGCCGGATATGGGTGCTTTCTGGTATAGAAAGGCTCTGCTGATGTGCGATTCGCTGAAGATGCCTTACAGAAAGAAAATCTCTATTTATTACGGATTGTCACAAGGATACCTGGCTTTGCGCGATTACGAGCAATGCGACTATTATTCGGAACTTGCGGGCAAGAATTATGCGGATATGTTTCCCGATGAGAAGCATTTCTACCTGAACAATCGTGGAAACTCTTATTATTACCGGGGAGATTATTCCACGGCAATCGGTTATTTTAGAAAGGTGGTGGAGCTTGTAAAAGATTACCCCGATATGTCTTGGGCGCTTAATCTGAGCTATCTGAACCTGAGCGACTGCTTTCTGCAACTGAATAAAACCGATTCGGTAGTCAAATACCTGGAGTTATGCCAGCCGTTCTTTGAAGAACTCGGTTCTACTACTGCTCTTTATTATATTGATACACAGAAGATAGAACTGGCGTTGCAACGCAAGGACTTTGCGGAGGCAAGGCGGTTGTTGACGATGAGTAAGGCTTCGCCGGAAATAGATGCGGATATGATACATATCCGTAACAAGTATTTGCAACAGTTTTACGAAGAAACCGGTAACTACAGGCAAGCATACGATTACCAGAAAGAGAATAAACGTCTGGACGACTCCATTCGCAATGAGCGTATAAGGATGCGTACGGCAGATTTGACATTGCGCTATCAGCAGGACTCTACCTTAATGGCGCATAAAGTGCTGTTTCAGAAACAGGAAAACGAGATGCTGATATTGAGGCAGACCCGTCTCGTGACATTAGCGGTTGCCGTTATTGCTCTTTTGATTGCAGCTTTCCTATATCTTTATAATAGGAAAAAGCGGGATCTGTTGCTTGCCCAAAACCGGAGGACGGTCTCTACACTTCGTCTTGAGAACATCCGCAACCGCCTGTCTCCTCATTTTATATTCAACGTCCTCAATCAGGAGGTTGTAAACCGTAAGGAGGAGGAAAAACAGGAGTTGGTATCGTTGGTGAAACTGATGCGTCGAAACCTGGAGCTGGCGGAGCAGTTGTGTGTCACCTTAGCCGAAGAACTGGACTTTGTCAAGACGTATATCGACTTGGAGCGCCGTTCGCTCGGAGCAACTTTCCATCCGGTTATTGAAATAGCCGGAGATGTACTGCCCGAGCAGGTCTGGCTGCCTTCCATGATGATACAGATTCCGGTGGAAAATTCCGTGAAACACGCATTACGTGGCAAGGAAGGAGAGCGGAACCTGTGGATTGCCGCAGATCGTCGGGAAGGCGGTGTTTGCATCAGGATTACGGATAACGGCGGCGGTTACCATCCGGAGAGCCGGAACAGAGGTACAGGTACAGGCATGAAAGTCATCATGCAAACCATCCAGATTTTGAATATGAAAAATCAGGCTGCAATTGATATATCCGTACATAATGTCACTTTGCCGAGTGGCGAAACAGGTTGTGAAGTAACTTTTTTATTACCGGACAAGTACGATTATAGAATTTAAGAGTAACCGTTTAGTGGCATTTTTTTTATTGATAGAGCGGGTTGCGGAAGAATAGTTTGTAAATGCCAATTTGCTGTTTTGTATGGAAACAAGAAAATATTTATATTCGCCAGACCAAAACATGAAATATGGACAAATACAAAGTCGTTATAGTAGATGATGATGACGTAGCTCTTGAAAATTTGAGCTTTGAGTTGCAGAAGGATGCTCGTTTTTCTTTGGAAGGTATTGCACGGAATGGTAGGAAAGGGAAGAAGCTGATTACAAAAGTACAGCCCGATTTGCTGTTTTTGGATGTAGAGATGCCGGATATGACGGGGCTGGAACTGTTGCAGGAGATGCGCGATTATGTATCGTGGAATATGAGGGTCGTATTTTATACGGCGTACGACAAATATATGATACAGGCTATTCGGGAAGCGGCGTTCGATTATCTGTTGAAACCTTTCGATGAACGGGATTTGAAAGAGATTCTGACACGCTTTACCCAACAGGTTGAAACCATCGGGCAGCGGGTATCGTTTCCGGTAGGAAATCCCATGCATACCGGACAGACTTTCATCGTTTTTACTCCAACTAACGATATGCGTGCGTTGCGTCCTGCTGAGATAGGGTTTTTCCGTTATTGTTCCGAACGCAAACAATGGGAGGTAGTGCTGAATGATCAGTTGCCTCTGACTTTGCGCCGCGGTATGACTGCCGAACAGATTACATCGTTCTCTCCGTGTTTTGTGCAGATACACCAATCGTATATTATCAATATAGATTATCTGATGCTCATACGGGATAACAAGTGTGTGCTATACCCGCCTTTTGACAAAATTACGGAGTTACTTGTCTCGAAGAAATTTAAGAAGGAATTGCAGGAACGTTTCTGTTTGTGAAACTAAGCAGACACTTGGTGTGAGAAGTTGAATTGCTATTACTCCAACAATGTTGACAAACAAAAAAAAGGATACCGGGGACATTTGCGGTATCCTTTTTCTGTTTTATATGCTTTCCGTACTTATGCCGGAAGTGCATGTTACTTTACTTCAATACCTTTGTTTTGCAATGTAACGTTCAAAACTTTTGCATAGTCGGAATATTGCTTCTCATCCAAAGTCTTTTTCATTAATTTCAAATTACCGTAAACAGCGTTACGTAGCAACTTTTCCTGATTTTTCTTTGAGTTTGTGGCACGTGACATCTGCTCGTTAAAGTATTCGCAAATGTTGGTAACTTCTTTTTGCTGGTTAGCGGACAATTTCAAATATTTGCTCAGCTTGCTTACATTGATGTTACCTTCCCAACTTGCGGTTGTAGGTTGGTTTCCTGCTGCGAATGTGCTGGCAGACAGACATACCGCTGCCACTAATGTTAATCCAAAACGTTTCATAATACCTACTTTTTTTAATTGTTATACCTAAAAACTAATCTAATAAAAATCTAATACCTACTGAAAACAATCGTAAGCGTTTAGCTTTTCTTTTTACCTATGCAAATGTATGATTATGTTTTATAACACAAAAATGAAAATAAAGAAAAGTGTAGGTTTTACCTTCATTTCTTGATTTATATCAATTGGTGATTGTGAAAATGCGCAAAAATAGTTCTGTTTTGTAATGCAAATGTAATATTAGAGGGTATTATGTGTTAATGTGATAGATAATATGTATTATAAGTATACAAAAAGAAATGCTTGTAGAATGGAGTGGAACGCTTTCATTCTTCTACAAACATTAAATCGCTAATAATGCCATCCGATACAAAAATCCCTTTACGGCTAAGACAGAGGCGGTTGTTGTCGTATATTTCCAGATTTCCACAGTCCAGATGTGGATAGGATGTCTCAAATTGCTCATTGATTATCAGATGCCAATTCTTTCTCGATTTCTTCAATAGTCGGCAAACTACCTCGGAAGTCTTTCGGTAAGGCGTGCCCTAATTCATAATCAGAGATTCCGATTGGTTTCTGAATATCACGCAAGGCATATTCAGCCTTGATACGGTCTTTGCTCTTGCAAAGCAACAATCCAATCGTTCGGTTATCTCCCTCTCGACAAAGAATATCATCCACGGCAGAACAATAAAAATTCAATTTGCCGATATATTCCGGCATGAACTCCGTATCTTTCAATTCAATCACTAAATATCTGTGCAGGAACGCATTATACATCAATATATCGATATAATAATCATCGCCCGACACCTCTATGTGATATTGCCGCCCCATGAAAGCGAATCCAGCTCCCATTTCCACAAGAAATTTTTCTACATGCTTCACCAAGCCGATTTCCACATCACGCTCATTGTATTGGTCGGTGAAAGTCAGCATATCGAATATATACGGGTCTTTGAGCATGGACTTCACATCGTTTGCTTCCGGTGCTGGGAGGGTTTCAGTGAAGTTGTTTGCTAACGCTCCGTGCTTGCCGTAGTCGTCAAGTTTGATGGCTTCTTGCAGATAACGTGTATTCCAATGCGATGTAATGCTCTGAATCATGTACCAATAACGTGCCCGAATGTCCTTGACCTGCTGTAAGAGAATAAGATTATGCGTCCATCCCAAATGCTTTATGGGGAGGGTGAAATTATATTCTTCTAATTGCGCAATCAGTGATTGCGTAATTGGAGAAACTGTTCCTTTCACCATCGTAAGTTCCTGATTATATTCGTTGAAGAACTGTATCATGCACTGCATATTGCGTACAGAAAAGCCCTTTATCTCGGAATAATCATTCTTCAAATCTACAGCCAACCGTTGCAAGGTTTTCTTGCCCCAACCGTCTGCATCTTGGCTTTGCTGTAACATTTCGCCAACATCCCAATACATCCGAAGCATTTCTTCGTTGGCGGCATAAATTATCCGTTGCTGGGCAATCAGTACCCGTTGCTTGATTTTGCGAAGCAATGCCGCATAACCACGGAAGTTATCCGTCAAGTTATCAACCGTTTGTATCTTTGTGATCTTAGCCATACTTTTCTTTAATTCGTTTACAAAGTTACTATATTTATTCAGTTGTGCATCAAATTCTTACGATTATAACTGATTACATTTACTCAATTATTATCTTCTCATCGAAAGCCCTTTCTGCTGTTCCTTTTGAAGAGCTATTTCACTCTGTTGAAAAAGTATACTTTAGCTTTCTACAAACATTAAATCGCTGATAATGCCATCCGATACAAAAATCCCTTTACGGCTAAGACAGAGACGGTTGTTGTCGTATATTTCCAGATTTCCGCAGTCCAGATGCGGACGCGCCATATCGATGCAGTATTGCCACAGTTCTTTGCCGAATTTCTGTTCTATATCATTCAGGGGCACTCCCCAGCGGGTACGAATGGAAGTCATGATGCATTCGTTATAGCAGGTGGTCCGGTCCAAGTGCTCCTGTTCGAACAAGCGTTGATTGTTTTCTATGGCATGTATGTATTTCTCCAGGGAAGCCACATTCCATTCGCGGGTATCCGTATTGAATGAATGTGCCGAAGGGCCACAGCCCAAGTAAGGAATTCCTTTCCAGTAAGATGTATTGTGGCGGGAATACATGTCCGAACGGCAGAAATTGGATATTTCGTAGTGCTCGTAGCCGGCACTGCCAAGCGTATCTATCAGGGTGGAGAAGAATCGGACGCTGCTTTCTTCGTCTACTTCGCGGATACGGTGCGCTTGCAGCAGCTCGTAAATGCGAGTGCCTTCTTCGTATGTCAGGTGGTAAGCGGAGATGTGCTCTACGTTGAGGCTGACGGCTTGTTGTAAATCACGTTTCCAGCGTTCATCCGTTTCGCCGGGCAGCCCGTAGATAAGGTCGATACTTATGTTGTTGAAGCCTGCATGGCGGCAGTGCTTTACGGCATTGACGGCTTGTGCTGCGTTGTGGCGGCGGTTCAGCAGTTTCAAGGTGGAGTCGTTGAAAGTCTGTATCCCCATACTGATGCGGTTGAAAGGCAAATTTTGCAGCATGGCGGCATAGGCTTCGGTCAAGTCGTCGGGATTAGCTTCGAGGGTAATCTCCCGACAGTGTTCCATTCCATAGTATTTCCGGATGGTTTCAAATACTTTGCGAAAATCCTCTTCGGCAAGCTGTGAGGGGGTTCCGCCACCGAAGTAAATCGTTTCGACAGGCTCTCCTCTCAGATATTCTTTCCGCATCTGCAACTCCTTGCACAACGCATGGATATAACGGCTTTTCAGTTCGCTGCGGGTGGTGGAGTAGAAATCGCAATAGATGCAGCGTGTCTTGCAAAAGGGAATATGGATGTAGATGCCTGCCATGAGCCTGTAAATTGGTTGGGGTGCAAATATACGATATTTTCTGTTTGTAGATTGAGTGGTTCTTCATCTTTACTTGTATTTAATATTAAAATGGATATTGAAATGCGGAAGGACTGCGTTTTTTCCGTATATTTGCGGTGTTGTCACGGCAACGGAATCCAATTTATATTGTATGAAAAGCATAACACTAAGATATATAGTAGCACTTTTTGTTCTGTTGGTTTCTTATGCTCCTTACGCACAGACGTCTGTATTCCGTGGTCTGTCCGTCACTGAGGGACTTTCCGATTTGGTAGTCAATGCTCTGTACAAAGATTCAATAGGATATGTATGGATTGGTACGGGAACTTCATTAGAGCGTTTTGACGGTGTACATTTGAAACGTTATCCTGTCTTGGGCAATAATGAGAAGTTGAAGCGTGTCAATGCTATTGCTGAAACGGAAGATAACCAGATATGGATGGGAAATGGTATGGGGTTGTGGCGCGTGAATCATGAGAGACGCGAGCTGGATGCTATTGCGGCGGAAACAATCAAATGCGGTGTCCGTTCTTTGCTGTCCGACGGCAAGGGGGCGCTTTACATCGGCAGTGAGGCAGGGCTGTTCATCTACCGGAAAGGGCAATTGGAGCATATTCTGATAGATCCCAATGTACTATCCGCTGCCAATACCATCAATGGGTTGAGTTTCGGCGAAAACGGAGTTTTATGGATGGCTACATTGGGCGGACTTTACTCACTGGAATTGGAAAGCCGGAAAATACTTCCTTATTATTTCATTGTGGAAGACAGGCATATTTGCTCATATACCAATATCGCCCGTATCGGATCGGTTATCTATTTGGGTACAATGGGGCAGGGGATTGTCTGTTTTGATACCCGTACGCATAAGTTCGATTCTTATTTGGATGTAGGTTGCAATGTAATATCTTCTCTTTCTTGTGATGGGAAAGATTTGCTGTACGTAGGTACGGATGGTAACGGGGTGCACTTTATTTCTACAAAACAGGGCAGGATAGTCCGTTCTTTCCAACATGAGGTAGGAAAAGGCGGTAGTTTGCGTTCCAATTCGGTTTATTCTTTGCTGGTGGATAGAGACGGGCTTATTTGGGTGGGTTTCTATCAATTAGGGTTGGATTATACGCTTTATCAAAGTGAATTGTTCCATACGTATAGTTATCCGCCTTATTTTGATACAAAGGACATGCCTGTAAGGACAATAACTTTCCGGGGAAGTGAGAAACTGATAGGTTCTCGTGACGGTTTATATTTTATAGACGAACAGCGGGGAAGGTATGCCGGTTTCAGTGCTCCGCAGTTGCGTTCCAGCATGATTATCTGTAGCCATGCCTTTCAAGGGAAGTATTATATCGGAACTTATGGCGGCGGGATGTATGTACTGGACCCTGTAACATTGACAATTAGCGATTTTGAACCTCATGTGGTGCAACCTTTTGTCAAGGGGCAGATATTCTGTATTAAGTCCGATGTGGAAGGGTGCTTATGGATAGGAACCTCAGTCGGCTTATTCCGTTATAAGGACGGTAAGATGTTGAACCATTATACAAGTGCCAACTCTAAATTGCCTGAGGGGAATGTATATGAGATTTATTTTGATTCTACACGTAAGGGGTGGGTTTGTACGGAGAATGGCATGTGCATCTGGGACCCTTCTTCCGAGAGTTTAAAAGTGGATATCTTTCCGGAGGGGTTTATTCATAAGGAGAAAATCCGTACCGTATTTGAAGATTCCGCACATCAGCTTTATTTCCTGCCGGACAAAGGTCCTATGTATATATCCGATTTGTCGATGAATCATTTCCGCCATTTGCAGCCTAATACTTTACTCGAGGGTAAAGATTGCATGTCTATGATAGAAGATGATGAGGGCTGGCTATGGATTGGCACCAGCAATGGCTTGTACCGGTATGACAAGAAGGACACTTTTATCTTGTATCATTTCATAGACGGTATTCCCAGCCCTATTTTTATATTCTGCCTGCCTGTAAAAGACGAGCAAGGACGTATCTGGATGGGAAATTCGAAAGGGCTGATTTATATGGATACGCACGCCAAAGGAGAGTTTCCGCAATATAATCGTTCTCTGAAGATTACGGATGTCTTTGTAAATGGCAAACATCCGGTGACACCCGCATGGAGTAAGGACAAGATGCGGGTGGATCTGGAAAGTTCGCAAAACAATCTGACGGTTTGCTTTTCTGCTTTGAATTTTACCGATCCCAGTTATATGTCTTATGAGTGCAAACTGGAAGGTAAGGAAGAAGAGTGGCAGATGCTGATGGGACGGTCGGATATCACTTATTATGATTTGTCGTCAGGCAATTATTGTTTTAAGGTACGGCGTGTCGGTGTGGCTGATTCGGAAATCAGTATGGCGGTGCATATTGCCTATCCGGTTATGGTCTGGATTGCTGGGGCGGCTATTCTGATTGTCTTGTTGCTTTTGTGTATTTTTTATTTTTATAAGCGGAAAGGAAAGGCTGAGGAAATAGTTGAGCTTTTGCCGGTTGCCGAAGCAGATTCCAAAACAACTGTCACGGAAGAAAAATACAAGACCAGTAAAATCAGTCTTGAAGAATGCGAGCGCCTCACCGAGAAGCTGGAGATTATCATGCATCGTGAGAAGGCTTATACAAATCCGGATTTGAAGGTGGCGGATTTGGCCGCTATGATAGGAACATCCGCTCATACTCTGTCCTATCTCTTTAACCAGCATCTGAACCGTAATTATTATGATTATGTTAATGATTACCGTATTGCCGAATTCAAACATCTGATTGCTGAAGATGAATACTCCAAATATACTCTAAGTGCACTTGCCGAACTTTGTGGTTTCAGTTCCCGTGCTTCTTTCTTCCGTTACTTTAAAAAGGCTACGGGGATTACTCCCAGTGAATATATTCGCAGTATCGGAAAAACGAATGAATAACTGTGGAATTTGTTGCTGAAATGATTGCCGGAGTCTCAAATTATTAGTTGATACTGGGAGTCTCAAATTCTTAAATATCTGTTTTATTGTGCTTTATGCTTGTTTAAGTCTAATAGGATTAAGCGAGATTTATTAGGCGTGGTAGAATGATGTTATCTATATATGTATCTATATCTTTGCTTTCGTAAAACAAACGTAAACCCCAAAATCTGAGATATGGAAAACAGTACGATGACAACTTCTCAATTAATAGCTGATTCTTATGTGAGCTATCACAGCCAGGTTTACCTGTATATATTACGTAAGGTAAACTGCCAGAAAGAGGCTGAAGATTTATCACAAGATGTATTCCTGCGATTAATGGAATACAAGCAGATGCTTCGTCCGGATACAGTAAAATTTTTCATTTATACCATTTCCCGCAATTTGGTGAATGATTATTTGCGTCGTTATTATAAAAAACAAGAGATTACCTCTTATATGTATGATAGGACGGAAGTTGTTCATAATGAGGTGGAGTCTTGTGTGCTAGCCGATGATTTACTGGCTTGCGAGAAACGGCGGGTAGAACTTCTTCCGTTGCAGCGTCGTAAGATTTATGTCATGAGTCGCTTTGAAGATAAGTCTGTCACGGATATTTCGGAAGAATTGAATCTTTCGCGTCGTACGGTGGAGAACCATCTTTTCATCAGCCGTAAAGAGGTGCGCGAATACTTAAAGCAATGTATCTAATTAGGTATTGATAATAATATAGTGTTAATTTTAAATTTATAAATTTATGAAGAATGAATTTCTAAAGTTCTCATCGAGAAGAATTTTATTCTCAGCGGCAATGGTATCGGCTTTGTTGGCGGGGAGCCCGCAGGCTGTTTTTGCCGAAGCCAATGGTGTGCAGATGGTGATGCAAGCCGGTAGGATAAAAGGTGTGGTCGTCGATACTACTGGTGAACCGGTTATTGGAGCTAATGTTATGGTGAAAGGTACAACCAATGGTACTATTACGGATATTGATGGAAACTTTAGCTTGAGTAATGTAAAAGGAACGTTAGTTGTTTCGTTTATAGGTTATAAATCACAGGAAGTTGTGGTGAAAGGTACTGAAACTACCCTGAAAATAGTATTGAAAGAGGATTCGGAACTGTTGGAAGAAGTTGTAGTAGTAGGTTATGGCACGATGAAGAAGGAATCTCTGACGGGTGCTGTTACAGCTGTGGACCAAAAAGCTTTTCAAGGTAAGGGAAGCCTCTCCAGTCCGTTACAAGCATTGCAGGGGCAGGTAGCTGGTGTGATGATTACTCGTGGTTCTTCTGCTCCGGGTGATGAAAGCTGGAACTTGAATTTGCGTGGTGCAGTATCCATGAACAATACAGAACCGTTAATTATCATTGATGGTGTGGCAAGTGATGGTGTGAATGACTTGCGTTTGCTTAACTCCAACGATATTGCTTCCATTAGTTTTTTGAAGGACGGTTCTGCTGCCATTTATGGTTCGCGTGCTGCTGGAGGTGTCGTGTTGATTACGACCAAAAAAGGTGCCGAAGGAAAAGTAAAGGTGGAATATAGCGGCAATGCTACACTCAAAACAGTGGGACTCATGCAGGAGGCCATGGGTCTTGACCAATGGGCTAACGGCTTGAAAACTGCTTTAAGAAATGATGACCAGACGGGAAATTCGTGGTACGCATACGCAGAACTGGCACAGAAATACAAAGGGCAATATATTGACCTGCAAACTTCGGCCAATCCGTTCGGATCGGCAGCTTTCACTGATGTCGCAGACTTTGTCTTTGCGGATGATGTGGATTGGCTGGGCACCCTGTTTGGCAGTACTTGGAGTACGGAGCATAGTTTGAGTGTTTCAGGAGGTACGGAAAAATCATCCTATCGTATTTCTTTGAACTATTTGTACGACGGCTCTACATTACAATTCGGTGAAAATAACAATCAGCGTTATAATTTCCGTGTGAACAATACCTATAAATTCACTGACAACTTAAAGTTGGAATCCTCCATTGCTTACAATCGCCAGAACCAAGTAGTACCTACTATGGTGGATGCAGTTTTGTCCAACACACTGCCTATGCCGGGACTTGCTTTTGAATCGCTTAACGGTAAACCTTATGCATGGGGAACGTGGGGATCACCTGCTGCTAAAGCAGAATACGGAGGTGAGAACAAATTGGTCGTTTCTGCCATCAATATCAGTGAGACGCTGAACTGGAAATTAACGGACTGGCTTACTGCCAATGCCAATGTGGGCTATAACACAAGCACAGCTCAGCGTGACAAAGTGGAGAATTCGATTACCTACTATAATTATGCAGGCAACAAAGTGGTACGTACCGATCCTATACAAGATAACTCTTCTTATACACAAACCAGTTCTCGTACGGACTTCTACTCTTTTGCCGGTTATTTAGCAGCCGACAAGATCTTTGCACAAAAGCATAAGTTGAATCTGACAGTGGGTGCACAATATGAATTCAAGGACTATACTTACTTTGGTGTGAAAGCAAAAGACATTCGGACAGGATTGGAAATAGTGCATGGCTCGGGTGATATTACATTGAGTGGCGATGAAAAGAGATACCAGACTGCAGTTCTGTCCTACTTCGGACGTTTCAACTATGATTATGACGGCCGTTATCTGTTTGAACTGAATGGACGTTATGATGGTTCCTCCAAATTTCGTCCCGTTAACCGTTGGGCTGCTTTCTATGGAGCGTCAGTTGGTTGGAGATTGAAGCAGGAAGCTTTTCTGAGAGATGTGGACTGGCTGAGCGAATTGAAGCTTCGTGCTTCGTATGCAGAAGTCGGCAACCAGAGCGGAATCAGCGATTACGATGGCATCCAGTTCTATAACCTGGTCTCTGCCGGTGACGATGGTGCTTATATCGGATCGGAGAAGATCTCGTACATTAAAACAGATGGCAGTTTGGCTTCTACCAATCGTCATTGGGAGCGTATCAAGAATTATAATGTGGCTGTAGATTTCGGCTTCTTTAATGGTAGTCTGACCGGTACCGTAGAGGCTTTCTTGAAAAAGAATGATAATATGTTGGTAGATATCACTTATCCGGCTTTGCTGGGTGACAAAGCCCCTAAGATGAATGCCGGTAAATTCAAAGACTGGGGATATGAAGGTTCTATCAATTATCGTGGAAACGTGGCAGGAGTGAGCTATCATGTAGGAGGAACCTTTACTTTTGCCCGTAATGAACTGACGGATTATGGTGGTACGACGGTCTTGTCTTCCGGTTATAAATCTACTATGCAGGGTTATCCGTTGAAATCTATTTTCGGATTGCGCTATGCAGGTAAAATCCAGAATGAAGAGCAACTGGAAGCTTATAAAGCCAAATATTTTGAGAATAATGGTGTGAATATGCCTTCCAATCTTCGTGTGGGTGACAATATGTATTGCGATGAGAATGGTGATGGTCGGATTGATGAGAAAGATTATATTTATTTGGGAAGTGATACCCCGGAAATCTCCTACTCGTTCAATTTTGGTGCAGATTGGAAAGGGTTTGATATCAATGTCATCTTCCAGGGGAGTGCAAACCGTTTTGTCTATCGTCCTATTGATAATATGACAGTTCCTTTTCGTAGTTATTATACCAATACGAGCACAGCTTCTATTGGAAATACTTGGTCTGAAGACAATCGCAATGCTTATTATGCTCCTTATACGAGCGATAGTAATATCAATAACTGGAACTATCAGGCATCTTCACTTACGGCACAGGATGGTCGTTATCTTCGTCTGAAGAACATAACAATCGGTTATACTTTCCCAGATAAACTGCTGAAAAAAACGAAAGTTCTGCAGGGTGCACGTATCTATGCAACCGGTACCGACCTGTGGGAAACTACCAAGATTAAGGATGGATGGGATCCGGAAGCTGCCGCTTTCGATTCGAACAATACAAGTCAGGCTGCCAAAGGTGTGAAACGTTATCCTTTTACCCGTAACTTTACTTTTGGTGTTAATTTAACTTTCTAAAAACAATTGAGATATGAAACTGAAACAATACATAAAAATAGCTTGTCTTTCTTCCTTTGCAGCTGTGGCAACTTCTTGTTTGGATTTGGAACCAAAAGCAAATTTGAGCGACAGCACAGTCTGGGACAAAGCTTCCAATTTTCAACTTTTTGCAGACCAGTTTTATGGTTGGGTAGCCGATTTTGCTACAGCTATCGGCGACAATGTGCATAGCGATTTCCGTTCGGACTTGTTATGCGGTTCTTCAGTAAACACTTATAGTCAGGGAACTAATACAATTCCTACCAGTGACGGGAATTATGGTACTAATTACAAACGCATTTATTATACAAATCTTTTGCTGAAAAATGCAGAGTCGTTCAGTGATCCGGCTTCCATTGCCGTTCCTGTGGCTGAAGCGAAGTTTTTCCGTGCCTATGCTTATTTTGAATTGGTACAGATTTACGGTGATGCCATTATCGTTACCGAGCCGTTAGATACCGATTCTGAAAAACTTTATGGTGCACAGAATGACCGTGGTGAAGTGGTAGATCTTATCATAAAAGATTTGCAGGAAGCTGCCGAAACACTTCCGGAAACATCGACAGAGGCAGGACGTTTGAATAAGTATATAGCTCTTTCCATGCTTTCGCGTGTGGCTTTGTATGAAGGAACTTGGCAGAAGTTTCATAATGGAGGAAAGGATGCCGTAACTAATACAGCGCGTAGTACGGAATTGCTGACTATTGCCAAGAATGCAGCTGACGAAGTCATTAAAAGTGGTAAATACAAACTTTTCTACCATGAGACGTTGGGCAACCAGAGTTATCGTTATATGTTTACATTGGAGGATGGTGCACAATGCAATCCGGCTAATCTTTCCAAAGCGGATAATACGGAGTATATTTTTGTGAAACGTCATCGCAATGGTGACAAGACTGCTAATAACCTGACTCATGGGATGGTGGCCAATGCCTGCTATATAACCCACAAACTGGCTAACCTGTATCTTTGTTCCGACGGACTGCCTGTAGAGAAATCAAAGAAATTCAAAGGCTATCAGGGGGTAACAGATGAATTCCAGAACCGTGACAATCGCATGGACAACACGATGTTGTATCATGGTGAACAATATTGGAACAACGATGGTAAATGGCGTACGACTTGGACCGATGCTGACTTGGCAGATTGCTTGGTTGCAAATGTCCGTAGCGGCAGTGGTTACCAATGCCAGAAATGGGGTACAGAACGCAAGGTGGATGATTATTATGAAAGCTATGACTTCCCGGTAATCCGTTATGCGGAAATCCTGTTGACGTATGCTGAAGCTGCTTATGAATTGGATGGTTCCATTTCCGATGCCGATCTGGACTATTCTTTGAATCTGGTTCGTCAGCGTGTCAATCCTTCAATGCCTAAACTGAGCAACAGTCTTGTTTCTGCGAACGGACTCTCCATGCGTGAGGAAATCCGCCGCGAGCGTACGGTAGAGTTAGTGCTTGAAGGACATCGTATAGACGACCTTAAACGCTGGGCTACAGCCGCTGTGGAAATGCCGCAAGACCAACTGGGCGTAAAGTTCACAGGGACTTGGTTTGAGACAAACTGGAGCAATCCGGGTAAATCGGTCAATGCAGACGGCGTTCTTGTGATTTATACGGATAGGGTATGGAATGACAAGCTTTATCTTTATCCGTTGCCTTCCGACCAATTGCAGCTTAATCCGCAGTTGGAACAGAATCCTGGCTGGAAATAATTGAATTAGTAACGACATTAAATAAACAAAGAATATGAAACAGATATTGAAATATGGTTTGGGTTGTCTGCTTGTGACAGCATTTCCGGCTATTTTCATAGCATGCAGTGAGGATAAAGATTTTGCCGAACTACCTTCTGCCACTTATCCAGCATCAATAGAAATGATTCTTCCTGCCGACGTACAACCTCTATTGTATAAAGATGAACAGGGTGCCACGACGCTTCCTTTGGTAAAAGGCGAACAAGTGGCGTTAGAGGTTACTATTGCTCCGGATGATGCTACGTTCAAGGATGTGAAGTGGACATCCAGCAATGAAGACGTCGCTACAGTGGATGTTGATGGTAATTTGACTGCTGTCAGTGGTGACGGAATCGGTTATTCTGTGATTCAGGTAGCCCCCGATGCTTACTATTCGGGAAGTAATATTGTTGCCACAATGAAGGTGGTTGTAGTCAATTCGCTGGTGAAAGCCGAAACATTGACTCTGACTTCTCCTGCCGATGCTGTATATGCAGGTGAGACCCTTCAGCTTTCTGTGGCTATTGCTCCTGAAGATGCAACTTATAAGACTGTGAAATGGAGCAGTTCTAATGAGAAAGCTGCCACAGTAGATGCCAATGGTCTGGTCACCGGATTGGTAAATGATGAAGTTCATGCCAAAGCTATTATTACGGCAACCTCGTTGGATGGTGGGAATGTAGTGGCTTCCAAAGAAATTACTGTCAACCAAATTGTACAACCGCAAGAAGTGACACTTGACCAGAGTTATTCTGTCGATAAAGGTTATGTTTTCGCTATTGGAGAGAAGAAGACTGTTCTGAACTATACGACTGTACCGGCTGATTGTACAAAATCGTTGATCCAGTGGACTTCAAGTGATGAAGCTATTGCCACAGTGGAAGGTGGAGTGGTGACCTTCAACCGTGAAGGAGTGTTTGGAGACGTAACCATTACGGCTACTTGTCCCGAGACAGGTAAGAACGATGCAGTCACCTTGCATCTGGAAGAAGGATTGATTCGTGAACTGTTCCACGATGAAAACAATTACGGATGGTATAATTCCGAGCAGAGTGGTAATGGAACTTCCACTTCTCACGTATGGCATGACGGATATCTGACAATTACCACTTACGCGCAGAATGCAACTAAGCAACGCGGTGACTTCAAATGCTGGGACACTCCGGTTTGGCTTCATGCAGGCAAATATCCCATTTTTGCCATTCGCATGGACGATGTGAAAGATTTGTATGACGGTGTGACTGTACGCAATATCACATTTGATGCTGTGGGAACTTGTGCAGGTGCCGATTATAAGGGTGGTCTGGATGGTAATAACAACAAGTGGCTTCACGATTATAAGTGCAGTGATGGCAGCCATGTGTTTATTTACGATCTGTCCCAGCAGAAATGGGCTACCGGTGGAATTCTGCCTACCGGTGAAGTTGCCAAATTCACTTCCATGCAGTTTAAGTATGCCGATATCGCTACGCTGACTGAACAAGTGACTTATAATGTTTATTGGGTACAGACCTTCAAGAATCTGGATGATCTGAAGAAGTATATCACTTCTGAAGGATTGAGTTATGAAACTATTAAATGACAAATCAAGATATGAAACATAGAATATTGACAACAATGAGTCTTGCACTGCTTCTGGCAGTGCAGACTTCCTGCCGCGAGAATGAATTCGGAACAGTAGACCTGACCATGCCCGATGAGGAAGAGATTTACACTCCGGTGGCTGCACAATATACATACGATCATCCGTGTGCCATGTTCAATCAGGCTGATTTCGATCGGGTGAAGAAAAGCCTGGATGACGGCACGGCGCCCCAAGCGGTGAAAGACGAATTCGCCTTGCTGAAAAACAGCAGATACACCGTTCCCAGTTACACGGCCAGTCCGCTGGAATATATCGTCCGGGGCGATGGAACAGGAATCACTTCCGATGGCAAAGAGCATTATCAGGAAGCGATGAACGATGCGGCGGCAGCTTATCAGATGGCACTTTTGTGGAAACTGACCGGAGATAGCAAGTATGCGGACGCATCTGTAAAGGTGATGAATGACTGGGTGAAGGTGTGCAAAGGCATCAAGTCGAACGATGCCAACCAGATGCTGGCAGCCGGTGCGCAAGGATATACATTTGCCAATGCAGCCGAGATTATGCGGTCGTATGAAGGCTGGAAGAAGGCAGACTTTGCAAAGTTTCAGGAATGGATGGTGGACGTTTTCGCTTCTAAAAATAAGGAGTTCATGGATAAGCATCAGAATACCTGCGATGACCACTATTGGTCCAACTGGGACTTGGTGAACATGTGCTCTTATCTTTCCATCGGCATCCTGACAGAAAATAATGACATGGTGAACTTTGTCGTGAACTATTTTTACAACGGAGCAGGAAATGGCTGCATAAAGAAACTCATTCAGGGGACTTTCGAAGACCCGCTGGGCAGTGGGGAAGAGATTGCGCAGAACCAGGAAAGCGGTCGTGACCAGGGACATGCCATGATGTCTGTAGCCGTTACTGCCAATCTTTGTCAGATGGCTTATACACTTCTTCAGTGCAATCCGTCGGTACCGGAATTGGACTTCTTTGCGGCAAAAGACAATGCTGTGATGAAGATGGGTGAATATACCGCCCTTTTCAATCTGCGCGATGGAAACGACCAGCTGAATGCTTCCGGCTCTTGGTGGGTGAAGGCAAGCGACATGCCCTTCAATGAATATAAGTATTGCGTGGATTGTACATGCAAGGACAAGAACCACTCTGCTGTTCACACGGTGGTTGCTGATGATAGTGGTCGTGGCAAGCTTCGTCCCGGTTGGGAAATCTACTATAACCATTATGCCAAGATAAAGAAACTGAATGGTGGATATAAGTATGCCAGGTTGGTTGCCGACAAAATGCGTCCCGAAGGTGGAGTAGACGGCAACAGCCGTTATGGTACCAACAGTGGCGCTTTCGACCAGCTTGGCTGGGGAACGCTGATGCTTTATAGAGAATGACGATTGCAATAAGTTTGCTTTATCGTTTTTTTTAGATGGATTGTATGAAGACAGCTATGAGAATCTCCTTTTTTCATAGCTGTCTTTCCGCTATCGCATACGATGCTGTTTACAATGAACTTTCCGTTTCCGAAAGGAAGAAAATAGCGAGAGGATTGAAGCGTTTGGCGCTCGATCCTTGTCTGGGCGATTGGGTATTGGAGCCTACACGTATTCATTCGTTGAATTCGATGGGACATAATTGGTGGACTTCTTGTGCATGTATGGGGCATTCTGGCATTGAGCTTGCAGAACGAATTGCCCGAAGCTGTGGAAGGTGCCCGGATACTCAATGAAGTGTTGCTTTTTGCCGTCTGGCAAATATCGTTTGGAATATTGGGCGGATGGAAAATATGCAAGCAAGAAGCCTATGGACGTGAATAGAGATGCTGTGATATGGACAGCAGGTAAACCTCTTACTATAAAAATGGCAGCAGGTGGTGGATATGTGGGCGTTTTTGTTCCGTTTGATTAATAGTTTTATCTTTATAGAAAATTTAAGTTGATTGATATGAGAAAAATTACTTTATTTTTCAGTTTGTTGTTGGCAACGGGTATGTCAGCACAGCATCTTCAGGTATCTTCGCCAGACGGTAGGATACAGATGGAAGTGCGCAATGAGGAAACATTGAGTTATTCAGTTGTTTATAAGGGTAAAGTCTTGGTGGCTGATTCACCTCTTGGCTTTGAGTTCAAGAATGAAAAACCGATGCAAGGAAATTTTGCATTGCTGAATGCTCCTCAAGCTGAAGCTAAATCTGAATCTTGGACTCCGGTAGTGAAGAACAAGCATGCGGAAGCTCAGTTGCGTTGGAATGAAATGACTTTTAATTTGGAAGAGAAGGAGGGAAGCCGTCGTCGGATGGATTTTGTGGTTCGTGTGTATGATGAAGGAGTGGCTTTCCGTTATCAACTCTATGGTGGAAGAAAAATTGGAAACCGACAGATTACTAAAGAATTGACAGGGTTCTCATTACCGGCGAATGCAACCGGATGGGCAGCGAAGTACAAACGAAATTATACTTCCAGCCAGGAATCGGAGTTCGTGAAGACTACGCTGAACCATCTGCCCGCAGACACAGTGGCCGGTCTTCCTTTCTTGGTGGAGGTAGACAAACAAAACTATGTGGCTATCACTGAAGCTTGCATTGACGATTATCCCGGATTTTATATAGGAAAAGGCAATAGTACACAAGAAGGAAATCAAGTATTGGCTACCAGACTGTCTCCACTGCCCGGAGAGAAAGAAGAGGGAGTGAAGGCTCGCTTCTTTGAGAAAATGGCTACGCCTTGGCGTGTTATTCTGGTAGGAAATCATCCTGGAAAGTTTATCGAAACGGAGCTCATTCATGGATTGAATCCTCCTTGCGCCATTGAAGACACTTCTTGGATAAAACCGGGAATGTGTGCTTGGGATCATTGGTGGAGCGGTGAAGTGAAGATGGAAATGGATGTAATAAGGGAATATATTGATTTTGCAGCGGAGCAGGGTTGGCCGTATATGCTGATAGATTGGCAATGGTACGGTCCTTACAACAAGGCTCATGCAGACATTACCAAACCTGCACCTCAGCTGAATATGCCGGAGATATTGGAGTATGCCCGTTCCAAGAACGTGCGTTGCTGGCTATGGCTCTATTGTACAGATGTGAACAAAAATGATAGTTACAAAGAAGCATTTGCCTTGTATGAAAAGTGGGGGATAGCTGGTATAAAGATAGACTTTATGGACCGTGACGACCAAGAAATGGTGAATTGGTATCATCGCATCATAAAGGAAGCTGCAAAGCATAAGCTCATGGTGAATTTTCACGGCGCATACAAGCCGGACGGCATTGAGCGCACTTATCCCAATCTGCTGACTCGTGAGGGTGTTATGGGGGGTGAATATTCCAAGTTTTCTAAAAGAGTGACACCGGAACACAATGTGACGTTGGCTTTCACACGTATGTTAGCCGGTCCGATGGATTATACTCCTGGAGGCTTTCTGAATGTACCTATGGAAGGATTCAAACCGCAGAATCCAACTACAGTACCCAATTCACGATGTGCCGAGCTTTCTAAGTTTGTGATTTATGATAGCCCGCTAACGGTTATGTGCGAACATCCTAAATATGTTTTAGGTCAGCCAGGGGCCGATTTCCTGAAAATAGTACCAACTGTATGGGATGATACTCGTTTCCTTGATGGCTATCCGGGAGAATATATTGTGATGGCAAAGCGTTCGGGCAAACAGTGGTTTATAGGTGCAATGAATAATCGCATGAAGCGTATTGTAGAAATCGAAACTTCTTTTTTGCCATCAGGCGAATACGAGCTCGAGTATTGGGCTGATGCAAAGAATGCTGATAAAAAGCCGACGGAAGTATCGAAAAAGAAGGTGCGTTTCGCTGCTGGGAAGTCTTTGTCAATAAAGATGGTTTCCGGTGGTGGATATGTTGGAGTATTCACTCCAGTAAAATAAGATTTTATATACAGTAGTTATGAAGAATATTTTTAATTTTCATAGCTGTTTTTTCTTTTGTAAATTTGAATAAAATATTATTGCTGTCCGATAAAAAATTTGCAAATGCATAAAAATAGGGCTGACTTCAATTTGTGAAGTCAGCCCCTTTTTGTTAGATTTTTGTTGCCAAACTAAAAATCTAATTATATAGGCAAAAGTACACATTTTAGACATCCGTAAAAACAGGATGCAGCCTGGATGATGTGTCTTCAGATTATCGATTTGCTGATACAAGAAAACTCAAACTGTTTTCATTGCTTACAAACGATCTGGAGTCAGATTCTGAGAAATTATAGGCATTTATTGTAAACGCCGGGGGATTGAATTGCTGTTTAAATAGATAAAACAGATTTTTCCGTTGAAATATTTCTATGGGGAAAGTGTAAATACCATCAAAAGCCAGATTGGGGTAACGCTTATAGCCGCTACTTATGGTGATGAAAAAGGGACTGATATGTTTTTGGAGTTTCTCCGGATTTGTAACCATGATATGGATTACGCTTATATATGTGAACTTCTACAGTCTGTTTAATCATCCGGAAAAAGATTGAGAAATGCTTTTAGACGTAGACTGGAAAGAAGATTATCAACTATCTATTTTTTGACGGGAGCTTAGAACAACAAAATAAGACTCGACCACTGAATACACAATGGTTGATTTATACTTTTTTGTCATCACTTGGCATGGATTACGCTCTATCCCTTTGTAGAAAGGGGATAGGGTGAGTGATGACAACAGTGACGACAGTGATGACAAGCTATTTGTCGTCACTGCTTTTTGCGGTATATCTTCCGTTATTATATGGTAACTACCTTATAATCAATGCTGAAAGTGGTATATGACGAATCGTGTTAATATCGGTTAAAACATCGTATTTTCTTTATCATAGCCGCAAATATGGTATAGTGTACACGCTTTTCCTGTTATGCAATAGGTAAATTAGAGCGACTTTCTTCGGCAAATGATGAAAAAAGCTTCTTGCTTTAAGTTGTTATTCCTTGTTGTTTTTGTGATTTTGATGGATGTATAATGTAGTAAACCTACATCTATAACTTCGTTTTCCAATTGCGGGCTCTACGGTTGCCGGTTGCAGGCTCTGCGGTTGCCGGTTGGAAACCCGGCAGCCCCCAATTGAGGGACGAGGTTTTCCTTGGTGTTTCACTTGTTTTTTGTACGTTTATAATAGGATTATGTACTATGCTTTTGCGGATAAACAACTGAGAAATAATTTTTTTTGCGAGGTGTAGTATGCTCTTTCGGCAGTTTGTTCTCTGTTTATTTCTATAGCTATTTATACATACATATTTCCCCTATTTTTTCTTCTATTTATGTAAAACAAACTTATGAATAGCATTAGGTGTTTTCATCTTCTTATTCGTATCTTTATATAAAAAAACAAGAATATATGAACTATAAGACTATTACTTTCGCTTTATGTCTGGGAATGGCAGGCACATTGGCAGCGCAGTCCATATATCCCGGTCAGCATGCGGGAAAGATGAAAGTGGAAACGAGTGCTCCGGTGGCGATAAAGGGCTTTGATTTGAAAGACGTTCGTCTGTTGCCAAGTCGCTTTCGCGATAACATGCTGCGTGACTCCGCTTGGATGGCATCGATAGATGTGAACCGGCTTCTGCACAGTTTCCGTACGAATGCCGATGTATGGGCAGGTCGTGAAGGCGGATATACGACCGTAAAGAAGTTGGGCGGTTGGGAATCGCTGGATTGCGAACTGCGCGGACACACTACAGGGCATCTGTTGTCGGCATACGGATTGATGTATGCCGCTACGGGCAGTGAAATCTTCAAGTTGAAAGGCGATAGCATAGTGACGGAATTGGGCAAAGTGCAGGATGCGTTGGGAAATGGCTATCTGAGTGCATTTCCCGAAGAACTGATAAACCGTAATATTAAGGGACAATCTGTTTGGGCGCCATGGTACACATTGCATAAACTGTTTTCAGGTTTGATAGACCAATACCTGTATGCAGACAATATGCAGGCATTGGCTGTTGTGACGAAAATGGGCGATTGGGCCTACAATAAACTGAAACCGTTGAGCGAAGAGACACGCCGGAAGATGATACGTAACGAGTTTGGCGGCATCAACGAATCGTTCTATAATTTGTATGCCGTTACCGGAGACGAACGTTACAAGTGGTTGGCGGAGTACTTCTATCATAATGATGTAATAGACCCGCTGAAGGAACAGAATGATGATTTGGGTACCAAACATACCAATACATTTATCCCGAAAGTAATTGCGGAGGCGCGTAACTATGAACTGACGAAGAATGAGGAGAGCCGTAAGTTGAGCGATTTCTTCTGGCATACGATGATTAACCATCATACATTTGCTCCGGGATGCAGCAGTCAGAAAGAACACTTCTTCGACCCGAAGCGGTTCTCTGAATTTCTGAACGGATATACGGGCGAGACTTGCTGTACCTATAATATGCTGAAACTGTCCCGTCACCTTTTCTGCTGGACGGGCGACGTGAAGATTGCCGATTATTACGAACGTGCGCTTTATAACCATATATTGGGACAACAAGACCCCGAAACGGGAATGGTATGCTATTTCCTGCCTCTGCTGAACGGTGCGCATAAGGTATACAGTACAAAAGAAAATTCTTTCTGGTGCTGTGTAGGCAGTGGTTTCGAGAGCCATGCCAAGTATGGAGAGGCTATCTATTATCATAACGACGGGGCTATTTACGTCAACCTTTTCATCCCTTCTGTTGTAAGCTGGAAGGAGAAAGGCATGACTTTGCGTCAGGAAACTGCTTTCCCCTCGGAAGAAACGACCGTGCTGACCGTTGGGGCGGAACAGCCGGTGCAGACTACGGTCTGTTTGCGTTATCCGTCGTGGAGCGGCAAAGCATCTGTCTTTGTCAATGGAAAGAAAGTGTCCGTGAAGCAGAAGCCCGGTTCTTACATCGCCCTGACACGCTTGTGGAAGTCGGGCGACCGTATCGAAGTCACGTATCCTATGCAGGTGTCTCTGGAAACGACACCGGACAATCCTCGAAAGGCCGCACTGCTCTATGGACCTGTAGTACTGGCAGGTGAGCGGGGAACGGAAGGCATGCAGGCTCCGGCGCCTTTTTCCAATCCGGCGCTTTACAATGATTACTACACGTATGATTATCATGTTCCGGCAGATTTGAAAACTGCTCTGGAGATTGATGTAAAACATCCCGGACGTGCCTTGCGGCGTGTGGGGAAGGAATTGAAATTCGCAACTACGCAGGGAGATGTACTCCGGCCTCTGTATGACATGCACCGGCAGCGGTATGTGGTGTATTGGGATTTGATGAAATAAGTACTCATTTGATGCCGGAATTATCATGAAGCGTTTTTATTCTATATGTATCTTCTTGCTTCTCATTGGTGAGACGTTTACAGGCATGGCTGCCGAATGGCAATGGTCGGTACGGATTCCTTCGATGATTTCGCAGGAAACCGAAGCGCATCCGCAGGCTTTTCTCTGGATACCTGCCGGTTGCAAACGGGTGAAAGCCGTAGCGGTAGGCCAGCATAATATGTGTGAAGAAACCTTGTTTGAAAATCCGGTATTTCGCAGACGGATGCAGGAAGCGGGCATCGCATTGGTGTGGATTACGCCCATACTCGATTTTCCGTGGAATGTGAATACGGGATGTAACGATGCGTTACTCACCGCATTGGACAGTCTGGCGGAGACGAGCGGCTACGATGAGCTGAAAGTTGTCCCGATTGTTCCTGTGGGGCATTCGGCAATGGCTACTTTCCCGTGGAATTTCGCCGCATGGAATCCGGAACGTGCCTTGGCGGTAATTTCCTATCACGGTGACGCTCCGCGCACCAACCTGACAGGCTACGGCGGGGCCAACCTGGAGTGGGGGCGCACGCGCAACATCGACGGTATTCCCGGTTTGATGGTCGAAGGAGAGTACGAATGGTGGGAAGCGCGTGTCAATCCGGCTTTGGCTTTTCGTATGATGTATCCTGAGAGTTGCATTTCTTTTCTTTGCGATACCGGTCGGGGGCATTTCGATGTGGCAGACCGTACAGCCGATTATATCGGTCTCTTTCTGAAGAAAGCCGTAGAGTACAGGATTCCCGCTGATACGGATTGGAACAAACCGGTTGCCTTGAAGAAACTGAATCCCCGCGACGGCTGGCTTGCCGAACGTTGGCGTACGGGTACAAAAGAACCGCAGGGAGAAGTACGTACGGCACGCCTCGCGAAGCAACCCCGCCGTGCAAAACCTGCTCCTTATTTGCAATATAAAGGCGACCGCCATGACGCTTTCTGGTACTTCGACCGTGAGATGGCGGAGCTGACCGAGGAGTGTTATCGTCAGGAGCGTGACTTGCTGCCGCAGTATGTCAGTTTTATGCAGGAAGGAGAGCTTGTTCCATATACTCCGCAATCTCATGTTACGCTTTCTGCCCGTTTCTTACCTGAAGCCGACGGAGTAACGTTTCATTTGAAAGCGGTGTATACCGATAGCCTGCGTGCTTCCTTGACAGATGGGCATTCGGCTGCCGTGCCGCGGATTGAACGTATTTGCGGTCCGGTGAAACAGGTTAATGATACGACTTTTGTTCTTGACTTCTACCGTATGGGCACGACCAATAAAAAGCGGACTCCGAGTATCACGCTAGTAGCAAGTGCCGGCGGAGACCGGCAATATAAGGAGTGTGTACAGGAACTCAGCTTTAATATTCCTTACCCTCTTACCGAGGGGCGGAGACAATGTATTCTTTTTCCCGGTATCGGGGATGTAAAAGCCGGAACGGAATCCGTTACGCTCGATGCGACATCCGATTGCGGGCTGCCCGTGTACTATTATGTAAAGGAAGGCCCTGCGGAAATCAGGGGGAATAAGGTGATATTTACCCAAATACCGCCTCGCAGCAGGTATCCGCTGAAAGTGACGGTGGTAGCCTGGCAGTACGGCATCGCCGGAAAAGTACAGACAGCAGAACCGGTAGAACGCAGTTTTTTCATCAACTGACATTCTATCCGGAGGTATGTTTTATCAGGAAAACAGGATTGGTTATTTCGGAAAAAAACGTAACTTGCATCCGATTTAGAGAATAAATCCTTTAATATTCTGTCTATGAAGCGATGCATTATTCGTCATATTATGCTTATTGTGGTAGCTGTGTGGAACATTACTGCCGTTTCTGCCATGGATTATTATACCATTTCTGCTTTCGAGGGATTGCCCAGCAACACGGTAGGAGCAATAAAGAAAGACTCATTGGGTTTTGTCTGGATAGGTACCAAATTGGGGTTATGCCGTTTTGACGGATGTGAAGTCAAGACTTATCCTGCCATGACGGATGATATATGGTCAATAGAAGAGTTGGACAGTGATACTTTACTGGTTGGAACACAGTCCGGGCTCCAATATTTCAGTCGGAAGACAAATGTAGCTGTGAAGCTGGATTTACCTGCTACAATCGTAAAATCGATACGCAAGATCGATGACCGGCGTTTCCTAATAGGTACGGAAGCCGGTCTGTACATGGTGGAGAATGGTGACTGCAAACAGATAATGCTGGAAACAGGCCTTTCGCTTTGTAACCATGTGACTTCCATTATCCGTGAGGATAGGCATGTGTATTGGTTCTCTACCGCCGATGGAGTGGGGCGGATAGACATACGGACCATGAAACCGGTAATCTACCGGATGCCGGAAGGAATGACCAACAGCAACTTCTTCATTTGCCTGACGCGGGTGGGCAATTCTGTCTATTTAGGCAGTTTCAATAAAGGGGTTTTCCGTTTCGACATGTCCGATAAAGTGTTTTCCAAAGTGGACGGCTTCGAACATAATCTTATCATGACAATTGATGCACAGGAAGATTGCCTGTTTGTGGGTACTAACGGGCAAGGACTGAAAGTGATGTCCTTGCGCGACGGGAAAATAACGAGGGTATCCTATAAAGGGAAAGTGTGGAACTCTGTTCGGTCGAATACAATTACTGCTTTTCTGTACGATGCTGGCATACACTGGGTGGGAACGCAGTTTGGCGGAATCAGTTATACACCGCGCATCGGGGCGAAATTTTCCGTTTATGACAAAAACGATTTTTTTTCTGCGGACTATCGTGTCCGTAGTTTTTATATGTTTCCTAACGGTGACAAACTGATTGGAACGAGAACGGGCCTTTTCTTTGTCGAAGAGCGTACGGGGAATGTGAAAAATTACAGTGTTACCGACCGTTCTTGTGGTTTGCGTTCGGATATCATCGTGTTCATTAACCGGGTAGGGGGAAAAGTGCTGATAGGTACGTATGGCGGCGGACTGCATGTATTCAATGAGCATACGCGGACTCTGGAAGATTTTTCCCAGGAAGAATTCTTTCTTTACGGCTGTATTTTTTGTTGTGTTCAGGACGCAAGCGGATATTTCTGGTTCGCTTCGCATAGCGGGCTTTATCAGAGTACTCCGGACGGGCATATTTTAAAGAAGTATGATACGATGAATTCGGCTTTGCCTACCAATGCCATACTTAGTTTGAGCTTTGATGAGATGAACCGCCTGTGGATAGGTAGCCGTTTCGGATTGTTGTTGCTGGATATTGCTACGGGAAAAATGCGTACTGACTGTTTCGATAAACCCGTGAAAGGAGAAATACACTATTTGCAGGAAAGCATGCAAAAGGATATGTGGGTAGGTACGGGCAACGGGCTATACAAAATCGGAATGGACTTGAAGGTAAAGGAGCATTTTACGGCAGAGGACATATTGCCGAATAATATAGTCTCCTGTATCCGCGAAGATAAAGACAGCATGCTTTGGATTGCTTGTGAGAGGGAGATTGTCCGCTACAATCCGGCAAACGGACAGCATTATACTTATCGTAGGCAGGACGGGCTGACAGGACTGGAGTTCAACAATATGGTTTTTGTCTCTAACGACAGTACTATCTGGTGGCCCAATGAAGGGGGATTGGTTTACACTTCATTAAAGCGTCTTGATGCGAAACGCTATTTTACGAGTAATCCTACCATTACTTCTTTTTTTATTTCCGATCGGGAGTATGACTTTCCTTATGCAGACTTGCCCGAAGGCATCGTTCTGTCTCCGGAAGATAACAGCATTCGTTTCAAAATTTCGAATATGGACTATACGCTACCCTATGCTAATGTGTATGAATATAAGTTGGAAGGGGAGGACAAGGAATGGCGGCAACAGACCGGATTGGATGAGGTGGAATACAAGAATCTGCATAGCGGGCATTATGTTTTTAAACTGCGTGTTCCGGGAACGGAAACTGTGGTACGTTCGGTAGACGTGTATGTCCGGAAGTCGTATTCCGTTATGATAGGATTGCTGGCTACGGTTATTATTGTTGGAATATTGGTGGTTTATTTCTGTTATCGGATATGGCGGCTTAAAAAACGCATGATGAATGAACGTATGATTTTGAGCAAGGCCCACGAACAAGGCAAAGGCAAAAAGAGTGTGTTGCCCGAGATGAAAGTAAACGGTATGTTGGATAACCTGCTTGCTTACATGAAAGACGAGCGTCCTTATTTAAATCCTAAACTGAGCATCGGAAATGTTGCTGCCAAGTTGGACTGTACGGAAACGGAACTTTCTCAATTGCTCAACAGTCACATGAATGTGAACTTCGCAAATTTCGTCAATGTGTATCGTGTCGATGAAATAAAGAAAAGAATGACGCAGGAAAATCTTTCCCGATATACATTGAAAGCTTTGGCCGAACAATGCGGTTTCAGTTCCAAGGCTACTTTCTACCGTGTGTTTAAAAACATTTCCGGAATGACACCGCTGGAATATTGTAAGAAACAGAATCTCGAAATCAGGGAAAACTGGTAATATTTTCCATTCTCATTTTTTTTAAGACTCATTTTTTTTGTATGTAATTCTTTGATAAATAGGATTATATAGGGTATCTGTGATTCTCGTTTTAGTTGAGATAAAAAGCAGCTTGTATCCTTTGGAAAACAAGTGCTTTAGCTTGTATGTTTGCATTGTTCAACGGTGCACGGACTGTTGGATGGTAAAATCCCCTTTGATAAACTAATTTAATAACTGATAATTATGAGAAGCATGAAAACAAAAAAACTATGCCTATTGGCAGGGTTGGCATTGGCGTTCGTGGCATGTAGTGAAGACGATACCAGGTACAATGATGCCGTGGTATTGAACGCGGATATACAACCGTTACAGGCCGGGCAAATTTCTACCCGTGTATTGGCTTATGACAGTTGGACGGCACTGGCCGACCGCAGAATTGCCGTATCCATCGACGGAGTGACGAGGGAATATCAAGTGGACGAAGACGGATCTATGACGGCCGATGCACCTTTTTTATGGGAAGGGCGTAACAGTCTGACCGTGGACGCCTGGTATCCTTATAATGACGGAGTGAAGCCGGAAACGGTAGTGGTGAAAGCCGATCAAAGCGATATCAAGGACTATTTGGCAAGTGATTGCGTGGAAGTGACAAGTGCTTTTGTTACTCCTGAAAATCCTACTCTTACTTTTCTACACCGTACGGCAAAACTTATGTGCAAGGTTGTTTCGGAAAATCCTGAAGAACTTTCTACCGAACTCTCTTCGGTAAGATTCAGCGGATTGACTGGCGTGGAAGGTGGTGAAAATACCGTTATAATGACGGAAGGATACAATGCCTTGGTAGCACCTCAAACACTGATGGCGGAAAAATGTGGCGTGAGGGTGCAACTGAAGGATAACCGCAGCCATTACGCTACGCTTCGAGAAGACATCGTATTGGAAGCCGGGCGTAGCTATATGCTCCAACTTGACGTTGACAAGGAGGGAATAGCTACGCTTACTTTCATTGGAGCTTCGGAATGGGGAGACAAGGAGACATCTGTAATAGAGGGGACTACATCGGTGGTTATTCCCGGAAAAGGAAATTCAGCGTGGGGAGACAGAGAGGATGAGGAGATTATGGGTGAAATGTCTGATTTGAAAAACAACTAAGTATTAATTCTTAAAATAATAAAATGTATGAAAACAATATTGTTAGTGAAATCTGTGCTGGTTTTAGGGATAGCTGCTTTAATGACAGGCTGTAGTCAGGATGAAACTGTAAATGGTGCTTTCTGCCAACCGGACGGGAAAAAATTGCAGGTAACAGTAACGGATAATGGTTTCGTTCCAGTGGATGCGGAAACCCGCGTTATGGAAGAGGACAACCGAACGAAATTTACCGAAGGAGACCAATTGGGTATTTATGTAATAGAAGGTGGTTCTAAGATTGTGATGAAAAATGTTCCCTTGACTATGGACGCAGCCGGCAATTGGACGGGTGAACTTTATTATTACGAAAAAGCCGATTATATTGCATATTTTCCTTATGAACCGAATTTGGGAGATATGAAGTCGGAAGACGACATCAAGAAATACTTTGAAACGAATAAATACGGTGCAACGCAGAATATAAAAGAGAAATATTATAATTGTGACCTGATGACAGCCAAGGTAGAGGCAAAGGATATAGTGGCGAACGGAACCGTTGATTTCAATTTTGTACATCGTATGGCATTATTGGAGTTTGTCATCCCCACTTACATTTTTAAGGTTTCCGCCGATGATGGCGCCGAAACATACGCTGCTCCATTAGGATTGAGCATTACAATCGGTGGGGATACATATCTTCCTTATACTTTGGAGAATGGTGTATTCCGTTGCATTGTCCCCCCTACGGCAGAAGGCGAAACTCTGGATATTAAAGGCGAGTTCACAGATGCAAAGACAAACAGACCTGTTACATTTGAAAAAACAGGTCTTGCATTGAGTGAAAGTAATTATAAACAATATGCTGTGAAGTATAAAGGTGCTGATGGACAAGATGTAACTGCGGAAAGTCTTATACAAGACACCCCTCGTCCGATTAAAGTAGGAGATTACTATTATGCCGACGGTAGTATCTGTCCGAATGATTATGTTGCTCCGGAAGATGGGTGTATTGGTATCATAATCAGTACGGACGCCCATAATGAAACAGCTTTGGACGGAACTCCGTGTACGCATGGATATGTAATGGCATTGAAAGATGCTTCCGAAAACGAGAACAGCAATAGTTATAGATATCCTTGGGGATATGATACTAATACAGATTTTGGATTTACTAAATATGGTACTTCTTTAAATATTGAAATTCAACAAGATATGAGCGGTTGGGAAAAAACTGGAAAAATGAAAGAAGCAGGGATGCAAGGAACTAATGCAGTATCTCATGCCATAGCTGGTTTTGGAAAATCCAAGTTCGAGGAGTACGCTGCGCCGGAATTTACTACAGGCTGGTTTCTACCCAGTGTCGGACAATTTGTGAAATTCCTTGAAGGACTAGGATTGGTAACGGATAACTCACAGGTGTTAGGACAAATAAATTCGGTAGCAGGTGGTGAAGATAAGCTTGATGTATTTGAAGAACAATTGAAGAAGGTAGGAGGGAGTATGCAGGCGCATAAGGATAAAGACTTTTTCCGTTGGTGGAGTTCTTCTGTAACGACTGATGTTGCATATGTTTTACATGTGCAGAGTGGAAAAAAAATACAGATTATGAATAGGACAAATGCAGTAAACGAGAAAAACTATGTCCGCCTTATCCTTGCCTTTTAATGCATCCATAACCGGATAATTATTTATCACCTTAGAAACAACTTCATGAAGAATGCAACCTCACGCTCCAAAGATTTGCTGATAGAAGCGTACAAAATTTATCGTCCGCTTATTATCAACTATATCGAGAATAGGACCGGTGACCGGGAACTGGCGAAAGACATGGCACAGGACACTTTCCTGCGGCTACTTTCCTATAGGTCGATGTTATGCGAAGATACGATAAAAAACATGCTCTTCGTTACGGCAAGAAACTTGCTTTACGATTATCTTCGTCGTTACTGTCGGCACCGGGATGTAATAGATTGTCTCTATTACACTGCCGAATGTGCGGACAATGACACGGAAAGCCGTGTCGTTGCCGATGACTTGGCAGGACAGGAAAAAAAAGGTTGCTTCGCCTTCCGCCACAACGGCGTGCCGTTTATTCCATGAATCGGTACAATGGAATGACGGTTTCCGAGATAGCACGGGAGCTTCAACTGTCTTCCCGTACTGTGGAGAACCACTTGCTCATCGGGCGGAAAGAGATACGCGAATTTATGAAGCAATGTATTTAAGGGTTTAACAAAAAGAATTAGCAGTTAATTATAAATATAAAATTATGAACTATAACTTCTATAAAGTTTCATCCCGGAGGATGCTGTTCCTTACCGTGGTGACTTCAGCGCTCTTGTCGGGCGTTTCCGTACCGGCATGGGCCGATGTGCAGGAAACACATATAGCTCTGCAGACCGTGAAGCTGCAGGGAAAGGTGATGGATGTGAATAATGAACCTATAATCGGAGCCAACGTCATGCTGAAAGGTTCCACCACAGGTACTATTACGGATATTGATGGTAACTTTACATTGAATGGTACGGCTGATGGCATATTGATAGTCTCCTTTATCGGTTATAAAACCTTGGAACTTCCTCTGAAAGGAGCCAACCTTTCCAAGATTGTGTTGAAGGAAGATTCGGAACTCTTGGAAGAGGTTGTTGTTGTGGGGTATGGAGCCATGAAGAAAGAGAGTCTGACGGGTTCCGTAACAGTGGTAGACCAGAAAATATTCAAGGATAAGGGTGCCATGGCAAATCCGTTGCAGGCCATGCAGGGACAAGTGCCGGGAGTTCGCATAACCCGTTCGTCGGCTGCCCCAGGAGAGGAAGGCTGGGGGCTTTCCATTCGTGGAGCAGTATCCAAGAACACTACCGAGCCTTTGCTGATTATTGATGGTGTTCCTGCCAATGGAGTCAGTGAAATGGCACAATTGAATGCTGCCGATATCGAATCTATCAACTTCCTGAAAGATGCATCGGCTGCTATTTATGGTTCGAAAGCAGCCGGTGGAGTTATTTTGGTAACCACCAAACGCCCTAATGCCGGAAAGGCCAAGATAGAGTATAGTGGATCGTACACCCGTAAGATTGTAGGATTACAACCTGGTTTGATGGGATATGACGAATGGACGGATGCTGTGATACAAGCCGTAAAGAACGATCCACAGTCCACTAGTGATACTTGGATACAATATGCTATGATGGCGAAAGAGTTGAAAGGACAATATTTGGACCTGACAAATGGACAAAATCCGCCAGAGCCTATTCCCGGTTCCTTTGCCGGTGTAACCGATTTAACCTTTATGGATGTGGATTGGAATGATGTATTGTGGGGCGGTGCCAACTCCACACAGCATGATTTGAGCATTTCCGGCGGAACGGAGAAAGCTAATTTCCGTTTATCTTTCGGATACATTTACGATGGCAGTACATTGAAGTGGGGTAATAACTCCAATGAACGTTACAATGTACGCCTTTCCAATAATTTTAAGGTGACCGACCGTTTCGATATCATTTCCGTAATTTCTGCCAGTCGGCAGAATCAAGTAACGCCTACCATGATTAGCAGTGTTACTTCTTCCATGCCGCTTCGTCCGGGATTTGCTGTCAGTTCCGTAGATGGGAAACCCTATCAATGGGGATCGGAATACGGACTCAACTGGTTGGCCGAATTGGGGGGTGACAATAAATTGTTGGTTACTAATCTGAGTATCAACGAAACGTTCAAGTTACAATTGGCAAAAGGACTGCACCTGAATGCAACTTTGGGCTATTCTACCAGTGATGCCACCCGCAATATACAGCAACTATCTATTGACTGGTATAACTATAAGGGGGAGAAATTGGAAACGGATGCTGCTCCATATCCTACGCAAGCCAACAGCTATTATCTGAAGAGTTCCGGAAAGACGGACAATTATACCGCATCGGCATACGTGAACTATACCAAGACGTGGAAAGATGTCCATGACTTTAGTGCCATGGCTGGAGCTCAATACGATTTCAAAGAGTACCAGTATAGTGCTATGAAGTCGAAAGATATTCAGTCTTCTCTAGAAGTGCCCAATGGCAGTGGCGAAATTCTTATTGATAAGGTGGAACGTTGGCAGGAAGCGCTGATGTCCTATTTTTCTCGTTTGAACTACAATTATAAGTCTCGTTATTTGATAGAGGCTAATGCCCGCTATGACGGTTCTTCCAAATTCCAACCCCAAAATCGCTGGAGTTTCTTTTATGGCTTTTCGGGCGGTTGGCGCATTACGGAAGAAACTTTTATGCAAAACATTAAGGGTGTGCTGAATGAACTGAAACTGAAAGTGTCTTATGGCGAAGTGGGTAACCAAAGTGGTATCGGCCGCTATGACGGTGTGCAGCTTTATACATATAATTCGGGTGGCGGAGCCTATTTGGGAGATGGCCGTACGGCTTATGTAGAGGCATCCAAAGAACTTGTAAGTACTAACCGCAGTTGGGAGCGCATCCATAATTACAATGTGGGACTTGATTTTTATCTTTTTGACAGCCGCCTTTCCGGAAGCCTTGATTTCTATCTGAAGAAAAATAACAATATGTTGATAGCCAGTATATATCCGGGCGTATTAGGTGGAACGGCACCTGCCGAGAATAATGGTAAGTTTGAGAGTAAGGGATATGATGGCAATATCCGTTGGAACGACCGTATCCGTGATTGCTCCTATCATGTGGGCGCTACTCTCAGTTATATGACGAATACACTTAAAAGCGGTGGTACAGATGTGATTGAAGCTGGTTATAATAAAACGGTAAATGGTTATCCGCTGAACTCTATCTTCGGCTATCAGTATGTAGGCAAAATACAGAACGAAGAGCAATTGAAGAAGTATACTGACAAGTTCTTGGGCAGCAATACCATCGATATGCCGTCTGTAATCCGTTTGGGAGATAATATGTATCAGGATGTGAATGGAGACGGGAGACTGACGCAGGACGATATGGTTTTCTTGGGTACTGACGATCCAAAGCTGTCCTATTCTTTTGATTTCGGTTTTGAATGGAAAGGAATTGATTTTTCCGCCAATTTTCAAGGAGTTGCCAACCGGACGATTTATCGTGAACCGGATGCCTATAAAGTACCTTTCCGAACTGTCTACCGTAATACCTCGGATTATACTTTGGGCAATACCTGGAGTCCGGAGACGCCCAACAACCGTTATCCTGCCTATACAACCAATGCACGCATCAACACTTATAACTATATGGCTTCATCTTGGTCGGTTGAGAACGGCGCTTATCTGCGGTTGAAGAATGTTGTTTTGGGGTATACTTTTCCCTTGTCATTCTATAAGAAACTGAATAATATAATTAGCAATCTGAGAGTGTATGTGTCTGGTGCCGATCTTTGGGAAGTAACGAAAATCAATGACGGCTGGGACCCTGAAGCAACCCGGACTGTAGCAGGTGGCAAGGAACGTTACCCGTTCAATCGTACCGTTACGGTGGGTTTAAATGCAACTTTTTAAAAATGAATGAATATGAAATTATTTAAACTATCTATTATATTGTTTTTATCGGCGGGATTTTTGTGTCAGTCTTGCTTGGATATGGACCCTAAAGATCAAATTGCCGAGACGAATTTCTGGCAGAATGCAAGTCAGTTTACACTGTTTTCTGCTCGGTTTTATAGCTATACGCACGACTTTAAGGATATGGTGGCAGACGGGTTTCATAGTGACCTGCGTTCCGACTTGCTGATGACCAAGATACTTAGCGAGTATAGTAACGGAACCAATACCGTACCTTCCACCGACAAAAACTATACGGATACTTATGAGCGTATCCGTCAGGTAAACACTCTGTTGAAGAATGCAGAAGGTTATTCTGCGCCCGAGGATATTGTGAAACCGGTAGCTGAAGCGAAATTTTTCAGAGCTTATATGTATTTCGATTTGGTACAGATATATGGTGATGCCATTATCGTAAAAGAACCTTTGACTATTGATTCTCAGGAACTCAAACAGGCTCGGAACTCAAGGGAAGAAGTTATTGATTTTGTGGTGAAGGATTTGAAAGAGGCTGCTGAAGGATTGCCTGATTATAGAAATCTTTCTGATTCTGAGGCTGGTCGGGTATCTAAGGAAGCTGCTTGGGCTTTTCTTTCCAGAGTAGCTCTCTATGAAGGCACTTGGCAGAAGTTCAGGGACAATACTGAGCGTGCTAAAGAATTTTTGACTTTGGCGGCAGATGCTGCAAAACAGGTGATCGATGCTAATACATTTTCTCTGTTCAAGCCGGAAAAATTGGGTATTTGGGCCTATAAGTATTTGTTTATTCTGGAAAACAGCCAATCTAATCCGGAGAATATTACGAAAAGCGGCAATTCGGAGTATATCTTTTCCAGAAGACACGATGAAGTTTTGGATCCGATAGGTATCAATATTACACAGGGATTCTTGAACAAGGCAAACTTTATGACCCGTAAAATGGCAAATTTATATTTGAGAAGCAATGGGTTGCCTATCGACCCGACTGATGTGGCTATATACGAGGATATGGATTCGGAGTTTGAAAATAGGGATAACCGTATGCAGAATACGATGATGATTTCAGGACGTCCTTATTGGTCGAATACGGATGGACGAGTTTCTTGGCAAAATGATGCTACCGATTTGGCATTGGCTTTTTATAAAAGTTTTGATCCGAAGAGTCAAAGCGGCTATTTCTGCCAAAAATGGGCTACGGAACGCAAAGTTGCCAGCAGTAAGGAAGGATATGATTTTCCGATTATCAGATATGCGGAAGTACTTCTGAATTATGCGGAAGCTGTGTATGAATTATATGAAAGTGAAGGAAAGGCTGATGATCCGGCTGTAACGGATGCGTTGAATATGTCACTGAATTTAGTGCGTAAGCGTGTCAACCCTGAGATGCCTAACCTTACCGTTGATTTTGTAAAAACAAATGGACTGAATTTACGGACAGAAATACGGCGAGAACGTACCGTAGAACTTTTCTGTGAAGGCTTCCGTTTGTTCGACTTGAAGCGTTGGAATACGGTGGTCGAAGAAATGAACCAGAACTTGTTGGGAGTGAAGTGGAAAGGTACGGAGTATGAAAAGAAATGGACTAATATGAGTAATGCGACAGATGCAGAGGGTTGCATTATAATGGAAAGTGGCAGACAGTGGACTTCTAAGAATATATTCTATCCTTTGCCTGCTGACCAGTTGGAACTGAACCCGAATATGAAACAAAATCCGGGATGGGGTGAATAAGATGGTACTGAAAAATAAAGACATTGATTATGAGAAATATTGGTTTATATTTTAAAAAAGGTCTCTTGACCTTCGGATGTTTGTTGCTTGCATTGGTTGCCTGCACGGAGGATGCTGACTATGAGCTTTTGGACGGAGCGAAAATACTGACTGAGATAAAGCTGAATGTGACAGACCCTCTGCCGTTGTTGATAGGTACCGATTCGTTGTTGCCTTATACTGTGGGACCAGATGATGCAACGACTAAGGAACTTGTTTGGACATCGGTTGAACCGGAAATTGTAACAGTGGATGAGACAGGGCGTATATATGCTCATAAGTTGGGAGAAACAACGATAAACGTTCAGGCTAAAGCGGGAAGTGTGGCGGTGGCTACGTTGAAAATACAAGTAGTCGGTGAGATTATCCCGGTGGAAGATATTTGCCTGGTTACGGAAAATCCGGAAGTGGCGGAAACTGCCCGGATACAGTTGGAGAGCAGTGTAAAGCCGCTCAATGCCACTTATTTTACAGTGAAGTGGACATGTGATACACCGGAATTGGCATTTGTTACGGAAGATGGATTGCTGGTCGGTATTAAAGCGGGTATTGCCAAGGTACGGGCTACTGCTACCGATGGTAGTAATTTTTCAAAAGTATTTGATGTAAAAGTGACGCCGGCAGTTCCTGTGGAAGACATTTCTTTTAAAAAAGAAGCAATAGATTTGGGTGCCAATGAAATTATGAAAAATGCCTATACCGTTGTTCCTTCCAATGCCACAGTACAAGCTCTGATATGGAGTAGCAGTAATGACAACGTTGCTACGGTCGATGCAATGGGAACGATTGTCGGTCGAGGATATGGTACGGCAGAAATCACGGTTGCATCGTCGGATGGTACGAAGAGTGCCAAAATGAAAGTAACCGTGGTAAAAGGTCTGTTGGGAGATAATGCCGAAGGGCTTGATATTTACACGCTGACTAATGCAGGAACGAAAGAACTGAAAGAAGACAGGATGACCGTAACGTTTGCTGCTTCTGCGACTCGTTCCGATTTGAAACGCGGTGGTACCTATTTCAATGCTGATAAGTATCCGATTGTGGCAATAAAAACCGGTTGCGGAGATATTTCGGATAAGTTTTGGCATAATGTGAATTTCATCAGAAAAGTGGATGGAAAGAACAAGACTTGCAAATATTCGATGGATAAGACAAGAATTATAAAAATAAGCGATGATACTCGTGTTTACTATGTGAATCTGAAAGATGCTGGGAGCAGTGATACTACCGAAGGATATTTTAATGAAGGAGAAAAATATGCCGATGAATTTACAATTGATACAGGTTGTAATAATACAAAATTTGTTTCTTATGACGTGTATTGGGTAAGAACATTCAAGTCTGTAGAAGAATTGGAAGCTTATATTGGTTATGAATAAAAATGATTAAGATTATGAAGAATATATTCAGTAATATTGTATTGGGGGCTTTGTTGGCTCTCAGTACAAGTTGTACAGCCGAATTTACAGAAGAGAAATCTTCGGACATTGAGAGTTGGCCTTTGCCGCCTACTTATACATTTTCGCACCCTTGTATGCTACATACTGATGCTGATTTTGAGTATGTACGCCAGAAAGCATTAGTGGAAAAGAAACAGCCATGGTTGATGGGGTATGAAAAATTGGTTGAAAGTCCTCGTGCAAAAAAAAATTATGTACCACGTCCGCAGTCTTCTGTTGTCAGAGGAAATGGTGCGACCGGATTTTATGTAGTGGGTGAGGATGGTGCGGCCGCTTATCAACTGGCATTAATGTGGAAGTTGACGGGTGATGACGCTTATGCAGATGCTTCTGTTAATGTGATGAATCAGTGGGCTAAAACCTGTAAGTCCATCACTGGTACCGAGGCTATTCTGGTAGCTGGTTTTAATGGTTATCAGTATGCTAACGCTGCGGAAATAATGCGCGATTATGAAGGTTGGTCGAAAGAGGAGTTTGAACTCCTCAAACAATGGCTGGTAGATGTGTTTTATCCGATATGCCATACATTCCTAACAGATCATAATGGTTCACCGGCCGGTATGGCGTGGATGAGTTGGGACCTTCCGGCTATGGTAACAATTTTGTCGATAGGTATTTTGTGCGATGATTCGGATAAGGTGAATGAGGCTTTGAACTATTTTTATAATGGTTCAGGAGCTGGCTGTATCAAACTTTCGGTAGTGGCTCATCATGCAGACCCGGATGGTAATGTAGAAACCTTTGCGCAAAGTCAGGAGATGGGACGCGATCAGGGGCATTCTACTTTGAATGTACCGTTGCATGGCTATTTCTGTCAAATGGTTTTGAATGCGATTGATGTCGACTTGTTCGATTATGACAATCATGTGATACTTGATTTGTGCGAATATACGGCTAAATACAATCTGGTAAAAGGAGAGATTCCTGTTATGCCTTACACTCCTTATTATTCGGAAAAGGAAGGATGGCACAACGTAATAGATCCGGATGGGCAGGGGCGTGCGCGTGTAGGTTGGGAACTGATTTACAATCATTATAAGTTGAAAGGATGCAATCCTTACTATTCCAAAGCTTTTGCACGTTCTATGCGTCCTGAAGGTGGTGGTAACCGTGGAAGTGCTGAAGCCGATGATATGGGATTCGGAACTCTGATGTATACCCGCGAACCGATAGAACCGGGAGAAGATGTAGCAGCGGATCCGGAAAGAACGCAATGAGCAAACAATTTTTAATTCATTTTTTATTGTTGCCATGAAATGTAATTTAGCAGTTAGAAGGCTATTGTACTTGTGTGTGTTGGGTGGGATGTTTTTCTCTTGTAATCAGGTACAGCTTCCAAGGGAAAAAATAACCATTGATTTACGAAAGCGGGGAGTGGATATTTCTCCTACCATGTATGGTGTTTTTTTTGAAGAAATTAATCATGCTGGGGATGGCGGTTTGTATGCCGAGTTAGTGCAGAACCGCAGTTTCGAGGAAAAAGAAATGCCTGCCGGTTTTCATGCCGAAGGTGATAAACTCTTGCCTAAAGCGGTGAAATATCATCTTACGGGAGAAGTCAGGAAACGTTCTTTCCGCTGGAACACGGAAGTTGTTCCTGCCTGGAGTTTGTTGTGTAAAGATTCTTTGTCGGCACAGATGGTAGTGACCAAGGAACAACCGAAATTCGCTTCTGCGCCGAACAATTTGAAATTGACAATCAAGGACGCATCCCTACCTGTACAATTGGTGAACGAGGGATATTGGGGAATGAATATAGTGAGTGGTGAACGGTACTTCTTGCGTACTATAATTCGTACTTCTTCCGATTATAAGGGCCAGATAGCTGTACGGCTTGTCGCGCCAGATGGTGATGTGCTTGCCTTTACAGTGTTGGAACCGGCCTCTGACGGGCAGTGGAACGATTTGCAGAAGACCCTGACCGCTACCAGTCAAGATGCTAAAGCCAGATTGGTATTGGAGTTCGATTCGCCCGGAACAGTATGGATAGACTATGTGTCACTCTTTCCGGAAAATACGTTTAACAACCGGCCTAACGGGTTACGCCGTGATGTAGCTGAGATGTTAGTTGGACTAAAGCCTGCTTTTTTTCGTTGGCCGGGCGGATGTGTGGTAGAAGGTATTACACTAGACAACCGTTTTGAATGGAAAAAAACGTTGGGTGATCCCGCTGCGCGTCCTGGAGAATACAGTACGTGGGGATACCGTTGTACATACGGTTTTGGTTATAAAGAGATGTTGCAATTTTGCGAGGATATCGGTGCAAAGGCAATGTATGTATGCAATGTGGGTTTGGGATGCCAATTCCGAATGGGCGATGCTTGTGCGGAAAATGAGATAACATATTATATAGACGATTGCATGGATGCCATCGAATATGCACTGGGCGATACACTTACCGAATGGGGAGCCCGCCGTGCCATGGAAGGACATCCTGAACCTTTCCCTTTGCAGTATGTGGAGATAGGCAATGAAAACTGGGGACCGGAATATGACCGCCGTTTCGATCTTTTTTATAAAGCTATTAAAGACAGATACCCCCAACTTACTCTTATATATAACGAGATGCCTCAGCGTCAAGGAGCTCCCACTATAAAACAGACGGATATGATAGACCCACATTGGTATGTAGACCCTTACTTTTTCTTCCGCAATACGACTTTGTTCGATACCTATCAGCGGGGGAAATATCAAGTTTATGTAGGTGAATATGCCTGTAACCGTGGTGTAGGTGCAGGAAATATGCTTGGAGCTTTGGCAGAGGCCGCTTTTATTGGCGGGATGGAACGCAATGGTGATTTGGTGACTATGGCTTCTTATGCACCTCTTTTTGAAAGTCATGGTGATCGTGGGTGGGCCACTAATTTGATATGGATCGGGAATGATAAGGTGGTAGGACGAAGTTCCTATTATGTACAGAAAATGGTATCAGAAAATCGGCCTACATATAATATTGGTAGTAACCTGATGATGCATGCCGTAGAGCCCGAACGTATTGAGAAAGGCCATATCGGTTTAGGAGCTTCTTCTGCCTCTGTAAAGTTTAAGGATATCAGAATAAAGCAAGGTGTCCGGATTGTCATTCCAAAACAAGATACAGTTTCTCTTTGTAAAGAAAAGCAGTGTTTGTTTCCTGACACATATGAGAGTAATTATGTTCTGGAGTGCAAAGTATGTAAGACGGATGGTACGCAGGGGTTCCAGTTTTTTGTAGGAATGAGTCCAGATGGAATGACTGGGTATCGTTACAATGTGGGAATGTGGAGTGGTAACGATCGAGCTGAATTGGTACGTCTTGAGAACGGAAAGGAAAGAGGAGTACTAGCAGAATATTCCGGTGAAGCGATAAAAACAGGGCGGTGGTACGATGTAAAAATTGTGGTTTCTTCCTGCTCGAGCGAACTGTATTTAGACGGTAAGAGGATATTGTTCTATGTTTCAAAACCTATGCCTTTGCAATTTATTCATTCCGGTTACGATGAAGCAAATGGTGAGATTATAGTGAAAATCGTGAATGCCTCTTCTGAGCTTTATGTAGCTTCTTTTTCTCTTGAAGGAACGAAGAATGTCCACAGAAACGGTAAGGTCATCTCATTGTCGGCAACAGCCGGAACGGAGGAGAATTCTTTTGACGAACCTGAGAAAATAGTACCTCAGGAAAAAGTATATGACGGTTTTGACCGGGAATTTGATTATGAATTTCCCCCTTTCTCTTATACAGTGTTGCGTATAAAAGCGGATTGCGCAGATGAGAGTTAACGTTAGTAGTTTTGAGAAAATACATCTTTAGAGTAAAATATTTATAAAAACAATTATGAAATTAGTGGTTTTAATCATTGGTGCAGCTTGGATTAGCATTTTTACGGTCTCTGCACAAAAAATAACAATGTATTCGACTACTGCAACAGAACGTTGGGTAGTGAAGAAGTATTCCTTAAACGAACCGGTCACTCGGGAGGTCGATTATCAAATTTATTCTGACAGCTTATTACAGGAAATAACCGGTTTTGGCGGTACGTTTAATGAAAAGGGTTGGGATGCTTTGTTACATCTGACGCAGGAAGGACGGGAGCGGGTAATGAAATCTTTGTTTGCCGAAGATGGTGTACATTTTTCTTTAGGGCGAACTCCGGTTGCTTGTAGCGATTATTCTTTCGGGTACTATTCATACAACGATGTGAAAGATGATTATTCCATGCGGAACTTCAGCATTGACCGCGACCGTTTTATCCTGATTCCTTATATTAAAGAAGCCTTGAAATTGCGTCCTGATTTGAAGTTGTGGGCTTCTCCATGGACTCCGCCTGCATGGATGAAGGTAAATGAACATTATTCGCAGAAAAGTTCTGGCATTGAAGGTACGGATATTGGGCATAACCGTCTAGACCCTGCCCGTAATGTGTTGGGCAATGTCACCGGCTTTAAAATGCAACAGGGGTATTTGCAGGCTTATGCTCTTTATTTTTCTAAGTATATACAAGCTTATTCCGATCAGGGTATACATATTTCCATGATTATGCCTCAAAATGAGATTGCTTGGACACCCTGCTGGCCTTCGTGTACATGGAGAGCCGAGGATTTGGCTATATTTGTTACTCAGTATCTTGGTCCTCAGTTGCAAAAGGATTCTTTGGATACGGAAATTTGGATGGGAACGGTGAATTATCCGAACCCGGATTATATCCGGACTTTTTTGAAACAAAAGAATGTACCGGATTATATAAAGGGGATAGGTGTACAATGGAGTGGAATGAGGGCATTGCCTGCCATCCATAATGAATACCCTACTTATGGGTATATGCAGACCGAAAACATGTGCGGAAATTCGGAAAATGATTGGTCGGCTTTGGAACGGACTTGGAGCGCTGTGGTACATTGTTTCAATAACGGTGCAGGTTCGTATATGTATTGGAATATGGTATTGGATGAAACCTGTAAGAGTTGGTGGGACTGGGCGCAGAATGCGATGGTGATTGTAGACCGTAATACAGGTAATGTGCGTTACACGGATGAATATTATCTGATGAAACATCTTTCTTGTTTCGTGCAGCCGGGTAGCCATTTGCTGAAAGTTACGGACAGGCAGAATATGCTTGCTTTTCGTACACATGATAACAAGGTGGTAGTTGTGATTTACAATCCGGTTGAAGATGAGAAAGAGTATTGCTTAAAGATTGGTGATAAAGTGGTCTGTGTATTATTGAAAGGCAAATCTGTCAATACTGCGGGCGGTAACTTAGCTGCATCAAACATTCGTAATCTGGAATGTCCCAGTTACGAAGTCTATCTAATAGATTATGGATGCGGCAAATTTAACAAAAAAGTACACATTATGGAATAATGTTCATGATCTCCGTTCGCGAGGTCTTAACATAACAAGGACGGCGCAACGTCTTGGCATCTCTCGTGATACTGTCAGACATCTTCAGCATTTGAGTTCAGAAGAACTTTTCCAGAAATGCCGGAGCATACGTCCATGCAAACTTCATGCCTATGAGCAGGAAGTCTTATCCCTTCTCAACTGTTTTCCTTCCATTTCCAGCAGTCGTGTCCATGACTATTTGAAGGAACATCATCCGGCCTTTCCAAAAGTCTGCGAAAAGACTGTGCATAATTACGTGCAATTCATTCGGAAGAAATACCATATTCTTTCGACACGATAAGCAGGTTCCGCCGTTTATGGCGGAATCCGGATTTTCATGTACCTATCCTTTAACACAACAATATTATACATTATCATATATGAATACCCAAAGCTTTACAGACGGAACAAACCATTCCCTTTCCAAGACGCTGCAAGGAAAGTGCACTACACGTCCCTGTTATGAGATAAGCACTTCGCAATTTTCAGACATGAAAATCAGACGGCTCATGCGTAAGTACGGTTTCGGAGGATACAGCATCTACCGGTATCTTGTAAACGAGGCTCTCCATCAAGGGGACTATTTCCTTCCCTGGTGTGAGGAGACAGCCCGGAAAACCGCTTCCTACTGGAATACTTCTTTGGAAGATGTTACCCGGATTGTGAAGGGTTGCATACAAGTCGGCCTGTTCAATGGCGGACTGTACAGGAAGTACCGGGTACTTACTTCGGAGGACATACAGCAGAACTATCTAAAGACCTGCTGCATGCTTTCCCAGCTTCCCAACATATCCGAAGAGCTGGAGCTTGCGGTCAGTTGATTCATAAGACTATTATCCACTTTAAATAAATAAGCTTATGCCAAAAACAGCAAAAAAAGGTTTCACCTATTTCAGATTTGAAACCGACCATTTTTATGATCCGAAAGTCAAGCGGCTAAAGAACAAATTCGGAATGGAAGGCTGGGGCGTTTTTCATTTCATCGTGAATGAGATCTTTCGTGTGGAAGGATGCTACATGGTGATGGATGCCGACGGCCTGTTCGACATAGCGGACTATTCCCGCATGGATGAGTGCCGTATTGCCGCCATCATCGATTATTGTACAGACCTGGGACTGTTCGACAAAAGGCTCTGGCAAGAGAAACAAATCCTTACCAGCAAATACATACAGGAACTGTATACCGGTATCTGTAAAGCCATTCCCCGCAGGCCTGCCATTCCCGGAGAACTTCTTCTTTATTCACCGGAAAATTTGCAGGAAACAGTGCCCGCATCATATCCTGTCCCGGAAGAGCGGGCATCCACTATGGAAGCCAACGTTTCAGTCTTATCCGAAAAAAAGAAGGCTTCCCGACCGGAATCTCCCTATACCCATCCGTTACCGGCTTCAGGAGTATCACATGAGGTTCTTCGCGAAAAAGCTGAAATACTTCGCGAAAATAAACCACAAAATAAAAACAAAGAAAACATATCCTCCCCAAACCCCTCAAACATTCCTTCGGGAAATTCGGATGAGGAGAATTTTCTTTCAAGGAAGCTCAAAAGCATGGGCGTATCCGAGAACAATATCCGGTGGGTACATTTCCTGAGAGGATATTATCCGGATTTTCCAGTCGAGACAGCTATCCGGGAGATTGAGCAGAGCCATTTCCAGCTTACCACGTTCAATTATCTGGAACCCCTGATAAACAACTATATCGCCAAGTACAATGCCGAATACGGACAGGCGGACCGTGAAAGGAAACAGGCTGAGACGATGCGCTCCATGCGCAAGACCCTCGATCTTCTGGGGATAGCCGCAAGAGACCAGCAGGAGATCATGCAGCTTGCCGCCGTCGCACCTGTGGTACTGGCTTCCGTCCTGAAGGAAACCTGGGGCAACAGGAAAATTAAAAGCCCCACAAGGTTTATCCTGAACCAATATGAGTCAGTAGCTTTTTAGTGGGGATACGCATATAGTTTAGCAATGCGGAAAAGG
>OGQX01000173.1_pt1 | contig 76734 bp, 67 predicted proteins | sample 1553291 | NCBI WGS metagenome assembly OGQX01 (sample SAMEA2580030, study PRJEB22360) | human gut metagenome | biome: human gut; feature: human-associated habitat; material: faeces | place: Denmark | collected 2008/2010
GACTTTACGCCCTTCATGATTGCCGTATCACTCGAAATGTCGGATGAACCAAAAATGTGTTCAGACGAAATGTCAGTATTTATCGGCATCTACGGGCGTTTTCATGGACTTGATAACTAAAGCGTGTTCAGACGGGCTAAAAATGGGCGTGTTCAGCCCCATGATTACCCTATTTTTAACTTAAAACGGTAAGAACAAAGTTGTATGGCAAGACCCAAAAGCAAGATAGCTTGCATTGAATCATTAACTATCGGCACATGCACGGTGGCCTTGACGTTAGACGGACGTTATAGAAGTGAAGATGGAACATACCTCTGTTCTATCCGCTTCACCATGAATCGCGGACGCTACTATTATCATCTTGGAGACAGATATACCGCTGATGAATTTGATGCTATCGACAAGTCGGATGGCAGGGGTAGAGGTGGCAATCAAAGCCAGAACTATACTGAGCGTTGCCGTTTGGTAGAGATTTATAACCATTTTGCCGATATAGTCCGCGATATGTCTAATAAGGGAACTTTGAAGTCCATTGACAATATTAAAGCTGTGCTTACCGGTCGTGTGTCTACTTATGGTAATGACAGCAAAGATATCTACGCGAATACCTTTATCGGCTTGTGGAGTGAAATTATCGCTCAAAAGAAAGCGAGTACAGCGGAGACATACCGTAATGCTCGCGACTGCTTCATCAAGAGCGGCGTGTTTAAGCCAAAGAACGGCTATGGCGTCGATGTCAACACCATCAAGGCATGGATAGACTATATGAAGGGAACTGGTTATACACAAACGACGATCGGCTTCTACCTTCGTGCTATCCGTGTTGTATTCAAAGCGTGTATCAGTCAGGGATATATGCTTGAGAAAGACTATCCCTTTGGTGCTACTGATCCAAAGAAGATAAAGATTCCTTCTGGAGCCTCCAGAAAGACGGACTTCCTCACTGTAGCACAAATGACGGAACTATACAATTTCTTTGTCAATGGTGAGATACCGGCAGAGTATAAGACACCAGAACTCATACGGCAAAGTCTTGGTATGCTATTATGTCAGTATTTGTGCAATGGCTGCAACCTTTATGATCTCGCATTGCTACGCTATGATGATTACTATGATGTGTCTGAACATAAAGCGTTGCGATTCTTCCGTCACAAGACGAAAGATCATTCGGAAAGTGGTTCTGAGGTTATCATTCCTATAATACCTCCACTTGAAACAATTATGGCCGAACTGGCTACTCCCTATTCACATGGTGGGCTCGTATTTCCATTTCTGTTAGGTGAAGACGTTGACCCCGATAGTATTCGAGCAAGAAATAAGATTCATCAAGAAAACCATAATATAGCTGACCGCATGGCGAAAGTCGCTAAGATGATAGGATGGGATGTCGCTCCGTCATCGACATACGCCCGCCATAGTTTTGCCACCAATCTGAGCCGACAGAAGATTCCAATGGACTACATCAGCTTCGCAATGGGTCATTCTATCGGCAACCGTGGGCAGATAACCAAACGTTACATTTCACCATATCCTATAGAAGAACAGATGGAATACAATTCCTATCTTCTTGACTTGCCAGAGCTCAAGGCATTGCGTCACAATGATATCAGCAAAGAAGAACTTGTGAAAATGCTCAAGGACAAGATGACAAAGGAAGAACTGCTGAGTCTGTTGCTTGGATAGAAATGGCCTATCGGAAAGAGGATATAACATTCTATACGTACACAAAAATAAAAAAAAACATCGTTTTATTTTTCGGTGAACAATATTTTTATTATATTTGCCGAAAAATAAAACTGCATTTATGACTATAATTGGAAGAGAAAAGGAGATAGAGGAATTTAGGCATTTGTACGATAGCGGCAAAGCTGAGTTCGTGGCTATCTATGGACGGCGCCGTGTTGGAAAAACTTTTCTTGTCGATGAGACCTTAAAGGGCAAGATTACATTCCGGCATGCAGGGTTGTCGCCCGTGGAGAAAGAGAGCAAGAAGAACAGTTTGAAAGAACAGCTCAAACATTTCTATTATTCCCTTCAGGCATATGGGCTGAAGAAGAAAAAGTGCCCGGCATCATGGATGGAGGCTTTCTTTATGTTGTCGCAGCTTTTGGAAAGTAAGGATGATGGCAAGACAAGGCAGGTGGTCTTCCTTGATGAACTGCCTTGGATAGATACGCCACGTTCAGGCTTCATTACTGCTTTCGAAGGATTCTGGAACACTTGGGCGTGCCATAGAGACAACTTGATGCTTGTAGTCTGCGGCAGTGCCAACTCATGGATGCTCGATAACCTCGTAAACAATCACGGAGGCCTTTACGGGCGGACAACATACGAGATAAAACTATCGCCATTCAATCTTCATGAGTGTGAGGAGTATTTTAAACAGAATGGTTTTAAGATTTCAAGATATGACATCGTGCAAAGTTATATGGTTTTTGGTGGCATACCATTTTATCTTGGCTACATGGATAAGAACCTCAGCTTGGCACAAAACATTGATAATATCTTTTTCAAACGTGGTGCAAGACTGGCAAGTGAATATGACAGATTATTCTCGTCTGTTTTTGCCAATCCTGATGAAATAAAGCGCATTGTAATTGTGTTGTCTAAAAGACATTCCGGTTTTACGAGAAGAGAAATATTGCAACAATTGAAAATCGAGGATAGCGGTAATTTCTCCAAGATGTTGGATGCGCTCGTTGCCAGCGACTTCGTAGAACGTTACATTCCTTTTGGTGAAAGTAAGCGAAACACGCATTTCAGACTGGTAGACCCCTTTTGCTTGTTCTTCTTAAGATTCGTTGGCGGTAAAAATGAAATTGATGAAAACTTCTGGAGGTATAACGTCACATCCCCATCAGTCAACAGTTGGCGGGGCTTTGCTTTTGAGGGTGTATGCTTCCGGCACATTCCGCAAATAAAGCAGGCCCTTGGCATTTCCGGAGTCGTTACATCGCAATCATCATGGTCGCTAAAAGGTGACGACAATATTGACGGCACGCAGATTGACATGCTGATAGACAGGAATGATAATGTCGTGAACATGTGCGAGATGAAATTCTACAATGAGGAATTCACTGTCAACAAGCAGTACCACACTGTCCTTGTTCACAGGCAGAACGTTCTATCCGGCATGATGCCACGCAGAAAGGCTATACACAGTACGCTTATAACGACTTTTGGCTTAACTCATAATGAGTACAGTGGAGACTTTCAACAGGTGATTACAATAGATGCCCTTTTCCGTTGACATTATAAAACTCACAGACTAACATTTGTGACATTGTTAGTCTGTGAGTAATCACATTTTGTTGGCGTCCTACTTGCTCTTGAACATCTTGATAAGTTCGTCGCCGTACTTCTCAAGAACAAACTCCAGGGCGGCGTTGGTGAAGGCACGGCAGCCAATCGTGTTGCGTGATCGGAACTTCAGCTCATCAAGCTTGACCTTCACTTTCCCGACCACCCATACGCTCATGCCGTGTTCCTTGATGCCCGTGTATTTCTCAATGCCAGCTTGCAGGCATTGCAGGTCATCGGTGGGCGTGGCAGACTTATTCTTGGGTGACGGTTCTGAAACAGAAAGCGATTTCTCCGTCTTGCTTTTGACGGGTGCTGTATCAACAACCTTGGGACTCTTCGGGAGGATGCCTTTCTGTGCATTCCTCGTTGCCTCTTCCATGCTCTTGCCGGGAAGGGCGATACCTTTAGATTGATTCATGGTTCGGTGTTCTTAAGGTTTGAATGATAAATCGCAGGGTGTCGTACACCGCATGCTTCTGGTCGTCCAGCAAGTCGTAGGTGTTGACACGCCGCATTTGAATGCGGTAGCCAGCCCGCGGGGTGACGGTGCCGTGCTGTGCCAAGACCGCCTCTTGCTCCATCCATGTCTTCCACTCGGCAGCCGTACCGATACGGGTGTCCACCTTGTTGGGCACGAGGAAGAGCCGGGCTTTCATCTGTGGGTTCAGCTCGCGCAGCTGCTCCAGCACACCGATGAACGTCTGCGTGGAGACGAGCGACTTCGTCTCGTACTCATACGGACAGACGATGGCGTCGGCATAGGCTAGCATGACGGCAAGCCCGTCGTCTTTGATGTTGCCCGGTGCGTCGAAGAGCACATAGCCATCGAACTCCTGTGCGTTCTCCATCAGCTGCTGCATCGTCGCAGTGTCCGTGATGGGGAACGACTGGATGGCATACGGCGGCTCCGTGCCGAACTGCTGCTCGTCGATCTGACGTTGCAAGCTCGCCGACTGCTGCAGGTCCGTGTCGATGACACAGACGTTCTTCTTCCAATAGACGAGATAGTTCGCCAAAAGAAGACATAGTGTTGACTTGCCTACGCCACCCTTCTGGTTGGCGAAGACGATAATTACATTGTTCTTGTTCTTCATACTTTTCCTTTTTTGCTCTCACACACTCACAGATGTGATAATGTGAGTGTGTGAGAATGTTAGACATTATTTTTCTCTCACAGGCATACGCTCCCTTTGGAACCGGTCAAAGTCCCTGCCCTTCGTTCCGTACCGGTTGACCATCCACCGCCCAAAGTCATGGTAAGTCTCACGGACCACCATGATGCTCCTTGCCTCCTTGAGGATAGAGTCGGCATAGTGGACCTTTGCCATTGCCGCCTGCTCTTTGTCGTCGGCAGCGACCAGCTTCTCTGCGGCAAAGACAGCCATCAGAATGCTTATGGCAGCGATACCCGCCACGAAGAAGAGAATCTTGACCATCCACCGGTCCGTGACGGTCTTGACCATATCGACCTTTTGAAGCACGTTGGGCAGGTTCTCCACTGTCTTGCCGAACGCCGCCATCTTCTCCTGAACATCTTCCGGTATGGTCACGGGAATGGAAGCGGGGATGTTGTCGATGGTCCCTTTGAGCGTGTTGATGTTGGTAGTGAACTCATTCAGTCGTCCCTCGACATACTCATCGGCCCGTCTGATGGTCTCTTCCGACACCTTCGAAGCCGTAACCGGCCGGACAGGCATAACCGGCTGTTGCGCCTTGGGGATGGATGTCTGCTTCTCCTGTCCGACAGCGATGCTGTCACTCTTTATCGGCTGTGGAATGCCGTTCTGTTTGGGAGCGTATTGCCCCTGTCGTTTACTATAACTCATGTTTTCTAAAGTTTATGCACATCACGAGAGATTCGTAAAGTGCTGGTTAATAAATTGTTCTAAAATGTTATTTTGTTACTATGTTACTATGTGAGAATGAGACAATGTGAGTCTGTGACTACTACATTGACATTCCGCTTGCCGCGAGTCGCTTCTCATCGTCGGTCATGTCCTCCCACCGCTTGCCTCGTCTTCGTCTGCCATTGGGCGGTGGTGGCGCAGAGTAAGAGATGACGGCATCGGCCTTGAACACACGAAGCAGGTTCTCCACGTTCCCCATTGGCACGTTTGGCGGCGGCATGCTGAAGGACTTGCCCGGACTTCTGGCCGCTGCCGCCTTCATGTCCTTATGCAGTTCAGCGTGCAGTGCCGCGAGCCTGCCGATGGTCAGTCTGCGGTCAACGGCACTCGCCTTGTACTCCCTCCCGGACTGTGCGGTGATGTAGTAGCCTTGTACCTCTCCCTTGGAGTTCAGCGCGAGACGCGTGCTATAGCCAAGTGCGTTCATGCCCTCAAGATACCTGTCGAAGTCATAGAGGCGCATGTTGCCGAGAACAAAGCAAGCCGCCTGAAACACGTCTTTTTTGTTCTCCACGGAACGTACCGTGGCATCGGTCAGCCCGTACTCACGGCTTATCTTGTTGGCCGTGGCTGCCGCCTTCTTCCCAATCCATGAGTCGGAGACCAGCCTGCCGTCAAGCAGCGTGCGGTTGACAAGGATATGCCAGTGTCTGAGACTGTCGCTGTTGTCAGTATGCTCATGCTCGTAGGCTATCCACTGCATCTGTGCATACTCCTCCTCGCTCAGTCCCACCTGCTCCGTCATCATGTCGTGCATGAACAGGTTCACGAGCCATTCCGACTGGTTGTGGGCGGTTATCTTCTCGCAGTCCTCCTCCGACAGCGTCATCACGATGTCGAGGAAAGGGTTCTTGACAGGCGAGTGGATGCGCTGCACGTCGGTCATCTCCTCAACGACCTCCCGGCAGTTGTCCCCATAGACATTCTGCCTCGCTGCTTCGGATGCGACCTTCACGCCGTTGATAACCTTGTTCTCGTCATACTCAGCCTTGGCTATGCCATAGCTGATACTCTTAGCGGTTGCAATCATAAAGCGATGTCTTTAGTTTGTTGATGACCTTCGCCAGCTCTTCCATGAGCAACTGGTGGTTGCCGTACTTGAAGTAGTTGGCAATTCTCTGCAAGTCCGACTTTACCTTCCGGACTTCCTGCATTAGGCTGATGTCCTCCTCTGAGAGGCGGTACTTCGGTCTGAAGCCCAGGACAACCTTCTTACAGTACATGCTCATGGACAGGTTGCAATCCTTGGCGGTCTGCCTGATGGCTCCGAGCTCGTCCTCAGAACAGCTGAATGTAATACGAAAATATTTTCTCTTTTTCATTGGATTTGTTTTTGTATGTTTATAACTTCATTGATATTCTTCCCACTATCCATTGCGACCAACGGGAGAAGGTTCCTCCGTCATTCGCAGCGAATGACACTTCTTGCTCTCCCAATCAGCGTCAGCATCCGTAGGACTCCTTACACGCAGATTACAGAGATAGTCGTTTACGTCGTTGTGTGGCAGCATCTTCTCCGAGCATGAAATGGCATTGACATCTTTCCTTACAATCTCAAAGGCGTTCCTGCCAGCCGTGTCATTGTCGAAATAGCAGCGCACGTTCTTGTAGGCTCTCAGAATGGGGACGACCTTGCTGGCCTGCGAGACGGAGTTCAGAATCACATAGTCACACTTGTGACGCACCTCCGGCTTCATCAGCGTGAGGAAGGAGAGATAGTCGAAGAAGCCCTCGAAGACACAGACCGTCGTGTTGCCATCCTGCTTTCGTCTTGTGGATATGGCCTTACAGGTGCAAATCTTCGTGGAAGGGTTTCTCAACTCCCATCCGCCTTTGTCGTTCTCGAAGCCGATGGCGGAGTTCATATGCCCGTACAGCTGGTAATCCACCTGCCGACACTCCGCTTTCGCCACTTCAGGGTCGATGCACCGCTTGGCGCAATAGTCGAGGAAGTAAGAGCTCGTCAGCGGTGCGACACGGATGTCGGCAAAGGGAGAGGGACGCTCACGTTCCAACTGGGTATCCACAGGACGGTAGAACATCTTCTTGTACTCCTTGCCGCGCAGGATCTCCTTTGCCATGTGGAAGTCCACGCTCCAGAGCTTCCTCACGAGCGAGAAGATGTCGCCACCCTCGCCGGTACCATAGTCGTACCATAGGTTCTTCTCCGTGTTGACGCTGAACGAGGGCTTGGTCTCGTTGCGCATAGGAGAGAAGTAAAGCAGTTCTTTCCCGTTGGGATGGCGCTTGACAGGCTTGAAGCCCTGGTTGTCGAGGTAGTCGACGATGGAGATCTGTCGGAGGATTTCAGTATCGTCATTCTTATATGTATAATGGTCTGTCATGATGTAATTGATTTAAGTTTTTCATAGATTTGTAGACAATCGCATGTAACGTGTTGCTTGCGAGTGCATTAAGTTGTCTACAAGTAGATTTCTCTTTGTAGTCTGGTTGTAGCTTGACAATCTACGAGGTCTACATCAGAACGGCACCTTATCATCTTCTGTAGACAAGTCAACATCCTGTTGCTCAGTCTGTTCAGTTTTCATGTCTACAAATCTACAGTTTTCGCTTATTTCGTGCAACAGATTCCGCGTTACCGTGAAGTACCTGCCCTTGGCCGACTGGGTAGTGTAGCTTCCATAGATACCTGCACCGTAAGTGTATCGCACATAGGTGCTCGGTGTGGCATGAGGCTTCAATCGCCACAGATCCTTGACCACATGGCGGATGGACGCATCGTCAGTCTTGATGCCCTTGTCCGTGAGTATGAGCCGCAGGTCACCTGAGACGAAAGAAAGTTTTTCCTCACCCGTCGATGAAAGGATGTCGTCGCACAGGTCGTATATGGCCGCCTCCACCTGACTGCGCGAGTTCATCATGATGCGTTGCAAGGCCGGAGTGAAGAGGATTGCCGGATCGAAGTACATGCGCCCCTTGTTCCCAACCGACATCTCGCGCTCATTCAACAGATGATACATCAGATACGGAATCTCCTTCTTCACCTTTGACAGGAAGTTCACGTCGTCACTCTCCAGCTTTGGCACCTCACGCACCCAGTAGCGCGTCTCGCCCGGGTCGATGATGAGCGGCTTGTCCACATTGTTGCTGCAGAATACGAACTTGGCAAAGAACTCTTGTTGTATTTTGTCCTTACCTTTCGCCTCAATCTTATAGAAGCGTGCGGTGCTCAGGTTCTTGATACGCTCGGAGTACTCGCGCTTGCTGAGCAGAGCCTCGTCCACGCAGATGAGCAGCATGCCCGCCCAGTCGGCGTTGAACTGGCTGCCGAAATCCTCATTAGTATTGAAGGTCACGTTGTCCCCGAACCACAGATGGAGGAAGTGCATGAAGGTGGACTTGCCCGTATTCCGCTCGCGTGATACAAGCACGATGATGGGCAGCTTCTGCTGCGGATTCGTGTAAAGCTGCTGCAGGTAGTCGTACCCCAACTCTTTCTGCTCCCCGAAGATATGCTCCATGAGCTTGTCGATGTTGGGAAACTCGCCCGGCTCGGGCTTGAACTTCATCGGATGGTACAGGTTCCAAAACTTCCCGTCCACCACCTGCTGAGGGTTGATGTTGTCGGGGAAGGTGATGAAGTCGTCGTAGCAAGGCACCTCCTCGGCATATTCCCTGCCGTGGTCAGCCTTGATGAAGGCATACTTCCACTTGATGAGCTGCTGCTGGCGTGTGCCGTCAGTCATCGGCTTCTCCACGATTTTGTAGTAGTCAGTGCGCACACGGACGTAGCGGTCTGTACTGACGATTTCTGCGTTTTCACCATTTGGAGTAAGCGGCTTGGTTTGACGTTCCTCTTTCATGACGCGACCTCCTTTCCGTTCTTCTTGGCATTGGCGGCCAGTTCGAGAGCCAGGTCAGCGTCCACGACAATCTTACGGCCCACCTGCGTGATGGCACCGTCAATGACGCCGCTGCGCTTGATGCGGTTGGCCGTGGGGATGCTGCACCCGAAGGTGTCTGCGATGCCCTGTATGCCATAGACAAGGTTTTTAGGCTTGCTCTCCACTTGTTTTGTTTCCTGTTTGCCTAGCAAGGAGAGATTGCTGAGCAGGAAAACGAACTCGTCGCCCTGCATCATGCATACGGGCTTCTGAAGGAGTTCCTGAAGATTGTAATTCTTCATAGTAGTAGATGAAAATATGTTTTACATTAAGTTCGGCCGTCTCATCACGGCCACGTAATTCGATGTCATTGTATGAAAGGTTTGTCATTCAATGACGCTGCAAAGTTATGTCATTCGTCTCAAAGGCACGGTACAAGAAAATATTCATTAATTTTTTGTACCATCATTGGCAGGAAAAACAGGTAGATAAAACAAGAAAGTGGGCGGCAAACACCTTTTCGATGCTTACCGCCCACTTCGTAGAGAATGTAATATTGTCGTGCTATCTCAAGCGCAGTTGTTGAAAATCTCAGTCCATCTCTGTATAATCTCCTTTGCCTTGACCATCGCTTTTCGTTTAGTGTTGTTCAGCTCTCCAGGAAACTCTTTCAATTCTGAATAACGCTCCTGCGCCTTGCGATAGGGAATGTTCAGGCCGAAGTGTTGGCTGACAGCTTGCCGGAACTGGTCGAATGACTTGCAGTTGACCCTCTTGGCCTTTTCAAGAGCAAGGAGGAGGTAAGCCATTGCCACACTCTCTTTATGCTCCTCAATGAACTGCCCGATACCAAGCACCACCTCTCCTTCCTTGTCCTTTACAAGTATCTCAGTCAGAGAAGTGAACTCCTTCTTCTTCCCATGGTTGCTGTCAACGTGGCGCAGTGCTCCGTTCACCTCGCGGAACACATCGTCGTCTTCATTGTTGTCGGCAAACTCCCGCCATGCTGTCTTGTCGGTGATGCCAACGGCAGCAGAGGTCTCAACAAGGGTAGGTACAAACGCGCCGAACACCGGGCCAACCTTTTGCCGGTATTTTTGATCCATCCAAAGCGAGGCGAGTTTGTCGGTTACCTTTTTGAATCCATCCTCAAACGCAAGATAATAATAGGTGTATGTCGCCATCTCATCACCGGCCAGTACGAAGTCCATGAGGTTGACCATATATTCCGTGTTGAACCTGCCACTGATGAGTAGGGTGTATTGGAGAACCTGAATGATGCCGGCCTTATGCTCTTCTTGAGTCTTCCCGATGAGACGAAGATAAATCTCGAGCGGCGTGCCTTCCATACGACAATCATGTTTCTCGAACTCTTTCCAGCCTTCGTCCGTATCCAAATGTTGCACGAGCTGTTGTTTCCATACATCATCCATTTCAAAGAAGATGTCAAGACCGCGGTTCAGTGTTTCCATCCATTTCTTGGGTGTACATTTGCCCAGGATAGCTAAAAGTTCGTAAAGGCCACTAATGCCAATAGCATTAGGGTCTTCAACTTGATTCACAAAGTTCACGTAGCCGTCACGGTTACCCACTACAAAGTTCTTCGCCGCAGCATTCGCCGCGTTCCGTTTTTCGAGCACAGCCTTTCGGAGAGAGGCTGGCATCGGTGTCGTTTCTCTCTTCATTCAGTCATTGTTTAGTAAAACTATTAAGTGGCACGGACTTTAGCTTATCCCATGCCGTCATCTCTTACAAATATCCGTACACGTCTGCTTCCCCTCCAGCATATCAAGCAGAAAGAGTCTATTCTCCTTCCCATGCTCGTGCAGCACACATGCCGATTTTAGGCATAAAGTTAAGCAAAACATCTTTTCTATCATTGACTTCAAAAATTTATTTCTTATTTTTTAGCTTTTTCAATATTTATTGGTAAATTAGTACCAACGACTCAGTCTCAATGCTCTAAATGACGTAAGTTAACCCAAGTTTGACATTGATTTTTGCTTAGTTGTTCTATATCAGCATTTTGGTGTTTTCAAGACTTCTTACTGTGTTCTAAAGATTTTGATTTTTCTGAAAGGCATCTTCCTAACTCCCAACATCTCGTAGATTTCGGCCGCACTGTCTGTAGGTGCACTGCACAGTCTGGTCTCGACAGTCTCTCCAAGCGCGTTCATGGCTGTAGTCGTAACTGCTTTTTGAGTCTGCATGATCCGCATGATCTCCGACCAGTACGGTGTCGAACGCTCCCTGCCATGCTTCTCTTTTCCTTTCTTGCGATTGGCAACTTTCATCTGATGACGCACTGTGTTTACTATCCAGTAGGTCAGCAGCCCCCAAAAAAAGTGTGCGTCTGACCTGTCATCAGTCTGATGATAGATGGGCCTGAGACAGAGGTCGGTCTTGAGCTGCCTGTTGGAACATTCTATCTCACGTATGAGGTTATAGTAGTCCCATGCTATTTTCTCGTCAAGTGTCTTCACGTTGGTTCTGAGGAAGTATGTGCCATATTCCGTGTCGTCCGGCATGTTGATTTCCACACGTTACAGAAGCCACCTTGCCGCTGTCGCCTTTCTCAACTTTTATGTCATAATATCGGCTAATAGACGGGTATTTCTCCTGAAGGGCTCCGATTTTGTTCTGTACCTTGTCGTAGCTTTTCACCCCGTGTTTTACATGGATGGCCTTACTTATTTTCTCCAATCCTGCTTCGAACCGCTCACGGAGCTTCCGGTTTATGGACTCTTCCTTCAAGACCTTTGCCGGAGAGTCAATCTTGAGATAACAGTCATTGTTCTTGTCCTAGGATATGCGCTGGAGCGTAATGTCGCGTTTCAGGCAATCCTAGACTGTGACCTTCGGGGCATCCTTTGGGGTGGTATATTCTGTAAGCGCCTTGTGGGATACGCAGAGATAGTTGTATCCCTTTTCCTTTATCTTCTTGAGGTTGTCCCCCTATTTGGCGATGCCAGCGTCCATGATTATAAGCACTTTCTCATCATCGCCGCATTCGGCATGATTCTCTGCTAGAATGTTGTCCACCATGCTAGGAAAAGACTTGGGGTCAGCGATGTTGCCCTTCAGCACTGCGCTGTAACGTATGAAGCCGTCTGATGTAAAGAGCAAGGACAAGCAGCTTGCAGTCGCTGCGCTTTTCCTTGGTGCGGCCGAAGGCTGCTTTCTTGCTGCCATCCTTGCGCCCCTCAAAATAGAAGTTGGTCATGTAGAAGAGCATGATGCGGTTTGTCGGCTTGAAAAGGTTGTCCATCTTATGGCAGAGATGCCTCTCAAGCTTCTTCTTTATAGAATAGAGGTCGTCTGCGACACGGTATACCCTCCTTGGAGTTATTTTTGCCATGGGAAGGTCAAGGAGATCACATACCGCAGAGTTCTCCTGTATTATGGATATTGGTTTTAATCCAGACGGGGTGTAGACCGTCCTTGTAATAAGATGGGGCTGCATGACCTTCACCTTGTCCTCAGACCACCTGATGGAACGGAGGAAAGCATCTAAACCGAGCTGGCGTATCGTTTGCAGGCACAGCCATTCGCAGCCGACATCCCTTGCGTCTGTATGGTTCATGGTGTCGACGTCTGTCTTCGGGCTTTGGCCTTGCTGCTCTCATACTCTGCGCCGACGACATCGATTTTCCCTTTCTCTATAAGACGGTCCCAGTACGAGTACTCTCTGGCGCGCACCACATCGGAGTAACCTTGCAGTTTCTCGTCCCAAAGCTGGACTTCGCTCTGGTGACTGTAAAGATATGTCAGCCCACGTGCCACATCCCTTATCTGCTCAGGAGACAGGTCGTGGATAAACCCGACATTAAGTAATATCAAAGTTCAGACCCTGCAGTTGGCATCGCGGTAGGGCTCTTTCAGACGGTAGGCCTTTTCATCCTTGCCCGTCTGTGGGTTGTAGCGCACTTGTGAGGTGAAGTTCATGCTGCAAAGATAAGCAATCCAAACGACATTGCTGTGTTCTACATTACGATTTTGGGCTGTTTGAACCCTCGTACACTGATAAATACAAAGGAAATTTTTGAAATAAATCTCAAGGTGTCAAACTTGGGGTAATATGCGGCATACTATGCTGCCTCTGCATTACTAATCGCAAACGGCATTACCGCAGGGTCTCACGATGGCGTAAGGCGTATGGTGGGCTTGCACTTCCTTAAGAATCACTTATTGGCTATGGAGGAAGGTCAGACACTCAACTTGCTATATTCCTTGCGTTTTACCGGTGACTATCAAGACTGCAAGAATCTTGATATGGAGAAAGATGTAAAGCAACTCGTTGAGCTAGCAAAGGAACTTATAGACAAGGTATCAGAAATGGCAAGGGGAAAGATAAAGTAATATTCATTTCTCCCTAACTCGCGAACATCCCTATATCATGTAGGGAATTTCCTATCAAATAATATGGAAATTCCTACAACTATTAACGAAATATTGATTAATTTTGTTGCATAAACCAAAAAGAACATATATGAAGAAAATTCTCATAATATACATGGTCGCTGCAACTTTGGTTGTAACAGCCCTTACCCTTTAATAGCTCATAGCAATGAAAAGAATATCATTTATTATATTCTGTATTCTTATGTGCTTGCTTACGCAAGCGCAAAATAATATCATCACAAGATTTAAGTCTTGCAGGTATGATGCTAATAATAACTATAAAGTTATAACAAGCAGCATATCATTTTCTCGTGAGAATAATGGCATAGGTCGCATATATTTGTTTCCAAGCTATAGTGATGAATCGGTCAAATCTTTTTGTTTCTGGACGACAGGCAGTCGTAAGCCTGGCATAGTTGAAATGAAGAGTATGCTTATTAATATTAAGGAGAAATATGTAAAATGGACACAAGTCGCCAAAGATAACCACATAATTAATTACTCTAAGAAACTTGAAGGAAAGGATATATATATTCCTAATTTTCAAGGTATCTTGGAGTACAAAAATCGTCAATGGTGGGCACCTGAGTGGTCATTACATATTGTTCCATACTTTATTGTTGACGAGAATGGCAACTGCCTGATAAAGTTGAATTGTCCACCCTCTACATTCCAAGCAGTTAAGAACTTCGATAATGCATTACAAGGGATGATATATATGGGTGCAGGAGAGGGGTTTGATAGTCTTAAGTCGTGTGATGCTTATTATCTGTTCAGTTCCCCAGAACAGATTCAATCTATGATAGAAGCTCTTGATTTTGACAAGGCATGCAAAGAAGTGGATGCCCAAAAGAAACAAGAAAATGATAGAAAGAGCAAATTGGATGAACTTTTTAACTAGAAGAAAGACGATATGAAGCGCTTGCTATTAACAATGGTTTTGGTATCATGTTTCGGTTGGGTGTTTTCCAAATCTACACCAATGGTTTACATGCTTCAACCTATACAAGGCTCTCTTGAGGACTTTACTCAAAAGATGATAGGTTTAAATTATACTATAAAATCGGAGCAACCAAAGTCACATCAAAGATTTATGGTACAGCATGATTTTATCTTGGGAGCAACTGTTTTAGCTATAAGCTATACTCCAATAACAAGAACAGTATATTCTGTCACGCAATATAGACGCTATTCTTATAGCCGCTTTCAATATGCAGTAGATGGGGATAAACAGAGTCTGCTGAATCAGTATCCAAGACACATGTTTATATGTAATGATGGCCCCAATGAAATTTATGAAGTTTTTAATGATGATAATACCCAACGTGGAAAATTGATGTTCGGCATTACATCATCAAAGGGAGACTTTTTCACAGAAATAACAATTATTGATGAGGCTGGAGCCGAACTTTTGAGAAAGGAGAAACTGTCAGAAATGGTTGGAGATAGTCGCGACAAGCTTTTTGAAGATGATTCACAAGACGTAAGTTCATTAAATAAAAAATCTGCCAATGGTCCCATCCCAATTTCTGTAGGTGCCATACAATTTGATAAAACGTTTAGTGCTTATGAGCGTCCACATTTCCTATATTTGTCAGATGTCATTAGCTCTGCAGTTAATACCAATAGGACATATTTAGAGCTTGATACAGCAAAGGCTGACTATGTTATTGAACCAGTCTTATCATCTTATAAGACCTCAACATCGATATTGAAAGAGAATACTGGTTATAGATATGTGGAGTCTGCTATAAAATTTACTGCAAAAATCAAAGTAAATCTTATTTTACGAGACAGGCACAGCCATGCTATGGTTAATTCTACAATTCCTAAGAATATAGAGGTGAGTACAGAAGACGATTATTATAAACTTTTCAATGTTATTTATGAAAGAGTAAAGTCTGCTAAACTCGTTAGAGATTTACTAGAATCTGCATTCCCTATACGTGGCATGATTTCTGACATTAATTCTTCTGTTGGCGGCAAGCAACTTGTAATATTAAATATTGGAAGTGCTGATGGAATATGCAAGAATATGTGGCTGAACGTTTATAAGAATGGCTCGCAAAATAAAGAGCCTATAGCTACCATTGTGGCAGATAGTGTACAAGAGCACTCTACCATATGTAAATTACAACAGAGCAAAAAGAATAGCACCATCTTAAAATCAGACATAGCAATTCTTTATGTTGTGTCAAAGCCTAGTCGTGATGTAGAAATAGTAACAGAAGAAGCTCTTAAAAAGAAAGAAAGGAAAGAAAAGACGAAACAGCGTTTAAAAGAATTCTTTGGGTTATAAACAAAATTAAATATTATGAAACAGTTCTTGCTACTTTTGAGTTTTGCCTTTCTTGTGGCTTTGTCATCGAATGCACAAGTTGAAGGCATTAACATTGGGGATTCTTATGAGTCCGTGAAAGTAAAAGCCAATAAACTTTATGGAAGCAGTCAATATGACCAGAATGGCATTCTTCTATATACAGAGGATATATCATTAGGCGACGATGACTGGGATCAAGTCATGTTCAACTTTCAACCTGTTAATGGGAAGAACATCCTCCAAGTGATAATATACCAGATGCTTTTCCAGGAAGGAGGCGGTGGAAATCCCAAAGGATACCTCGAACTTCTTATGAGAGATTCATATCCTAACTATAAATGGCAGCAAATAACAACTCACGATGGAACTTTGCAATATTACACAAAATATTCAGAAAAAGTCGTCATGAAGTTATTGCTGACACATAAGCCTAATATGACAGTCGTCAGTTTAGCCTTCACTCCAATTTGAATGAAATCTATTAGCATAAAAATTGCCTCCGTTACATCAGCTCCCACAGTCTTATATGACATTAGATTATGTGAGCTGATGCTTTTATCTTGACCTCCAAATGGTTTTATCACTATACTCTGGACAATGTTTGAACTTGATGGAAAAGCGTCGTTTGAATTTTCTTCCTGTAAATTCATCGTTTCTATATACCCTCTTGCAGCTTCGATAGCACCATCCTTATCAAAGTATTCGAACTTCATCACGCAATAAGATTTAGCACCTTAGATTTCATAAAGGATAAAAGATGGGTAATTGTCACTATTACTGGTCATTGTCAGGATTATTTTCTGATTTATGTTTTGGGAATGGCGGAATTGGCATCCAGTAGACTACATTAGATAAGGGAAATCAAGTCCGCCATATTCGTTTTTCCACTTTTCACAGTCTCTGTTATTCTCGTCATACGAACTTATAGCCATGTTAGCCCAAATTGCGCTATCTCGTCATTCATTGTTAAATGGTGTTTCAGAAATTCGATTATTCTGACAAAATATGGCATGAATCCACTGTGTTCGGCCTCGATTCTGCTAAAAGACTCTAAACCGCTTCGATACCCCTAATTGTGTGGTACACTGACATTTGCCTATATGCTCGATTTTACATATTTTTGCAGCGATATGTATATCAAGGTTCAGACAAGATTGAAGGCAGATGCCAGTGGAAAGATGCACTATGCTTACTACCCGAGGCTCTACGAATCCTATCGCAATAGTGACGGTAGGGTTCGCCAGCACTATCTGTTGCCTCTAAACCTTGATGACCTTCCCTCGCATAAGGACCGCAATACCATGTGCCGTGTGCTGAACGATATGGTAGGTAGTGGTCTCGCTATACAATTTGAGGACACACCAGTCTACCATAAGGCTTTAGAGGTGTATCATCAACTGGCTGCCAAAGGGCTTCTCGGGCAGGTCAGGATGACAGAGGAGAAACCCCGTACCGTTTCAGGTTCAAAGCCACCGTCACGGTCACGCGGTGTTTCAACCTCTACGGGCCATACTCCGTTTGGAGTTGCTTAGGCTTCTTGCCGTTACGGCATACCGCTTACTGGCTTGGTCGCGTCAAGATGGCTCTGCTTGCGCTATTCTGTATTTATCTCTGTGGCGGTGACCATATAGAAGATATTAACACGATTTTGAACCAGGTACCAAGTTGGGTTAAGCAAAAAAAGACTTCTAATAGTTCCCTCTAAAGTTTTGAACGGATTTAATTAAATTACCAACGCTTTTTTGATAAGAGAAAGGGTATATTAAGGCAAGATAATACACGCACGGGCCAATGGCAGGATCGGAAGGATAGCTCAATAACCGTTTCATGTAATATATTCTATTATCAGATGTATAACCTGTGACAATATTGTCTGTAATCTTTTTTACGCTCTTGGCTTTTACACCTTTGGCAATATAGCTGCCCGTCATAGGAAATGATTCAAGCTCTCTAGCCTGATGTACATATGCGTAATATAAAGCAACTAATCGCCATTCATAAACATCCCACCACATTGTATTTTCAATATCATCGTCTTCATAATGAATGAAAAATGATGGGTAGTACACGGAAGTCGTTTTGTCGTAATGCCAATTCGCTTCCTGCATCTTTCTCGTGAATGATTGAAGTTCAGTCTGTGCATGACCCGTAGAAAAGAATACGACCAAAAGAAGCAATGAAAAGATTTTCGTTTTCATTTCTTTTAATGAAGAAACTGCTATATGTATTACAGTCGCTTTTTTCATAGATAAACGCTTGTTTAAATTTCCTGCTACAAAATTAATCAATATTTTGTTAATCGTTGCAGCTATTTTCCCTAAAATTGGTAGGGAAATCCCTATTCCTATATAAAAGTCACAGCCTCTGTAATCATAAGTGTTCATCTCTCGTTTTCTTATCTTTGTGTTAAGGTTTACATTACCATTACTATTCTCACACACTAATACAATCTATTCTGTTAGAGTGTGAGGATAATGTTTAATCAGGGATGGGGGCTGTTTTAATAGTCGGTGGAGGCCTATGATAAACTATGACAGCTTATCCGTTTTGGAAAGATATTTGAAGATAGAACACTTGTACGAGGGTTAATAAATAACAAAAATGTGTTCAGACGGGAAATAAAAAAGAGAGTTACGAAACCGTAACTCTCTCATTCTTAACGCGCTCCAGGATGGGCTTGAACCAACGACCCCCTGATTAACAGTCAGGTGCTCTAACCAACTGAGCTACTGAAGCAGTGTGCGTGTCATTTCTGATTTGCGGTTGCAAAGGTACGGACATTCCTTGAAACCACCAAATGTTTTTGCAACTTTTTTTTGAGAAAGATGATTTTGTGCCCTCTTTTTCGTAACTTTGCACCCGTGATACATTAAATATATACGAAAAACGACATAAAAAAGATATGAGAAAGACTTTCCTGACACTTGCCTGTCTGCTGCTCGCCACGATGGGCTGGGCACAGACGGACACGGACCACAACTTCAAGGTGGCGAAGAACCTCGAAGTGTTCAACACCATCTACCGCAACCTCGACATGATGTATGTCGACACGCTCGACGCTGACGAGGTGGTGGGCTACGGCATCAATTCCATGCTCCACTCGCTTGACCCCTATACCGAATACTATCCTGAGGACAAGAGCAAGGACGTGAAGATGATGCTCACAGGCAAGTATGCCGGCATCGGCTCGCTGATCCGCTATAACTTCAAGCTTGGTCGCGTTTGCATCGACGAGCCTTACGAAAACATGCCGGCGGCGGAAGTGGGACTGAAGAAGGGCGACATCATCCTCAGCATCGACGGTGAGGACATGACCAAGCGCGACAACAACTATGTCAGCGACCACCTGCGTGGCGATGCCGGAACAACGTTTCTGCTGAAAGTTCTGCGCCCTTCCACCGGTAAGGAGATGAAGTTCAAGATCACGCGCCGCGCTATCCAGTTGCCAGCTGTTCCTTATTATGGCTTGCAGCAAGACGGTATCGGTTATCTCAACCTCAACCAGTTCACCGAAGGTTGCGGCAAGATTGTGCGCAACGCCATCATCGACATGAAGAAGCAGGGCATGAAAGCGCTCGTCTTCGACTTGCGCGGCAACGGCGGCGGATCGGAGCCGGAGGCAGTGAATGTCGTCAACTGCTTTGTGCCGAAAGGCAAGCTTGTGGTGAGCAACCGTGGTAAGGTGAAGCGTATGAACCAGGATTATCGTACTACCGTGGAGCCCGTAGATACTGTCATGCCCGTGGTGGTGCTCGTCAATGGCAACAGTGCGTCTGCCTCAGAGATCACCAGCGGTGCCTTGCAGGATATGGATCGAGCCGTGGTCATGGGCACGAAGACCTACGGCAAAGGACTTGTGCAGACCGTGATGGATCTGCCCTACAACGGCAAGATGAAGCTGACGACGAATAAATACTATATCCCTTCGGGCCGCTGCATCCAGAAGATCAACTATAAACACGCCAACGGCGGATCGACCGAAGTCGTTGCCGACTCGCTCAAGCGCACCTTCTACACTGCCCACGGACGCAAGGTGATGGACGGCGGTGGCATTGTGCCTGACGTGGAGGTGAAGGCCGACTCCATGTCAAACCTCGCTTATTATCTCGCTGCCGTAAAGGACTCCGATGAGCTCGTCACCAGCTACGAGGTCGACTATATCGCCAAGCATCCGACCATCGGACCGGCAGCTACGTTTGACCTCAGCGATGCCGACTACGAAGAGTTTAAGCAGCGCGTGCTCAACAGCCATTTTAAATACGATGCCATGAGCGAGAAGACACTCGACAACCTTGAGAAGGTGGCGAAGTTTGAGGGTTATTATGACGACGCAAAACCAGAGTTTGAGGCGCTGAAGAAAAAGCTCAAGCACAACCTTGCCAAGGATCTCGACTTCAACAAGGAGGGTATCAAACAGCTGCTCGCCAGCGACATCGTCTCGGCTTACTACTATCAGCGCGGTGCCATCCTCAACACGCTGCGCTACGATAAGCAGGTGCAGGCTGCCTACGCCTTGCTCAAGGATCCCAAACGCTATGCTGCTATTCTCACAGCGGGCGAGAGGGATAAAAAATAGCCAGGAGCTTGCGCTTCATGCTTTTTTGCATGAAAACACAGTATTTTAGCAGTGCGGAAGCAAAAAAGTAGGACCGATTGAATGGAATATGGAAAAAAAATAGTAACTTTGCAGTGTTCAGTGGAATGAGGGGCTCCCGAGAGCTCCTCATTTTTTTATAAACGCATGTTTTTTAACTGCATGATATGATAGACAAGAACGTCGTAAAACAATTAGTGAATGAGTGGCTGGAGGACAAAGACTACTTCTTGGTGGATGTCAATGTTACGCCCGATGACAAGATTACTGTTGAAATTGACCATGCCGACGGCGTGTGGATCGAAGACTGCGCAAAGCTGAGCCAGTATATCGAGGACCATCTCAGCCGCGACGACGAGGACTATGAGCTCGAAGTGGGATCGGCAGGTCTCGGACAGCCTTTCAAGGTGGAACAGCAATACCACAACTTTGTGGGCGAGCCCGTGGAAGTGCTCCAGGCTGACGGACAGAAGGTACGCGGCATCCTCAAGAGTGTCGACGGACGAGACTTCGTGGTCACTGTCAACGAAAAAGTGAAAGTTGAAGGCAAGAAACGTCCTGTGAAGATGGACGTGGACCACAACTTCAACATGGATGAGGTGAAATACACCAAGTATCTCATCAACTTCAAATAAGCACAGGGCTTGAGCCGGACACAGGTCTTGGCACAGCCTTAGGCAACGAGAAACAATAAAGAAAATATATATGGTAGCAAGAAAGAAAGACGACGAGCAAGTGTCGATGATCGACTCCTTCCGGGAGTTTAAGGATACCAAGAACATCGACCGTACCACGCTCGTGAGCGTGCTGGAGGAAAGCTTCCGCAACGTGCTGGCAAAGATCTACGGCAGTGACGAAAACTTTGATGTCATCGTCAACCCCGACAAAGGTGACTTTGAGATTTACCGCAACCGTGTGGTTGTCGCTGACGGCGAGGTGGCTGACGAAAACAAAGAGATCAGCCTCACCGACGCGCGCAAGATTGAGCCCGACTACGAGGTCGGCGAGGAAGTGTCTGAGTCGGTCGACTTCGCTAAGTTCGGTCGCCGTGCCATCCTCACGCTGCGTCAGACACTGGCCAGCAAGGTGCTGGAGTTGGAGCACGATCAGCTTTACAACAAATACAAGGACAAGGTCGGTCAGGTCATGGCCGCTGAGGTCTATCAAGTGTGGAAACGCGAGGTGCTCCTCGTCGACGATGACAACAACGAACTCATCCTGCCCAAGAGCGAGCAGATCCCCGGTGACATGTATCGTAAGGGCGAGACCGTGCGTGCCGTCATCGAGCGTGTCGACAACGAGAACAACAATCCGAAGATCATTCTCTCCCGTACCAGCCCCACCTTCCTGCAGCGTCTGTTGGAGCAGGAGGTTCCCGAGATCGCCGACGGTCTGATTGCCATCAAGAAGATCGCGCGCATGCCCGGTGAGCGTGCCAAGGTGGCTGTCGAGAGCTATGACGACCGTATTGATCCGGTAGGCGCTTGCGTCGGTGTGCGTGGCAGCCGTGTCCACGGCATTGTGCATGAGCTCAACAACGAGAACATCGACGTCATCAACTGGACGGCCAACACCAAGCTGTTTATCCAGCGTGCGTTGAGTCCTGCTACCGTGACGAGCATCACCATCGACGAAGAGAACAAGAAGGCCGACGTCTATCTCCAGCCCGATCAGGTCAGCCTGGCCATTGGCCGTGGCGGTCTGAACATCAAGTTGGCTTCCATGCTGACCGAATACACCATCGATGTGTACCGTGTCGTCAAGGACGGCGAGCAGAACCCGGAGGAGGACGATGTCTATCTCGATCAGTTCAGCGACGAAATCGACCAGTGGATCATCGATTCCATCAAGGGTATTGGACTTGAGACCGCCAAGGCCGTCCTCAATGCTCCCCGCGAGATGCTGGTGGAGAAGGCCGATCTGGAGGAAGAGACCGTCGACCATGTGCTCGAAGTGCTGCGCAAGGAGTTTGAGAACTAACAGACAACTCCGCACGGCGTACACATCACACATATATTAATTTAAACGAAAGTAGAACATATCAGGGTATATGAGCATCAGATTAAACCAAGCATTACGAGAATTAAACATAGGAATGCAAACGGCAGTTGAATTCCTGCAAAAGAAGAGCGAGTTGGGCGAGGTGAAAGCGGACCTTAGCTATAAGCTCAATGAGAAGCAGCACGCTGCGCTTGTTGAGGCTTTCAAGCAAGATGCCGCCTTGCGCACCGATGCCGAGAAGCTCTTCGGTAAGAAGAAGGACAAGAAGCGTTCGCAGACCGCTAAGCCGGCAGAGACACACACTGGCAGCAGTGTGCTGGAAGGCACAGGTCATCAGACCTACAAGCCGCTGGGCAAGATTGACCTCAGCACTGTAGGCAAGAAACCGGTGGTCATCAAGTCTGATGCTTCCCAACCCAAGAAAGCAGAGCCGACGACTGCTGCCGTCAGTCATCCTCAGCCTGCTCCTGCTCAGCAGAAAGCCGGGCAGCAACCGGCACGTGTGCAGACTGCTGACAACGCAGCTGCCAAGCCGCAGTCGCAGAATCCAAAGCCCGAGCAGGCCAAGACTGAGCCCGCAAAGCAGGAATCCAAGGCAGAGAACCATGTGGAGAAAGCCGCCAACGCTCTGCAGAAGCAGGAGCCGGTGAAGCCCGCAGCACAGAAGAGCGAGCAGAAACCCGCTCAGAAACCTGCCGCTCCGAAGATCGCAGCCGTGAAGGTGGCTGAGGTCGTTGAGCCCAAGCCGGGCAGCAAGGTGTTCCAGCTCTCCAGCGAGAAGAAGATCCTCAGCACGCCAAAGGTCAACGTACTCGGAAAGATTGACCTCGACTCGATCAACCAGAGCACGCGTCCGAAGAAAAAGTCCAAGGAAGAGCGCCGTCGGGAGCGCGAGGCCAAGCAGAACGGTGGCAACGGTGGCAACAACGACCACAAGAAGCGCCAGCGCATCAACAAGGACCGTGTCGACATCAATGCAGCTGCCAACCAACAAGGCAATGGCAATGGACAGGGCAAGAAAAAGAAGAACCGCAAGCGCGGTGGACAGAAGCCCGCTGAGGTTACAGAGGAGGATGTAGCACGTCAGGTCAAGGAGACGCTTGCCCGCTTGACGAGTAAGCAGAGCCAGACCAAGAAGGGCGCTAAGTACCGTAAGGAGAAGCGCGAGGCTGTGCAGGAGAAACTCAACCAGGAGGCTCGTGCCGAGAAGAAGGAAAGCAAGACGCTGAAACTGACGGAGTTTGTTACCGTCTCTGAACTTGCCACGATGATGAACGTAGGTGTCAACCAGGTCATCTCCACACTGATGAGTATTGGTGTGATGGCTTCTATCAACCAGCGCCTCGATGCCGAGACCATCAACCTGGTGGCTGACGAGTTCGGTTTCAAGACCGAGTATGTCAGTGCAGAGGTACAGGAGGCTGTCAGCGAGGAGCAGGACGACGAGAGCGAACTCGTGCCGCGCGCGCCGATCGTGACGGTCATGGGTCATGTCGACCATGGTAAGACATCGTTGCTCGACCATATTCGCAATACCAACGTCATCGCCGGTGAGGCCGGTGGTATCACCCAGCATATCGGTGCTTACAGTGTCACTCTGAAGAACGGCCGCAAGGTGACGTTCCTCGACACGCCGGGTCATGAGGCCTTCACCGCCATGCGTGCACGTGGTGCACAGGTGACGGATATTGCCATCATCATCATTGCTGCCGACGACAGCGTGATGCCTACCACCAAGGAGGCCATCGCCCACTGTCAAGCTGCCGGTGTGCCGATGGTGTTTGCCATCAACAAGATTGATAAGCCGGGAGCCAATCCCGACAAGATACGTGAGGACTTGGCCCAGATGAACCTCCTCGTCGAGGAGTGGGGCGGTAAGTATCAGTGTCAGGAGATCAGTGCCAAGAAGGGTATCGGTGTCGATGACCTGATGGACAAGGTGCTCTTGGAGGCAGACATGCTCGACCTCAAGGCCAACCCCAACCGCAAGGCTACGGGTACGGTCATCGAGAGCTCGCTCGACAAGGGCCGTGGTTATGTGTCCACGGTATTGGTCAGCAACGGTACGCTCCATGTCGGTGACTATGTCATCGCCGGTACCAGCTGGGGCCGTGTCAAGGCTATGTTCAACGAGCGTAACCAGCGCATCGACGACGTGAAGCCTGCCGAGCCCGCTATCGTACTCGGTCTGAATGGCGCACCTACGGCCGGCGACCAGTTCCATGTGCTTGACACAGAGCAGGAGGTGCGCGATATCGCCAACAAGCGCGAGCAACTCCAGCGTGAGCAAAGCCTGCGTACACAGACCCGTCTGACACTGAGCGACATCTCGCACCGTATCGCACGTGGTGAGTTCCACGAGATGAACATCATCGTCAAGGGTGATACCGACGGTTCCGTGGAGGCTCTGAGCGACTCGTTCATCAAGCTGTCTACCGAGAAGGTACAGGTTAAAGTCATCTACAAGGCCGTCGGTCAGATCTCGGAGAACGATGTCACACTGGCCGATGCTTCCGATGCCATCATCGTAGGCTTCCAGGTACGTCCTTCGGCTGCTGCCCGTAAGCTCGCCGATAACGACGGTGTGGAGATCAACACTTACTCAGTCATCTACGATGCCATCGACGACGTAAAGTCTGCTATGGTCGGTATGCTCGACAAGGTGAAGAAGGAAATCGTCACCGGACAGGTGGAGGTCAAGCAGGTCTTCAAGATTTCCAAGGTCGGAACTATCGCTGGTGGTCTTGTCACCGAAGGCAAAGTCCACAACAAGGACAAGGCCCGTGTGGTTCGCGACGGCATTGTCATACACACAGCTCCTATTGCTGCCCTGAAACGCTATAAGGACGATGCCAAAGAGGTTGCCGCCGGACTGGAGTGCGGTATCTCGCTCGTCAACTACAACGACATCCAGGTGGGTGACCAGCTCGAGACCTTCACCGAGGTGGAGGTAGAGCAGAAACTCTAAACGGCGGCGAGAGGTGCGCGGCACCTATATATATAATAAGGTGTATCGAACATGATATAGGGTAGGGGCGCAATAGGTCAGATCTGTTGCGCCCCTGCTTTTTCAATATTGCCGACAAGGACAGAAGCTTGACAAATTACCACATTTGTGACCGCTTTGACTTGTCCCAAGCCATGTGGCACGTTGTTTGTCGCTTTGAGGCTGACGACAATGGTGTCATATTTCCAATCTCTATATATTATCATTTATGGAAATACAAATCAACGATAAAGAAAAGAACAAGTTCGTCAGGGAAGTGGCGGAGCAGAAGTACGAGTACGGCTTCACCACCGATGTCCATACAGACATCATCCCTAAAGGACTTAACGAGGATGTGGTACGTCTGATCTCGCAGAAGAAAGGCGAGCCTGACTGGCTTCTCGACTTTCGTTTGAAGGCTTACCGCTATTGGCTCACGCTGCCCGTGCCCACATGGGGCCACGTGCATGTGCCGCACATCGACTTCCAGGCTATCTCGTACTATGCCGATCCGCTGGCCAAGAAGCCCAAAAACAAGGAGATAGACCCTGAGCTGGAGAAGACTTTCGACAAACTTGGCATCCCCTTGGAGGAGCGGCTCGCATTGAGCGGTACGGCTGTCGACGCTGTCATGGACTCGGTGTCGGTGAAGACAACCTTCAAGAAACAGTTAGCTGAGAAGGGTATCATCTTCTCCAGTATCGGTGAGGCCGTCAAGCAGCATCCTGACCTCGTGCGTCAGTATCTCGGCAGTGTGGTGTCCTATCGCGACAACTTCACGTCGGCACTCAACTCGGCAGTGTTCTCTGACGGTAGCTTTGTCTATATTCCCAAAGGCGTGCGCTGCCCGATGGAGCTGAGCAGCTACTTCCGCATCAACGCCCGCAACACCGGACAGTTTGAGCGTACGCTGATCATTGCCGATGACGATGCTTATGTGAGCTACCTCGAAGGCTGTACGGCACCAATGCGTGACGAGAACCAGCTTCATGCCGCTGTCGTGGAGATCGTGGTGATGAACAATGCTGAGGTGAAATATTCTACTGTGCAGAACTGGTATCCCGGCGATGAGCATGGTAAAGGTGGTGTCCTCAACCTCGTCACCAAACGTGGTGACTGCCGTGGGGTCAACTCCAAGCTCAGCTGGACACAGGTAGAGACGGGTTCCGCCGTTACGTGGAAATATCCTTCCTGCGTGTTGCGTGGCGATAACTCTCAGGCCGAGTTCTACAGTGTGGCCGTGACCAACAACTATCAGGAAGCCGACACGGGTACGAAGATGATCCATATCGGCAAGAACACCAAGAGCACGATCATCTCAAAGGGTATCTCTGCCGGGCACAGCCAAAACTCCTATCGTGGGCTTGTGAGAGTGGCCCCGGGAGCAGAGAATGCCCGTAACTACAGTTCGTGCGACTCTCTGCTGCTGGGCTCTGACTGCGGTGCGCATACCTTCCCCTATATGGACATCCACAACGACACCGCCGTCGTGGAGCATGAGGCGACGACCTCTAAGATTTCCGAGGACCAGCTCTTCTATTGCAATCAGCGCGGTATCCCCACAGAGGATGCCGTCGGGCTCATCGTCAACGGCTATGCCAAGGAGGTGCTCAACAAGCTGCCTATGGAGTTTGCCGTGGAGGCACAGAAACTGTTGTCCGTCTCTTTGGAGGGAACCGTAGGATAAACAAACTTAGAATAGATTAGAACAATGTTAGAAGTAAAGAACTTACATGCCTCTATTGCAGGCAAAGAGATATTAAAAGGTATCAACCTCACCGTCGCCGACGGCGAGATTCACGCTATCATGGGACCTAACGGTTCGGGTAAGTCTACGCTGTCTGCTGTGCTTACCGGCAATCCGCTTTACACCGTCACCGAGGGTGAGGCCATCTTCAATGGTAAGAATCTGTTGGAGATGAAGCCCGAAGACCGTGCCCGCGAGGGACTCTTCCTCAGTTTCCAGTACCCTGTGGAGATCCCCGGCGTGTCGATGGTCAACTTCATGAAGGCCGCCGTCAACGCCAAACGGAAGTATCAGGGCTTGGAGCCGCTGACGGCTGCCGACTTCATGAAGCTTATGCGCGAGAAGCGTGAGATCGTGGAGCTCGACGCCAAACTCTCGCGCCGCTCCGTCAACGAGGGCTTCTCGGGTGGTGAGAAGAAACGCAACGAGATCTTTCAGATGGCAATGCTCGACCCACAGTTGAGTATCCTCGACGAGACTGACTCTGGATTGGATGTCGACGCCATGCGTATTGTAGCTGATGGTGTGAACAAGCTCTTCACCCCGAAGAAGTCCATTATCGTCATCACGCACTACGAGCGGTTGCTCGACATGATCAAGCCCAACATCGTACATGTGCTCTATAATGGTCGTATCGTCAAAACCGAAGGTCCAGAGCTCGCCAAGGAGATCGAGAAGCGCGGCTACGACTGGATCAAGGAAGAGGCTGACGCTAAATATGGTAAATAAGGAGGTTGGCGTATGACTCAAGCAGAACAACAGTATATCGACCTCTACAGCCAGACGCGGCAGATGATTGCCGGGCACAGCGCGCCTGTGCTCAACGCGCTGCGCGACAAGGCTTTTGAGGACTTCAAGCGGCAGGGCTTTCCCTCACGCAAGGTCGAGCGATATAAGTACACCGACATGCAGGAACTCTTCGCACCCGACTATGGACTGAACATCAACCGCATTGACATCCCGGTCAACCCTTACGATGTCTTCCATTGTGATGTACCCAACCTCAGCACTTCTCTCTATTTTGTCGTCAACGACCAGTTCTATAAGAAGGCACTGCCCAAGGCTCAGTTGCCCGAGGGTGTCGTCGTGGAGAGTCTTTGCGACGCCGCGAACAACCATCCCGACCTCGTGGAGAAGTACTATGGTAAGATCGCCAAGACTGAAGAGGACGCGGTGACCGCGCTGAACACCATGCTGGCGCAGGACGGTCTCTTTGTCTATGTGCCGAAAAACGTGAAAGTGGACCGTGCCATTCAGGTGGTGAACATCCTGCGCTCTGACGTGGATCTGATGGTCACCCGCCGTGTACTCATTGTCATGGACGAAGGCAGTGAGGCTAAGTTCCTCTTCTGCGACGACTCCGCCGACGACCGTCACTTCCTTGGCACGCAGGTCATCGAGGCTTATGTTGGCGACAATGCCGGTCTCGACCTCTATTGTCTGGAGCAGACTCACGAGAAGAATACACGTGTGTCCAACGTCTATGTCGAGCAGCAGGCCAACAGCCGCTTTAATCATAATGTCATCACACTACGAAATGGCGTGACACGCAACAAACTCGACCTGGTCTTCAAGGGCGAGGGCGCTGAGTGCTGGTGCAACGGCTGCGTCATTGCTGACCACAGTGAGCATGTCGACAACAACACGCTCATCGATCATCAGGTGGGACACTGCGATTCGCATGAACTCTATAAATATGTGCTCGACGGGCAGGCCGTCGGTGCCTTTGCCGGTAGAGTGCTCGTTCGGCATGGCAGTCAGAAGACAACATCGCAGGAAACAAATCAGAATCTTGTGATGACAAAGACGGCACGGATGTACACTCAGCCGATGCTGGAGATCTATGCCGACGACGTGAAGTGTGCTCATGGCTCTACGGTGGGACAACTCAACGACGCTGCGCTTTTCTATATGCAGCAGCGCGGTATCGACGAGCATGAGGCTAAGTTGCTTCTGGAGTTCGCTTTCGTTGGTGAGGTCATTGACCAGATCAAGCTCGAACCCTTGCGCGACCGGCTCCATCACCTCGTGGAGAAGCGCTTCCGCGGTGAGCTCGGCAACTGCGAGAATTGCAGGATTAAGAAATAAAGACTGACAAGGCATTCCCTGATCCATCTGAAAAAGAAGGGTCAGGGATGTCTTGTTATCATCAAGAATAGCTCTGATGGCAATCAGTATTATATAAAGGTGTCGATAAGAACAATGTGTGATGTCGATATATATTATATAAGGTGTCGGTCAGAGTAAGACAAGTTTTCTATAAGAAAAGATAAAGATGTACGATATCAATCAAGTGAGGGAAGATTTCCCGATATTGTCGCGCAAGATCTACGACAAGCCGCTGGTCTACTTCGACAACGCGGCTACGACACAGAAACCACTCTGTGTCTTGGACGCTATGCGCGAGGAATACCTCAATGTCAATGCCAATGTACACCGGGGCGTGCACTGGATGAGCCAGCAGGCTACCGAGTTGCACGAGCAGGCACGTGAAACGGTACGACGATTTCTCAATGCCAAGTCCACCACAGAGATCGTCTTCACCCGTGGCACCACCGAGGGACTGAACCTCGTCGCCAGCACTTTCGCTGACGAGTGTATGCAGGAAGGCGATGAAGTCATCGTCTCCACAATGGAGCACCACTCCAATATCGTGCCCTGGCAATTGCAAGCACGCAAGAAGGGCATTGTGCTCAAGGTCATACCGATGAGCGATGACGGCATCCTCGACATGGAGGCTTATAGAAGCCTTTTCACTGAGAAGACGCGCATCGTATCAGTTTGTCATGTGAGCAACGTCCTCGGTACGGTCAATCCTGTCAAGGACATCGTGCGCATCGCCCACGAGCATGGTGTGCCTGTGATGGTCGACGGTGCTCAGAGTGCGCCCCACTTCAAGGTGGATGTACAGGACATCGACTGCGATTTCTTTGTCTTTAGCGGACATAAGGTCTATGGTCCCACAGGCATTGGCGTGCTCTATGGCAAAGAGGCTTGGCTGGAGAAGTTGCCGCCGTATCAGGGGGGTGGTGAGATGATTGAGCACGTGAGCTTTGAGCATACCACCTTCGAGCGTCCGCCTTTGAAGTTTGAGGCCGGCACGCCCGACTATATTGCCTCGCATGGACTCGCCATGGCACTTGACTACGTGACGAAGTTAGGGATGGACAACATTGCGGCTCATGAGCAGGAACTCACCCGCTACGCCATTCAGCGGCTTCAGGAGATACCGGAGATGCACATCTATGGACCTATTGCCCAGGCAGAGACAGCGGCGTCTCAACCTTTGTCGCTCGACGCTCATGCCCACGATGCAGTAGTCAGCTTCAATGTAGGCAATATCCACCACATGGATTTGGGCACTCTCCTTGACCGTCTGGGCATTGCTGTGCGTACGGGTCACCATTGTGCGCAGCCGTTGATGGATCGTCTGGGGGTGTTGGGAACCGTGCGTGCTTCCTTTGCGTTGTACAATACCAAGGAGGAGATTGACACGCTTGTTGCCGGCATTGACCGCGTGCGCAAGATGTTCTGAGCATTTGTCATGGGTCATTCGTCATTCAATACTCAACATTCATCGCTCATCATTTATCACTCATCCATCTACATTCCCATTGTTACCACATTATTATACTGATTGCATAGAGGCCGGCTGCGATGAGGCTGGCCGCGGATGCCTGGCAGGCAGTGTCTATGCTGCCGCCGTCATCCTGCCGCGTGACTACGACAATCCGCTGCTCAACGACTCGAAACAGCTCACAGCCAAGAAACGCTACGAGCTTCGAAAAGTCATTGAGCATGATGCTGTGGCGTGGGCTGTCGGTATTGTCACACCGGAGGAAATCGATGAGATCAATATTCTACACGCCAGTTTCCTGGCCATGCACCGCGCCCTCGACCAGTTAAAGGTCAGACCAGATAAGCTCATCATCGACGGCAACCACTTTGATCCCTATGTTCCTATTGCCGACGAGGCGTGCCAACCACGACAAAAGCGTGTCTTTCCGAAGCGCGATGGTCGCCAGCCCTTGCCTTATCAGTGTATTGTCAAAGGCGACGGGAAGTACGAGGCCATCGCTGCGGCCAGCATTCTTGCCAAGACCTTTCGCGACGACTACATGGATGAGCTCGACCGGAAATATCCTGTCTATGGCTGGAAGAAGAACAAAGGCTATCCAACACGGCAGCACCGGATGGCCATTCGCGACTATGGCGTCTCACCCTACCATCGCAAGACGTTTAATCTCCTTGGCGACTTACAGCCAACGCTATTCGAGAATATAGAGTAAACAACCTCTTTTTATTCTAATCTCATCAGCAAGTTACAGTCTATGCTGCTTGAGAATGTTGTGTAACCCTAAACCTCAACAATATGAAACATCCTTTACGCTTCCTTTTCCTTTTGCTGGCTTGTTGTCATTTTGTGCTGCTGATGGCGGCTCCTGCCCGTCGTGGTCATTGGATACAAGTGGTTACAACAGACGGAAAATCCGTGAAAGTGGAACTCTTGGGCGATGAGCGTATCCGTTATGCGCGCGCCGCCGATGGCACTTGTTATGTCTTGAACAAAGCGACAGGACGTTATCAGGAGGTTTCAAGCGACAGTATTGTGTCGAATGCGGCAAAGCGATATGCTTCTGTCTCCCGTCGTTTTGCACCGGCAGCCCGTCGCGCTGAGGCTGCGTCTTCTATATTTTCAGGAAACAAGCGTGGGCTTGTGATTTTGGTAGAGTTTCCTAATAAGCAGTTCAGCATGGCTGATCCTGTTGCTCTCTATCGCAAGATCACCAATGCTCCTGACTATCACGACAATGGCTTCCAAGGTTCTGTCCGCGATTATTTCAAGGCACAGAGTGGAGGCAAGTTCATCTTGGACTTCGACGTGGCGGGGCCGGTGATGATGTCTCAGCCTTATGATTATTATGGAAATGACGGTGAGAAGAACATCAGCGAGATGGTGAAAGAGGCATGCAAAGGTGTGCAGGACAGCATCGACTTCTCTCGTTATGACTGGGACGGCGACGGCGAAGCCGAGGAAGTCTTTATCCTCTATGCCGGATATGGGCAGAATGACTATGACACCTCCAACGACAGTCTGATATGGCCTCTGATGAACAAGCTCGAAGGAGATCGGAAATCATTGAAGATCAACGGTACGAAGATCAACACTTATGCTTGTTCCAGTGAGCTGAAATATGATGGAGAGATAGCAGGTATCGGTACTTTCTGTCATGAGTTCTCCCATTGCATGGGTTTCCCCGATATCTACGATGTTCAAAACAAAGGCAGTTTTGCCATGGACGCTTGGGATCTGATGGACTATGGCAACTACAATGGTGACGGGTATCTTCCGGCCGGATATACAGCCTATGAGAAGATGACATGCGGCTGGCTCTCCCCTGTAGAGTTGGGCAACGATTCCGTGGAGGTCAAGGATATGAAACCGCTCGCCGATGGAGGACAAGCTTATCTGATCCGGCATCCGCAATATGCAAACGAATACTACCTTTTGGAGAATCGCCAGCCCGTTGGCTTTGACAAGCTGCTGCCTGGCAGTGGCGTGCTCATCACCCATGTCGACTATGACAAAGACGCGTGGAAAGCCAATGCTGTCAATACGATAGGACTGTATAACGGCTATTATAACGATCACCTTCGTCTCGCCTTAGTCCCTGCAGACGGAATTGGTTCCCGATCAACTACAGCTCATGACGCTTATCCTTACGGCTCCCGCAACAGCTTCTCTGATAACTCCTCGCCGGCGACACAGCTCTTTCATGACAATTACGACGGCAGTAGGCTGCTGCATTGCAGTGTGACAAATATTGATGTCGGCGGCGATGGGGTGGCTTCCTTTACTTATTCGCCTGATCTTTCTCTTGCCACCAATCAAGAAGAAGGAGAGTATTTACTCAAGGAAACCTTCTCCAATTGCAAAAGTACTGGTGGCAATGACGGACGTTTCTGGGGGAGGATAGCTAATGGTAGCTTTCTGTCGGATTTGAAAGGCTGGAATCCTCTGTGTAGTGCCTATGGTGGTGATCATTGTGCACGCTTCGGCAGTAGTAGCCGTGGTGATGGTGGCTTCTTAGTATGCACTCCTTATTTTACACTTCCTGGCGATACTGTGACGCTGACCTTTCGTTTGGCAGGTTGGAATACGAAGAGCGAAGGTACAAAATTGCAGTTGTCTTTGAGTCAGTCCAAGGCCCAGTTCACAGAAGAGAATGGAGGAACAGTCTTGGGAACCATGAAAAAAGGACAGTGGCAAACCTATACTTATCATATTGTAGGCAGCGGCTCTTGTTCGCTGACGTTTACCGCCACCGGTCGTTTCTTCCTTGATGATGTGTATATCACAAAGCCAGTGACAACAGGCATTCGCGATCTCCCACGATCCGACAAGGTTCAGCCAAGTATCTACAGTCTTTCCGGTCAGAATATGGGTACAGATCCTGCTGCTTTGCCAAAAGGTATTTACATTGTCAACCATCATAAGGTGATATTGGGAAAATAAATCTGCGAGTCTGACTGTGGGTTAAGAAGTGGAAGCTTTTATAGACTTTATCATGATGAAGTGTAAGTGTGGAGTCTATAAAAGCTTTGTTTTTATACATAACTGCTGTTTGTTTAACTAATAAGTGTTAATAGAACCATGTTTTTAACATGATTCTTTCTTCCTTTCATCATCATCTATTAATTTTGCAAATGAAATTGAGGAATTGTAGTATGTCAGTGAAGGACTATTGCAAAAATCGTTTTGTATGCGAACAAACTTATGAGGACGACTTGTTGTCGCTTTTGAGTTTTTGCATCTTGCGAGAGAGTATATTGTAAACATATCGTATATCTAATCAGAAGAGAGAATTTATGGGAAAAGGACTAATGATGTATTTAGGATGCTTCTTCTTCCAAGGAGACATAAATTCAAGCAATGTTTAGTGGTATCGTAGCCTCTGTTGAGGCGGTGCCCCTATTGTGGGTGTGGCTGTAGTAATTCTACAGATGAGGTCGCATTCGCTGTGGGTATGGTATGAAGTATCATGTGCATAAAGAAAACAATAACATAAGAATTTATCAGCCCGTGAGGGTCTGATTTTAATTCTCTCTATTTTTTCCGGGAACTGGCTCGTGCGAGTCGGTTCCCGTTTTTTCTTTTTGCTATGTGCGAGAATAGTTGTAACTTTGTAGTGCGAAAACGATGTAACGTTTAGTTCAATAAGTATTGGTAAGAGGCAAGAACATGATACGCAAGACTTTATTATTTTTTCTTTTGTTCCTCAACTTTGGCTTGAACTTGGCTGCTGAGGACAGTGAACGCGTCAACCGTCAGGCTGTGAGAGTTGTTAAAGAGCTCACGCCTCACTGGACCGGCACATGGGCGACCGCCATGCAGACGCCAGTGAAGGCTTTCATGCCCTATAACAATCAGATGAGCAACCGTTCGGTGCGACAAATCGTGAAGGTGTCGGCAGGTGGAGATGTCGTTCGTTTGCAGCTCTCCAATATCTTTTCCACCACGCCCGTCGTGCTGCGCTCGGTGTATATTGCTCCGGCTCTCGGTGGTCATCGTGTCGACTCAGCTAAGGCCGTGTATCTCTCGTTCAATGGTCACCGTGGTGTGACGATCCCGGCCGGAAAGAGTCTGTTCTCCGATGCCGTACGCTTTGCGTTGAAGCCCTTGCAGCTCGTTGCCATCACCGTCAACTATCAGACAGCGCCCAAGGTGCCGACCGTACACATGGGCTCGCGCACCACCTCTTATATATTAAAAGGAGAGAGCCGACCGTCGACCGACTTCTCCCATGCCTTCCGCTATGAGAAATGGTTCAATATTGCAGCCCTCGACGTCTACACGCGCGACGTGCGCACTATCGCCATTCTCGGCAACAGCATCACCGACGGAAAGGGTTCCACGACAGACCATCAAAACCGGTGGCCCGACGAGATGAGCTATCAACTCAACGAGGTGGCAGGAGCGAAAGCGGTGAAAGAAGGGAAGAATCGCATGCAGTATGGTGTGCTGAACCTCGGCATTGGCAACAACCGTGTGCTCACGGTGGGCTTCGGACAGCCCGCCCGCCAGCGTTTCGACCGCGATATCCTTGAGCAACGTGGTGTGACGGATGTCATCCTCTTTGAGGGCATCAACGACTTAGGCAACAGTAAGGACGGCATTGTCACTGCTCATGAGCTGGTGGAGGCATATAAACAGATGATAGAAAAATGTCATAAGGCTGGGTTGAAGGTATGGCTGGGTACGATCACGCCGATGAAAGGTGCTCATTATTATTCTGTCAGCCATGAGCTCGGCCGTAAGTTGGTCAATAACTGGATACGCTTGCAACATGAGGCCGACGGCGTTCTCGACTTCGACAAGCTTATGCGTGACCCTGCTGACGAGCACGCCCTGCGTCCGGGCTTGTATCTTCCCGATCATCTCCATCCCAATGCCGAAGGATATAAGATGATGGGGAAGTATGCGGCGGAGAGAATGCTAACGCTTGAATAAAGCCCACCCTAACCCTCCCGAGGGAGGGAAATGCAATACCAGAAAGGATAGTTAGAATGTATCAATAGTTATTTGGAAGGGCTGTGCTCTGCTACGGCAAGCAACTCCTTGGCCACGAGACACAGCTCGTCGTACCACTCTTTGCCGAAGCGGCGGATGAGCGGCTCCTTGAGAAACTCATAGACCCGGATGTTCTCCTCTTGTCCTTTGCGCACAGCGGCTTTGCAGACATCCCAACGATGGTAGTTGATGCCTACGAGCCCGTTGCTGAATGTCTTTTCGCGGATAGGATAGAGCTCGCAAGAGATGGGCTTGCGCCATTTCGTCTTTCCCGCACGATAAGCACAGTCAAAGGCGCAGAGACAGCAATGGGGCACGGCGGACTTTCCGTCGCTTAAGTCGAGATCGCGATAGCAGGTAAACACGCAGTCCTTGCCGCCTACGATGCTTGTCACCAGGTCGCCGTCGTTGTCGGTGTAGGCGACACCTTGTTTGTCGATGACGCTCTGTGCCGAGGCACTGAGGTCGCCCCATACCACGTCGAGTGCGTCTTCCATCTCCCCGACCTCATCGAGGGTTACCGGTGCGCCGGCGTCGCCCTCCACACAGCACTGTCCTTTGCAGGCGTGTAGGTCACAACAAAACTTCTCAGTGAAAATATCCGGGGAAACGAGCACGTTTCCCACTTCTACGATATGCAGTTCCATAATTAATCAGACCCTCTATAGCTTGTTCTTTCTACCAATCGATGGCTTGTTGGCCGTGAGCCGTGAGATATTCGTTGCAGCGTGAGAACTGGTGCAGGCCGAACCATCCGCCTCGGTTGGCGGAGAGCGGTGAGGGGTGAGCCGACTCCAGCACGAGGTTCTGCTGCTCATTGATGAGATAGCGCTTGCTGCGCGCATATCCGCCCCAAAGCATGTACACGATGCCCTGTCGGTGATCGCTGAGCGCTTTGATGGCCGCGTCGGTAAAGAACGACCATCCCAGACGCTGATGGCTGTTGGCCAGATGCGCCCTGACGGTGAGCGTGGCGTTGAGGAGCAGCACACCCTGACGTGCCCAACGGGTGAGATCGCCACTTGTCGGCATTGGCTTGCCGAGGTCGGCTTGTATCTCCTTGAAGATGTTGACAAGCGAAGGCGGCATGACAATGCCCTCAGGCACCGAGAAGCTCAGCCCCATGGCCTGTCCCTGCTCGTGATAAGGATCCTGCCCGATGATCACCACCTTCACCTTGTCGAAGGGACAGAGATTGAAAGCGTTGAAGATCAGATGGCCCGGCGGAAAACACTGTTGTGTCTTGTATTCCTCTTTCACCTGTTGGGTGAGACTGGCAAAGTACGGCTTGTCAAACTCCGCGCCCAAGTATTGTTTCCAGGAAGGTTCTATCTGTACGTTCATAATGAAAAAAGCCCCACCTCCGGTCAAGAGCCGGAGATGGGGCTATTAAGTATGTTGATTATTTGTTGTCGCTGATGAGGTTCTCGCCGGTCATGTCAGCAGGCTGCTCCAGACCCATGATATGCAGGATGGAAGGAGCCACGTCGGCCAGACGTCCGTCCTTTACTGTGGCGCTGTTGTTGTTCGTCACATAGATAAACGGAACGGGGTTGAGCGAGTGAGCGGTGTTAGGCGTGCCGTCGGGGTTGATGGCGTTGTCAGCATTGCCGTGGTCAGCAATGATGATAGCCTCGTAGTCATTGGCCTTGGCAGCCTCGATGACGTCGTGTACGCAGTGGTCAACAGCCCAAACAGCCTTGGCGATGGCATTGTAGACACCCGTGTGGCCGACCATATCGCCATTGGCGAAGTTGACCACGATGAAGTCGTACTGCTGTGTGTTGATGGCGCCGACGAGTTTGTCTTTCACCTCGTATGCGCTCATCTCCGGCTGCAGGTCGTAGGTAGCCACCTTAGGCGAGTGTACGAGGATACGGTCCTCACCCTCGTAAGGAGCCTCGCGGCCGCCGTTGAAGAAGAACGTCACGTGAGCGTACTTCTCGGTCTCTGCTGTGTGGAGCTGGCGCAGACCCTTCTTAGAGAGATATTCGCCGAGGGTGTCCTGAACGTTCTCTTTTGGGAAGAGAATGTGTACGCCCTTGAAGTTGGCATCGTACGGAGTCATGCAGTAGTACTGCAGATCCTTGATAGTGTGCATGCCCTCTGCCGGCATATCCTCCTGAGTGAGCACCTGAGTGAGCTCGCGTGCACGGTCGTTGCGGAAGTTGATGAAGATGATCACGTCGCCTTCCTGAATCGTGCCGTCGACGGCGGAGTTGTTGATCGGCTTGATGAACTCGTCGGTCACGCCTTCGTCGTAGCTCTCCTGCATGGCCTTGACCAAGTCAGTAGCCTGCTTACCCTTGCCCTCGACGAGCAGGTCGTAAGCCTCCTTGACGCGGTTCCAGCGCTTGTCGCGGTCCATAGCGTAGAAGCGGCCTACGATGCTGGCGATGTGCGCGCCATTGTCGTTGCATACCTTCTCGATGTCGGCGATGAATCCCTTGCCGCTCTTCGGGTCAGTGTCACGACCGTCCATGAAGCAGTGTACATAGACATCTTTGAGGTTATATTCTTTTCCGATCTCGATGAGCTTGAAGAGGTGGTTGAGGCTGGAGTGCACGCCACCGGTAGAAGTCAGTCCCATCAGGTGGAGCTTCTTGCCGGTCTTCTGAGCGTAGCTATAAGCGTTGACGATCTCCTTGTTCTTCAGAATGTCGCCAGTCTCGCAGGCCTTGTTGATCTTCACCAGGTCCTGATAGACGATACGTCCTGCACCGATGTTCAAGTGTCCTACCTCGGAGTTGCCCATCTGTCCTTTTGGCAGACCGACGTCCTCGCCGCAGGCCATGAGCTGAGAGTGAGCGCATGTAGCGTTGAGATAATCGAGATAAGGTGTCGGTGTGTTGTAGATCACGTCACCTTTGCCATGCTGTCCGATTCCCCATCCATCGAGAATCATCAATAAAGCTTTCTTTGCCATAGTGTTAAATGTATGTTATGTTGTTGATATTCTGTATCACTGCAAAGTTACTACCTTTTCAGCGAATGACAAAATCTAAAGGCAGAATATCAGTTTCTATTTCGTGGATTATTACACAAATCATCTTGAATTACCCACTCATAAATTTTATTTCTCACAGATTACACAGATTCCCACGGATGCGTACCCCTAAAGCACTATACATTGCGAGTGCAGGGTCCTGTGAGAATCTGTGAAATCTGTGTGACGCTTCTCGCAGAGTTTTTTTCTCACAGATTTACACAGATCTCCACGGATGCGTACCCCTAAAGCAATAGATATTGCGAGCGCAGAGATCTGTGAGAATCTGTGAGATCAGTGAGACATTCCCGACCTAAAATCAAATTCTATCGTTTCCCTCAGTTGCTGCTTTTCCTGTATTCCGATGGTGACATGCCGACATGCTCCTTGAAGTATTTTCCAAGGAAGCTTTGGTTGGCGAAGCGGAGGTCCTCTGTGATCTCCTTGATCGACTTTGACGTGTTTTTCAGCAGGTTGCGGAGCTCAAGCGTCACGTAGGTATCGATCCACTCATTGGGTGTCTGGTGGCTGACCTGCTTGATAATCTCGGAGAGATATTTCGGTGTGATGCTTAGCTGCAAGGCGTACCATCCCACGCGGCGCTCCTGGCGGAAGTGCTGCTCCACGAGTTGGATGAACTTCACGAAGATGTCCTCAGCGCGTGCCCGACGGGTCTGCATGAGTTGCTGCGACTGCCAGATGGTGTTGCCTGCGTCGTAGATGAGAGCCTTGAGGAGGCTCTGCACCGTCTCTCGGCGGAAGTGGTGATTGGTGTCGCCGACTTTTGTCTTGATAAACGAGAAGAAGTCGACGATGTTCTGCTGCTTCTGTGGGTCGAGATGATAAACAGGATGCATACGTGAGAAGATATACATCGTCGAGAGGTCGTGCACGCCGGCAAGGACTTCGTGGAAGTATTGGCTGGAGATGATGATAACCACCTCTTTGTGGTCCGGACTGAACTTGTAGTAGTCAAGTATGGCACCGTTGCTGATGATGATGATGTCGCCGGCCCTCACCTTATGGTGGATGGTATCAACGCTGTACTCACCCTCTCCTTGTGTGCAGAGCGCCAGCAGGATGAAATCCATGCGGCGGGGCTCCTGAAAGACGGGCAGGTTGTTCATGTTTTCTGTGAGAACCAGGTCGTCGTCGATGTAGCTGCCTCCTTGGATGAGTTTGACGTCGTTGATGGAAATGCTGTTGAGACTCGTGTTCATATCTTATTGAAAAGTGTTGTCAATGAATATCGGTGCGACATCCACGGCTTCTGCTTCCGTGATCTGGTCGCGTCGGAAATATCGGTCGCCCGTCACCGTGACTCGGCGCTGATATCCGATGGAAAAGACAGGACTGGCCTGTTCGTCCATCTGTCCGTTGCAGGTATAGCGCAGTCCGGCGGCCTCGATCTGCTCGCCCCGTCGTGCCTCGCGGAGGTTGAGGCGGACGAGGCCACGGAATCCGCGGCCATAGTCGTAGGTCACCTCGTTGCCGTTGGCGTCGAAATAGTTATATCCCCGGCTTCTGACGATTTTCTCGGCAGGGAGGCAGGCAGTGTAGGCCTTGCAGGGTGCGGTTTGCTGTTGCGCAAAGGGTGCGGTGGCGTTTTCGTCGTCTGCCGTCTCCACAGCATGGCGCCACAGTGCCGTGTCGAAGTCGCTTGCCGTCCAGGGCGTGTCGGCCCAGCGTCCGTCGACCCACTCGTGTCCGTCGGCTGTGAGTCCTGAGGCCGCATGACGACAAATCCACGAATTGTCGCTGAAGTAGGCGAAGCGTTGCCCCTTGCTGTCGATGCCGTAGAAGACTGCCGACACCTGCCGCCGCGTGGCGTGAGGGAAACCAGGGCTGTAGAGCACAGCCACCACGTTGCTGTCAGGACGCAGATAGGGTGTCACGTCGAGCGTCAGCGCAATGGCCGTCGTGTCGCCCTGTGGTCGTGACGGGTAGAAGAGCGCGGTGCCAACCTTGGCTTCGTTGACATACACCTTGACGAGACCTGTCGTCGCGATGGTGAGATGGGCCTCGCGGTGACGTGCGCTGGAGAGCAGCGTGGTGCGAAACCATACGTGGGCCAGGCTGTCGGTGTCGGGAGCAGCCACCCAGTGGGTGTTGAATTGCCGGGCATTGACCCACAGCACCGTTGTCCACAAAACGAATGTCAACAGCCAGCCTCTCATTCTATAATCGTTTTCTTGTTCTTTTTCACTTTGATCGTCTTTTTCATACCGTTGTAGACGAGCGTCACCTTACCGGTGCGCACGCCGGAGAGTTCGCATCGTGTGATGCGTCCATTCTTCCATGCCATTGAGACCGTATAACCGCCGCGCGCCTTCAGTCCGTTGATGGATCCGTCGGCCCACTGCCGTGGCAGAGCCGGCAAGAGTTCTATCGTGTCGTCGTGGCTTTGCATGAGCATCTCGCAAACACCGGCCACGCCGCCGAAGTTGCCGTCGATCTGGAAGGGAGGGTGGGCGTCGAAGAGGTTGGGAAATGTGCCTCCGTGCTGCGACCGCGTGTGCTCGGGATCGACATAAGCGAGAAGTTTCTGATAGATGTGATAAGCCATTGTGCCGTTGTGGAGACGTGCCCAGAGGTTGATGCGCCATCCTGTGCTCCATCCCGTGGTCTGTTCTCCTTTTTGTCGCAATGTCGCCGCGGCGGCCTCGGCAAGTGGGGGGGTGCCGCTGACCGTGATCTGATGTCCGGGATAGAGACCGATGAGATGGCTCTGATGACGGTGATGGACGTCCTCGTCGTCCCAGTCGTAGTACCACTCGTTGAGGTCGCCGCGCTGTCCGACGACGTAGGGATGGAGTCGGTTGAGGGCATTTTGCAGCGAGTCGCGCAGGCTCTTGTCGGTGCCAAGCGTGCGGGCAGCCTGCAAGGTGTTGGTAAACAGTTCGCGTATGATAGCCAGGTCGGCCGTACCGCCGTACATGGTTGCGCCCTTATATCCTTTGGCGTTGATGTAGAAAGCTTCGGGCGACGTGCTCGGCGCGGTGATGAGTTCTTGGGGATTCTTCGGGTTGGTGATGAGCCATTGAAGCATGAAACGGCTTGCGCCGCGCATGAGCGGATAGGCCGTCTGGCGGAGATAGTGCTCGTCCAGGGTGTAGAGATAGTGGTCGTAGACGTTCTGCATGAGCCAGGCGCCGCCCATGTTCCAGTTGCTCCACGTGGGACTCTCGTTTTTTTCGCCTACGGGATTGGTCATCGCCCAGATGTCGCTGTTGTGTCCGCAGCTCCATCCCTCGCGTATGCCGTAGTAGTTCCATGCGTTGCGGTGACCGGTCTTGGCGAGGTTCTCACAGAAGGTGGCCAGCGCTTCAAACATCTCCGGCATGGCGGCGACGTCGCAGGGCCAGTAGTTCTCCTCCAGATTGATGTTGATCGTGTAGTTGCCCCTCCAGGGTGCCCAGAGCTTGTCGTTCCACAGTCCTTGCAGTTCGGCGGGAGCTCCGGGGGTGCGTGAGCAGGCGATGAGCATGTAGCGGCCGTACTGGAAATAGAGCGTCTCGAGGTATTTGTCCCGTGCACTGCTTTGTCCGTAGGTCCGTATCATGCTGTCGGTGGGCTCGGCGGTGTTGGGCTGCGCGCCGTTGAGGCTGAGTCTCAACCGTTGATAGATCGGCTGGTAGTCAGCGAGATGGCGTGTGCGCAGGCTGTCGTAGGTGTAGTTGACCAGATGCCAGGCGTCGTCCATGGCGTTGGCGAGATAGGGTGCGCCCTGATTGACGGGATGGCGGTCGTAGCCGTTGAAGCTCGTCTCGTTGACAAGATATAGCGTCAGCTCGCTGGCCTGCCGGACAAAGAGGGTGCTGTCGTCGTGCTCAATGGTGCCGTCGGGCGAGGCGGCTCGCACGATGGTGCAGAAATGTATGCTCTCGTTGGGGTCGCCGACGGCGTTGCCCGTCATCGTCAACTGCTTGTTGGCGGCCTTTGTGCCGTGGGGAACGAGCGAGCCGAGGGCGAGTCTGACGTTGATGGCCTTTGGTGTGGAACTCTTGATGCGCACAGCAATGACCTTGTCGGGATGCGAGGCGAAGTATTCTCGACGGTAGGTGACGCCGCCACGCGTGTAGCGGTCGCGGCACAGCGCGCTGTCGAGGTCGAGCTCTCGGCGGTAGTCCGTCGTCGGCCCCTCGTTGAGATCATAGATGCGCAGGGTGCCCAACGGCTCGTAGAATTGAGAGTTGTGACCCTGGACATGGTGCTGGAGCGAGTCGGCGAGGGGGTAGTCCTCGTTGAAGAGTGCCTTGCGGATTGCCGGAATCCACTGGTGAGCCGTGCTGTCGACGCTGAGGTCTACGGGTTTTCCAGTCCAGAAGGTGATGTCGTTGAGGTGGATGATGTCGCAGTCGGGCGCTCCGTAGACGAGTGCTCCGAGCTTGCCGTTGCCGATGGGCAGCGACTGCTCGAAGAGGCGGGCTGGTTGGTCGTACCACAGGCGCATGGGCGGCTGCTGCGCGTGAACGGCAGTCGTCAGGGCGGCCAGGGCAAGGGTGGTGATGAGTCGGTGCATAGATGATAGGGTTTGAGAGGAAATTGGCACCGGCGGAGCATCTGCCGGTTGCTGTCGAAAAAAGAAGGGCGGTCAGTAACGGCCGCCCAACTTATAGATAGATGTGTGATTTGTCTTTGCGCAAAGACGCTGGTGCGAGCCTGGCGCGACTACGCGTCGATGTTGGCGTAGGTAGCGTTTTGCTCGATAAACTCACGTCGGGGCTCCACATCGTCGCCCATGAGCATGGAGAAGATCTCGTCGGCTTCGGCAGCGTTCTCGATGGTCACCTGCTTGAGCAAGCGTGTCTTGGGATCCATGGTGGTTTCCCAGAGCTGGTCGGGGTTCATCTCACCCAAACCTTTGTATCGCTGTGTGTGGATGCTCTTTCCGTCCTCTACGCCATTGCCGTATTTGTCGAGGAAGGCCTGGCGCTGCTGGTCGTTGTAGCAATACTCGCTGACCTTGCCTTTGTAAGTGCATTTATAGAGTGGTGGCGTGGCGATATAGAGGTGTCCGTCTTCGATGACTTTCGGCATGAAGCGGTAGAAGAGAGTCATGATCAGAGTGTCGATGTGTGAGCCATCGACATCGGCATCGGTCATGATGATGATTTTGTCGTAGCGCAGCTTGTCGATATTGGCCTCGCGGTCGTCTTCGCCGTCGACACCGAAGCGTACGCCGATGCTCTGGATGATGTTCATCACCGACTCAGCCTCGAAGACGCGGTGCCACTGTACTTTCTCGACGTTGAGGATCTTTCCGCGCAATGGCAGGATGGCTTGGGTGTAGCGGTCGCGGCCCTGCTTGGCGGATCCACCTGCGGAGTCACCCTCGACGAGGAAGATCTCGCACTTCTTCGGGTCTTTGTTGGAGCAGTCGGCGAGTTTGCCGGGCAGTCCGCCACCGCTCATCACGCTTTTGCGCTGCACACTCTCGCGTGCTTTGCGGGCAGCCACACGGGCTGTGGCGGCGAGGATCACCTTTTCGCAGATTCTCTTGGCTTCTGCCGGATGCTCCTCAAGATAGTTGGTCAGGGCCTCGCCAACGGCTTGGTTGACGGCACCGGTGACCTCGCTGTTGCCGAGCTTGGTCTTGGTCTGACCCTCAAACTGTGGTTCGGCGACTTTGATGGAGATGACGGCAGTGAGTCCCTCGCGGAAGTCCTCACCTGCCACTTCTATCTTTGCTTTCTCGATCTGCTTGGAGATGGCAGGATCGTTGTCGGCATAGTTCTTCAGCACACGTGTCAATGCCTGACGGAAGCCCGTGACGTGGGTACCGCCCTCGATGGTGTTGATGTTGTTGACGTAAGAGTGGAGGTTCTCGGAGTAGTCGGTATTGTACATGATGGCCACTTCGATGGGCACGCCCTGCTTCTCGGTCTTCAGATAGATGACATCATCGAAGAGATGGGTACGGTGACGGTCGATGTAGCGCACCATCTCCTTGAGTCCGTCCTTGGCGTGGAAGACTTCCTGGCGTGTCTTGCCGTCGTCGTCGGGACGCAGGTCGGTCAGCGTGATCTTGATGCCAGCGTTGAGGTATGCCAGCTCACGCATACGGCGTGCCACGATGTCCCACTGGAAGGTGGTGGTGGTGAAGATGGTGGGGTCTGGCCAGAACTGCTGGCGTGTGCCGCGCTTGTCGGTGTCGCCGATGACGCGCACGGGATAGAGCGGCTTTCCCTTTTCGTATTCCTGCTGGTAGATTTTTCCATCGCGGAAGACTTGTGACTTCATGTGTGTGGAGAGTGCGTTGACACAGCTCACGCCGACGCCGTGAAGACCACCGCTGACCTTGTAGGAGCCTTTGTCGAACTTACCACCGGCGTGGAGCACGGTCATGACGACCTCCAAGGCGCTCTTGTGCAGTTTCTTATGCTCGTCGACAGGGATGCCTCGGCCGTCGTCCTCTACGGTGCAGGAACCGTCTGCGTTGATGGTCACCTCGATGTTGTGGCAGAAACCTGCCATAGCCTCGTCGATGGAGTTGTCCACGGTCTCATTGATGAGATGGTGCAAACCTTTCTCACTGATGTCGCCAATATACATAGCCGGACGCTTGCGCACGGCTTCCAAACCCTCCAGCACTTGGATGTTGGAGGCGGAGTAATTATCCTCTGGATGTTGAATTTCTGCCATTTCTGTTTAGTTCGTATTTATCTGCAAAGGTACTAAAAAAGCGTGACATAGCGAAAACTTATGCTGTGAAAAATAACTGCAAAAGGAGGCTTTTGCCTCTCATACAAAGCCATAGTGCCACAAAGTGGTTTTTATTGGTTGGTGGGCTCAATCAATCGGCGATTATTCAGCCGTTGTTTATCTGTAACCTGAAAGTCGGCGTTTAGGATTTAGCGATTATGTCCTCATGATGATGATACTCATAAAATCTGTTGAATAAACTGACAATTTTCCGCCCAAATACAGGCGATTTTCTGAACCGGCACCCTCCTCGGCCCGATTTTCGCGATTCTCAGCGACTTTTTGTAAAGTACTGAAACCTAAGCAGTTATTAAAATAGGACAATTTTGATAAACACAAAAAGGTACTTTGACGCAAAATTCTCTAGAGAATTTCTCGTCAAAGCATCTTTTTCATCGGGTCATCTCGGTTGTTTGACCCTATAAAACAACCGAGATGAGGCTGTCAACTCACTGTTTTGATCACTTCAACTCACGTTTTTGTGTTTTCCACACTGCTTTTTGCTTATTTCTCTGTTTTTGTTTTCTCTGGATTGAAAGTTGTGGGAGAGGTGTTTTTGTCAATAACATTTCATTGTTAACATGCTTGCTCGTGCAGTTGCTCAGTGTCTCTCTGTCTCTACGTGAAAGGATTATTGCCCTGGTGCGATGACGCGGTATTTGCCGCTGAGATGCAGAAAGGTGAAGAGGCGGAGCAGGCCGTCGTAGTAGGCATCGAAGTATCCGTCGGCAAAGGGCACGTTGGCAGAGTGCCACAGACGGTCGGCAAAGTCACGGGCCTTGGCATGGTCGGCGACTAACGAAGCGGCGGCAAGGGTAGCGACGAGACCTACGGAATGGCGCAGTCCCGGTTTGCCGCCGCCCTCGTAAGGCCTTTCTGCCGGCATGCCGTCGGTGCGGTACTGGTCGATGTAGGCGTCGATGCCCTTGTTGAAGAAGAAGTCCTGTACGGTGTTGGCGTAGCGGCGTTGCCATGCCGTGTCGGCGCAGGCCCAGCTATAGTCCAGCGCGATGTTCATCGGCATGCGCCAGGAGTCATAGCGGAAATCCCGGTTTCCCTTCATGGCTTTGGTGCCCGGTGGTGTGAGCGGCTTGCCGTTGTAGTCCGTAAGGTCGGGGCAGAGTGCCGTGAGCGGGTCGATGCAGCGGTGGAGATAGCGGCGTGACGCAGCGGCGCAAGCCTTGTAGTCATCGGCGTGACCGTCGCCAGCCCATTGTGCCCACACCTCGTAGAAGACAGGAAGGTGGTAGCTGGGGTCGGTGAAGCGGGCTCCGAAGCCACTCGGCGTGAAGGTGATGAGACGGTGCTGCGGGTTGATGAGCGCGTTGGCACTGTCCTGACCGTTGCCCTCCCTGGCGAGACGCAACAACCGCTGGGCTTCAGCGAGGTAGTCGATACCCGAATGGTTGCCCCAGCGGTTGGAGGCGAAGATGAGCGAAGTGATCATATACAGTTCGCCGTCGCTGGCCGGACCCTCAGCGTTGTGCGTGCCGTCGGTCTTGCAACTCCAGGCGTAGTAGCCCGCCAAAGGCCCCTGGCGCATGAGCATGTAGCGCTGAGCCCAACGCAGCAGTCGGTCGAAGATGTCCTTGCGGTTCATCTCCACAGCGATCATCATGCCGTAGGACATGCCCTCGGTGCGCACGTCGTGGTTCTTCAAGTCGGAGATATAGCCCATAGAGTCGCCCACCTCGAAGTAGACACGGTTGGGACCGACGAACACCTCTTGGAAGACATCGTTGACACGGCGGTCGATGTCCTCAGAGGAATAGCCCATCTCGGCGAAATAGTTGCGGTAGCGGCCGGTCTGCATGCCGCCTTGGGTATACGGAGGTATGGGTGCGCCTTCGAAAGAAAGCCAGTCTATGTCGGCGTTGCTGCCCTTTTCGAGTTGCAATCCGATGTCGTGGGTGCCGGCAGCGACAGGTGCGATGGTGACCGTCTGCTCGGCGAAGGTGTTGCAGGGGGCTATGCTGAGGCGGGCGACACACTGCTTGCCAACGGTCACGGCAACGGTGGATGGCTTTTGCGCACGGGTGCGGAGCGTCAGGCGGCAGAGGTTGGGACGGAAGGATACGCGATTGTATCGTGCCCAGCCTTGGCGGGTGAGGTGCAGCGCCCAGCCGCGGAAGGGTTGCAGACTGTCCAAGAGGACGACTTGTGCGCCCGTGGGCGAGATGCTGCTGTAGCGGTCGACCTCGATGTGGCGGCGGGCATCGGTGATGCCGACACCGCGCAGCGTAGGATGTACTTTCACGATTGTGCCGTCGGGGCGGAAGCTCAGCGAGTCGACGCGCACGGACCGGCACTTGTCAAACGTCGGCGAATAGTCGTTGTGGTGATAGAAGAGACACCATTGTCCGCGGTACTGCACGATGGAGTGGTGGTTGGTCCAGCACTTGTCGGGCCATTCGTCCATGATCAGTCCTTTGAAGGTATAGGGTCCTTCCGGGCTTTTGCTCATGGCGTAGGCCAGCGTCTCGGTGCCGTTTTTCTGTCGCACCCAGGGGAAGGTAAGGTAGAACAGTCCGTTGCGCTCAAAGGCGAAGGGTCCCTCCTTAAAGCCGTCGGGTAGTCCCGCGATGGTCTTCGGTGTCTCTGCCAGCGACTGATAGTCGTCGTTCATGCGCGCCACAGTGATGCCGCCGTTGCCGGCCCAGAAGAGGTAGCTCTCGCCCCGGCTGGTCTGAAGCATACACGGGTCGATGCCTCTCACGCCGTCCAAGGGTTTGGCGACTGGTGTGAAGGGACCGATGGGGCTGTGGGCAGTGGCGATGCCGATGCCGAAGCCGCGCTCCGAAGCCAGCCCGGAGGGGAAGAGCAGATAGTAGCGTCCCTGATGCTCCACGCAGTCGGGAGCCCACATGGCGTAGCCTTCATGGTTGGCCCAAGGCACTTGCTTCTGGTCGAGGATGACACCGTGGTCGGTCCAGTCGGTGAGATCATTGGAGGAAAAGACGTGGTAGTCAGCCATGGCGAACCACCGCCGCTCAGGTGCCACGGGGCTGATGATGTCGTGGGAGGGATAGAGATAGACGCGGTCGCCGAAGACGCGGGCGGTAGGGTCGGCGGAGTATTGGTCACGGATCACCGGGTTTTGGGCTGTGGATGGCAATGACGGTAGCAATAGCGCGGCTGTCAATGCGCACCAAAGTACCCGGGTATGTCTTTTCAGAAAGGTAGTCATGTCGTGGTATTGTTTAGTTATAGGTGAGGCAAAGATACGGAAAATAGGGGAAAGGCTGTTTGGATGGGGTAACAAAATGTTTGTCACTTGTTACGAATGTCGAAAAGAGTAAGATTGAACATAGTTCCTGTTTGACGAAAAAAGCGAGATTGTGTGCGGAAACAAAGAGATGTGACAGATTTTTTTTGTACTTTTGCAAGTAATGACATTACGTAGTTTGATTCTCATCATGGTTTCGTGTCTGCAAGCATTGCCCTTGGCAGCGGCAGAGAACTTCTTCACTACGACGGGCTATAGCTTTGTGCGTCGTAGTGGCAGACAGTCGTATGCGGTGAAAGTGGACTTTCCCGTCGACGGCGAGGCCCATGCGCTGGACAGCGTGAAGGCTTGGATATGCGACATCCTCGACGTGGACGAACCGCAAGAACTGGATGAGGCGAACTTCGAAAACGTGATGCAGCAAAGCTACGACACCTTTCTCAAGGAAGACAGTGGGATGTCGCGGCGTGTGGAAATCGTTCGCAGCTATGAGGACGAGGAAATCGTGACCTATCAGTCGCAGGTTGTGGACCGCGACACGGCGACGTGGCGGGACGAGGACTGTGCGTCGTTCAGCAAGAAAGACGGGCACAGATTAGGTATAAAGGAAATCTTCAAGTGCCCGGAAAGAAAGATCAAGCAACTGATGTGGCAGTTCCGTGGTGATCTGCCTGTGGGCGTGTCGGATCCCGACGAGCTTGTAGTCGGTGACGCCGGATACATCGATGGCTGGGTGGTGGTCATTGGCCCTGCACGAGGCTACACGGGCGCGGCCTACCTCATCCGCTATCAGGTGGCAGAGCCCTATCTGCAAGGAAAGCGCACGGGCGGCTACTACGATGGTGAAGAAGACGACGAATAAGTGAAAAGACGGGTGAAAGGAGGTAAATCGGTGACGTAGGGATACAAAAAAAGCCGCTCTTTCGGAGCGGCTGAATATCTTACATCAACAATGTCTGAAGCACGGATTAGCCGAGCTTGTTGATATGCTGTGCCAAACCAGACTTCAAGTTGGCAGCTTTGTTAGCGTGGATGATGTTGGTCTTTGCCAACTTGTCCAGCATCTTCTGTACCACGGGGAACTGCTTAGCAGCCTCGTCCTTGTCAGTGGTAGCGCGGAGCTTGCGAACAGCGTTACGCATCGTCTTTGCATAGTACTTGTTATGCAAAGTCTTCACCTTGGTCTGGCGAATTCTCTTTACTGATGATTTGTGATTTGCCATCTTTAAATTTCTACTTTTTATTTCTGTTTGTAGTCCCTAGCAGAGTCGAACTGCTCTTTAGAGAATGAAAATCTCTCGTCCTAACCGATAGACGAAGGGACCATATTATTTTCGTGGGTGCAAAGTTACTGCTTTTTCTTTGAGTCACCAAATTTTCTCTCATTAATTTTTTCTAAATGCTTGATTTTTCGTATTTTTGCGGTTGTATGGAAACAAAAACGCGCGCTATCGTGCTCAGATCTGTGCGATATGGTGATTCTCAGATCATTGTCGACGTGTTCTCAAGAGAGAAGGGGAGGGCGTCGTTTATCTGTCATGTCTCGAAAAACGGACGGGGAAAGATCAAGCAACAGCTGTTTCAGCCGCTGACCATCTTGGAGGTTGTCTATGACGACAGACCCACGCGCAGCCTGCAACGCTTCCGCGACATACGTCTGGCACAGCCGTTCTTCTCGATACCGTTTCAGTCCGAGAAACTGGCGATAGGCCTTTTCATCGCGGAATTCCTGTCTTATGCGCTGCGCGACGAGCAATGCAATGTGCCGCTGTATGACTATGTGGAGAGTAGTGTGACGTGGCTCGACAATGTGGTGGGGCAGTTTGCCAACTTCCATCTCGTGTTTATGCTACGCCTGTCGCGGTTCATCGGCTTCTTCCCTAACTTGGAAGAGATGGCTGAGGGCGACTGGTTTGATCTGCGCAACGGTGTGTTCACGTCCATAAGACCCTTGCACCCTGACTTCCTGCGGCCTGACGAGGCGGCAAAGATCGGTACGCTGATGAGGATGAACTACGACAATATGAGGTTTTTCCGCATGAGCAGTGCCGAACGAAATGAGTGCGTCGACACGATACTGACCTACTATCGGCTGCATATCCCAGGCTTCCCGGAGATGAAATCGCTGCCAGTGCTCAGGGAGCTATTCTGACTTTTGTCGTTTCCCAAGGCCTTTGACGAAGCAGTATTGCGTATAGATAAAAAGAAGTCTCCCATACGGCACGAGCCACATGGGAGACTTCAATGTTTAAAGTTTGCTATGTCTGCCGGTCAGAAGGCCGGGAGGTTATGCTAAGAGTTGGCGGACGATGGTGGAGATGACCTTGCCGTCGGCCTTGCCGGCCATCTGCTTGGTGGCCTGTCCCATCACCTTGCCCATGTCCTTCATGCCTTGTGCACCAGTCTGGGCGATGATGTCCTTGACCTGCGCGGTGATTTCCTCCTCAGTGAGAGGTTTGGGCAGGTATTCCTTAATGACAGCGACCTGCGCCAACTCTGCGTCGGCGAGTTCCTGGCGGTTGGCCTTTGCATAGGTGTCGGCACTTTCCTCGCCTTGCTTGGCGAGCTTTTGCAGAATCTTCAGAGCGGCTGCGTCCTCCAAAGTGTCGTTGGCACCGGGAGCCGTCTTTGCCTCGATGAAGTATTTCTTAATGTTACGCAGTGCTTCCAGACGCACCTTGTCGCGCGCCTTCATGGCTGTGCGGATGTCACTGCTGACCTGATCAAATAGATTTGCCATATCTCTTTGTTGTTTTAAAATCCTTGTCGTTGACGGCATAGGCCGCCGCTGTGTTATGCGAAGCTGATGATGCCGGGCACGGTATCGGCCTGTTCGTCGGTATTGGGCTTGTCGTCCTTATGGCCGGAACCAGTGTTGCGGATGTCTTCGAGCATCTGTCGTGTACGCTTGTAGGTAGGCGTGTTCTCCACAGCGAGAATGACATCCTCGTTGTCGAGCGTGTCGGGTGTGAAGATGTAGACGTGAGGACGGTGCTTCATCATCGGGTTCTTGCCGTCCTTGCCATAGTAGCGGTTGCGGCGGTCGGCCTTTTCGGCTGCGATTTCCTCTTCCTGTGCGATGCGGTTGGCTTCCTCTTGTGTGCGGCGCTCGCGGCGGTCCTTGGGCTCCACGTCCTCCACACCGAAACCGGTAGCGAGGATGGTGACCTTGACCTTCTTGCCGAGCTCGGGGTCTGTGGCCAGTCCCCATTTGATCTCGAAGTCGTCGCCGAACTTTGCCATGAAGTCGTTGACATCGTTCATCTCCTCCATCATCAGACCCTGGTTGTCGTTTTTCTCGTTGGAGAAAGCGATGGAGAGCAGGATCTTCTTGGAGTTGAAGACATCGTTATCGTTGAGCAACGGTGAGTTGAGCGCGTCGTCGATAGCCTTCTTCACACGTCCGTCGCCCTCGCCGTAGCCGGTACTCATGATGGCGACGCCACCGTCCTTGAGGACCGTCTTCACGTCGTTGAAGTCGAGGTTGATGAGTCCGTGAATGGTGATGATCTCGGCGATGCTCTTAGCGGCAACGCTCAGCGTATCGTCGGCTTTGCCGAAGGCGTCGAGGACTGTCAGCTCGGGGTAGATCTCACGCAGGCGCTCGTTGTTGATCACGAGCAGGGCGTCGACATGCTTGGCCATCTCTTCGACACCGTCGAGAGCCTGGTCGATCTTCTTGGGACCTTCGAAGCGGAAGGGAATGGTGACGATGCCCACGGTGAGGATGCCCATCTCTTTGCTTACCTGCGCGATGACAGGAGCGGCACCGGTGCCTGTTCCACCACCCATACCGGCCGTGATGAATGCCATCTTCGTGCCGTCGTTGAGCATTGCCCTGATTTGGTCGATGCTCTCCATAGCGGCCTGACGGGCACGCTCGGGACGGTTGCCAGCTCCAAGACCTTCGGCACCCAACTGCAGGTGCTCGGGGACGGGAGAGTCGTTCAAGGCCTGCGCGTCAGTGTTGCAAAGTACAAACGACACGTCGTGGATGCCTTCGCGGTACATGTGGTTCACGGCATTGCCACCGCCACCACCGACACCGATGACCTTGATGATGCTCTGCTCTTTGTCAGGCTGACCGAAATCGAGAATGGAAGGCTTGGCGCTTTCCGTGAGTGAGGAAGGTTTCTGGCCTTCCATATTGTTGTTGTTATCTGGCATAGTGGTCTGTCTTTAAAGTAAAAATGTTGAGTCTTATTTCTCGTCTTCCTCTTCCTCTACCATCTTGCGGCCAAAGGTCTTGAGTCCATTGACGGCTTTGTGGAACCATGAGTTCTCGCGTTTCTTGCGCCGGCGATCTTCTTCCTCTTCGGCTTCCTGCTGTCTGCGACGCTCCTCTTCCTCCTCCTGCTTGCGCTTGGCAGCCTCTTCGGCAGCTTTTTCAGCCTCGGTTTTGATGATGCCCTTGCCGTTTTCTGTCGTAGAGTGTGTGATGGGCTGAACAGGTGCTTCGTTGACGGGTTGTTCGTTTTGGAAGAGAGAATCGCTGATCTCACTGCCTGCGCAGTTCATGTTGCCTTTGGCCAACAGTCCAAGAGCCGTACACATAGTGCCGTCCTTGGCCGTGATGGCGGGGCTCTTGGAAATGATGGTTGTCGTAACAGAACCTGCTATTCTCACCTTATCAGTATGGGTGAGGATCTTGAAGGCTTTTTCAATGTCTTTCATATTGGAGCCACCACCGGTGAGGACGATGCCGCCAAGAAGTTTACCAACATATTCGTCGGGAACTTGATGCCATGCGTTTTCAATAATCTCCTGCACGCGTGCCTCAACGATCTCCACAAACTTAGGCATGTCGATGCTGCGGTCGTGGTCGATGGGATAGGTCTTGCCCATGTCGATCTCGCTGGAGTCGGTATAGGCAGCGGCATATTTGAGTTTCATCTCCTCTGCTGTCTTGTCCTCCATCTGCAAGGATGTGAGGTCCTTGGTGATGTTGTTGCTGCCAAGGGGAATGACGGCCAGGTGACGAAGAATATCGCGAAAGTAGACCGCAACGGTTGTTGTCTCGGCTCCTAAGTCCACGAGGACGCAGCCACCGCGGCGCTCGGCGTCGGTGAGTACGACATCGGCGAGGGCAAGGGGAGAAAGATACATCTCGGCGATGGCAATGCCAGCATTTTCAAAACAGCGGTTGAGATTGCGATAGAAGGACTTGCGCCAGAGGATGTTGAGGAAGTTGCCCTCCAGTCTGGAGCAGATAAAACCTGCCGGGTCGACTTGAAGCTGGTTGTCGACCTTGTATTCTTGTGTGACAGCGTCGAGGATCTCCTGGTCGGGATATTGCATGCTGCGGTTGGCATCCATCAGGCCGTTGACCATGTCGACGGTCACCTTGGTGTCGGCGGGCAATTGCTTGACAATGATATTTTTCTCACTGCGTATCGATTGACCATTGACACCGACGTAGACGCGTGCAATCTTGGTCTTGAGCGAGTTCTCGAGTTTCTTGATCACATTGCCCAAAGCCTGCACTGTCTTGTCGATATTGTTGACCACGCCTTTGCGAATGCATGAAGTAGCGTCTTCCTTTACGACAGCCAATACCCTAATGCTGCCGTCGAGGTTCTTCTTCCCCGCAATGCCGGTGATTTTTGAAGATCCCAGCTCTATTGCTACTATAAAATCTGCCATACGTAAATAGTAATTATCAATTCAGTTCTTCCGTTTTTTCGTATTGTCTCTTTTTGCAAATGATTTGGTTGTCAAACTCCACGTTGATGTAGGAGTATTTGTTCCATCCGGCCTGTGAGAGTCCATACTTATAGAACTTCTCCAACCGGTCCATTTTGCGGTCGATGTAGTCAGTGACCAGTTGCCTGCGCTTGTCGGGCCTGTTGGTCTCAGGCAGTTGACCGATATAGATGATCTGGTCACCGACGCGCGGCACGAGCTCAATGCCTTTGTCAGGCAGTATGTTGATTTGCTCGATCTGGTTCTTCCAAAAGTCGTTGGCCATCAAAGCCTCTCCTACATAGGCCACATAATTGCGGGCGAACCACTTGTTGATATGGCCTGTGGCGATGATCAGGTCGCTCGTGTAGTGCGAGTTGGGCATGATGCTGTTGTTGTCGTCCAAATAATAATCGTCGCCGTTGACAGACTTGATGCGCAGTGTGGGCATACGTTGTGTGAGTGTGACACATACATGTCCGTCCTGTGTCTTATAGCATTGTGCCGACTGCACAAAAGGACTTCTCTTCAACATTTCCTCGATGGTGCGTGTGTCGACGGTATACAAGGGCTTGCCCAAAGGGTAGAGGCCACTGTCTTTCAGGCGATCTTTGATCTCCTTAGCCGTGATGAAGCCATTGGTGGCCTCGTCGGCAATGTTGATATTCACCTGAGTACATATCTGCTTCTCTTGATCGGGCTTGTCAAAGACAACAAAGGCGATGGCAAGATAGGCAGCCAGCATGAAGTCGATAGTGCCCAGAATGATTTTTCCTCGGTTCATCCGCATGGTTCAGATAACTGTATAGGATGACACGCGGCGCGGACTATACCGCACCGGATGCCTTATTTCTTTTTGTCTTCCAGTATACGTGTGATCTGTGGAACCATGTTGTCGAGATCACCGGCTCCTAAGATGATCAGCACATCGAAGTCGCGGCTCTTGACCATATTGAGCACGTCGGCCTTCTGGATCATGCTCTTCTCCACGCCAGACTTGAGGTTGTCGTAGATCAATTGCGACGTGACACCGGGAATCGGCGCCTCGCGGGCAGGATAGATCTCGGTGAGGATGACCTCGTCGAAATGGCTCAGCGCATCAGCGAAGTCCTTGTAGAAGTCGCGGGTGCGGGTGTAGAGATGCGGCTGGAAGATAGCGGTCAGCTTACGGCCCTGGTAGAGCTCGCGCAGACTCTTGGCGCTTTGCAGGATCTCCTTGGGGTGATGAGCATAGTCGGAAAGCAGTACGTGACGGTCGTCGTTGATCTTGAAATCGAAGCGACGCTCTACGCCGTGGTATGTGCTCATGCCGTAGCGTAGTTCCTCTGCGGTGCAACCATTGAGTTGGGCAAGTGCCATGGCAGCCACACCATTCTCTATATTAATAGGTACAGGCTGTCCGAGCTTCACATTCGAGACGTTTTCTACGGGTGAGATGAAGTCGAAAGTGATGGTGCCGTTCTCTATTTTGACATTCTCGGCATGGAAGTCTCCCTCGTCGCGACTATAGGTATAGGTCTTTACGCCTTCCTGCACGTTGGGTTTCATCTCCAGGTTTTTGTGGATGATGAGTGCGCCGCCGGGCTGAATGAGCTCGGTATAGTGACGGAAACTCTCAAGATATGCTTCCTTGGTACCGTAGATGTCGAGGTGGTCGGGGTCTGTGGCGGTGATGACACTCATCCATGGACGCAGCCAATGGAAAGAACGATCGAACTCATCAGCTTCAATAACGACATAGTCGCTGGTCTTGGAGAGGATATAGTTTGTACCGTAGTTCTTGGAGATGCCGCCCAAGAAAGCGTTGCAGTCGACATGGCTCTGATGCATGATGTGTGCGCACATGGTCGATGTAGTCGTCTTGCCGTGTGTGCCGGCAACACAAAGTCCTTTGTGAGAGCGCGTCAGCATGCCAAGTACTTGAGCGCGTTTCTGCACTTCGAAACCATTGTTGCGGAAGTATTGCAATTCCTGATGCTCTGCTGGAATGGCAGGAGTATAGACAACCAAACACGACTTGCTGTCGCGGCAAGCATGGGGAATCTCATCTACGTTCTCTCTGTAGTGGATGACCATGCCTTCCTTTTCGAGTTGTTGAGTCAACGTAGAAGGTGTCTTGTCATAACCGGCCACAACGAGACCTTTATGTATGAAGTAGCGGGCCAGCGCACTCATACCAATGCCGCCGGCACCAATGAAATATACAGCTTTTATATCTTTGAGTTCCATGATATTTAAAGAGTTATTTGCATATCTTGGAAAGATGGCAGTCTCATCTTAAGAGGAGCACTGTCTCTTCCGAAGCGTTTTATTGTTTTCTCCAGGCGAGTTTAATGACTTCGTCGGCAATGACGTCGGCGGAGTCTTTCAAGCCGAGTTTTTTGATGTTTTCTGTCAGTGATGCAAGCTTGGCATCGTTGTGAACGATTTCCAAGGCTTTGTCGAGCAACAAGTCAGGAGCTTCTGCATCTTTGACATAGATGGCGGCGTCTTTATCTACGAGTGCCATGGCATTCTTGGTCTGGTGATCTTCGGCAACGTTGGGGCTGGGCACCAGGATGACGGCTTTGCCGATGAGGCAGAACTCACTGATGGAGCTGGCTCCGGCACGGCTGATGACAAGGTCGGCGGCGCGATAGGCGGCACCCATGTCGCTGATGAAGTCGAGAACTTTCAGGTTGGGGATGTCGCCAAAGTCCTTCACGGCCTGGTTCATCTCGGCGTTGTAGTACTTACCGGTCTGCCAGATGAACTGCACGTCGGCGCTTTTCACTTTGTCGAGATGCTGTCGCATGCTCTCGTTGATGGTGCGTGCTCCTAAGCTTCCGCCCACGAGGAGAATCGTCTTCTTGTTGGGATCGAGTCCGAACTTGACTCTTGCGTCCTCTTTGGAAATGGTTGCGTCCACGACATTCTGTCGGACTGGATTTCCTGTCATGATGATTTTATCAGCCGGGAAGAAACGCTCCATGCCCTCGTACGCCACGCAGATCTTGCTGGCCTTCTTTGCCAACAGTTTGTTTGTGACGCCGGCATAGCTGTTCTGCTCCTGAATGAGACATGGGATACCCATGCTGGCGCATACGTTCAGCGTAGGTCCGCTGGCGTAACCACCCACTCCGACAGCCACCATCGGCTTGAAGTCTTTGACAATTTTCTTTGCCATCCGCTCGCTCTTCCAAATCTTGAAGAGCACGGCGATGTTTTTCAGAAGATGCTTACGGTCGAAACCGCAGATGGGCAAGCCTTTGATGTCGTAGCCTGCCGCAGGTACTCGCTGCATCTCCATACGTCCCAAAGCACCCACGAACTGGATTTTGGCACTGGGATATTTGGCTTTGATGGCGTTGGCGATAGAGACTGCAGGGAAGATATGGCCTCCTGTGCCTCCGCCGCTGATGATGACTCTTAATTCTTTCTCCATGTCGCCTATTTCTTATTTTCCGCAAAAGTAATCAAAAAAAATGTCTTTTGATCATTTTTGTTCTACTTTATTTTGTTTCTTCTGTACCAAATGACTATTTATTATACATTTGTTTCCTTATCTTCGGTCGCTGCATTGTCTGGTCCGATGGTGCTTTTTTGAAGTTCAGGCTTCTTTTTTGCAGAGCGGCTGACACTGAGGATGGCACCTAAGTAGATGCAGTTGATGATCGTGGACGTACCACCTTTACTGATGAGCGGCAGCGGCTGACCTGTCACAGGAACGAGTCCCACGGCAACACACATGTTGAACAGTGCCTGCGTGACCAGTAGCAGAGCGAGCCCCATGGCAAGGAAGGCAGGGAAATTGTTCTCGCATCGACTGGCGATACGGCCTGTTCGGAAGAGCAGGATGATATAGAGCATCGCCACAAACGCGGCGCCCTCTATGCCTAACTCTTCGATGATGATGGCATAGATGAAGTCGGAGAAGGCTTGGGAAAGGAAGTCGCGCTCCACAGAATTACCCGGTCCTTTGCCAATAACGTTACTGGAAGCAATGGCGATATTGGCGTGGGCAGTCTGAGCGTCTTTGTCGAGATCGACTTTCTCTGGCGGTATTTCTTCATGGTCACTGAACTTGTCGATGCGCGATTTCCATGTGTCGAATCGGTGAAGCATGCCTCCATTCTTGGTCTTTACCGGCTTTTTGCCATCTACTTGTTCCGTGAGCTGCCCCTCAGGGGAGTTTTCTTCGTTGTCGTGCCCAAAGATCATGACCATAGAAAACACTAAAACGATAACCAGTACAACACTTCCGATGAGCTTTCCAAGCTGTTGGGCAGGTACACGGCCAATGATCATCATGAAGAAGATGACGGAACACAATAGGGCTGCAGTGGAGAGATTCTCCACCATGATGAATGGGATGATGAAGGCACAAACCACCAAGATGTAGGGCATGGCATGGCGGTCAGCGCCACGCTCGGTCTGCATGGCACTTAACACTTGGGCCGTTGCGAGTACCAATGTGCCTTTGGCAATCTCAGAGGGTTGAAACTGCAAGCCGAAAATCGAGAGCCATCGCTGTGCGTCATTGGTGGAGTGACCGGCGAAGTCTACCCAGATGAGGGTCACAAACGAGATGAACAGCAGGATCGGCGTGGCAATCTTGAAGTACTTGCACTTGATGTTAAGGGTGACGAGAGCCAGGAACACACCGAGCCCAAGCAGCCCTATGTGCTTGATGATAGGCGCGACATAGCTGCCTCCTTTGTAGGTCAGCTCGGAAGAGGCCGAGAAGACCTCTACGATGCTGATGAGACAAAGGAAGAAAAACACCATCCAGATGACTTTGTCACCCTTGAATATGTTTCCAAATTTTTTGTTGTCCACTTGTTATCTTTATTGAAGGGCCGGGTGAATATTCCTCCGGCCCATTTGCTTTACAGGCTTCTGACTTGTTGCTTGAACTGTTCGCCGCGGTCCTCCATGTTATGGAAGAGGTCGAAACTGGCGCAGCAGGGTGAAAGCAAAACCGTGTCGCCGGGGCGCGCCATGTCGTAACAGGCCTTCACGCAATCCTTCATGTTGTGTGTGTCGCGCACGGGAATGCCCAGCGGATCGAAGAAGTTGTGAAGCTTCGTATTGTCGGCACCGAGATAAACCAGTCCCACGCACTTCTGCTGAACCAACTCTTTGATGGCGTTGTAGTCGTTGCCTTTGTCCTTACCGCCAAGGATGAGGATGACAGGTGTGCGCATGCTCTCCAACGCATACCAGCAAGCATCGACATTGGTGGCCTTGGAGTCGTTGACATAGTGCACGCCAGCCACGTCGCAAACCTTTTCCAGGCGGTGCTCCACACCCGGGAAGTCGCTCAGACTCTTGCGGATGATCTCTTTCTTGATGCCGCTGATGTTGGATGCCAAACCAGCAGCGAGAGAGTTATAGATGTTGTGCTTGCCGGTCAGCGAGAGTTCCTCCTGCTCCATATTGAATGGAGTGGGGTACTCAAGTTTGTATTGTCCTTCCTCGATATAGGCGATACTCCCCTTCTCTTTCAGTTCTGAGAATGGACACTGCACGGCCTTGATGTCGTATTTGTCGAGTTGCTTCTTGATGACAGGATCGTCATTCCAATAGATGAAGTGGTCTTCCTCTGTCTGGTTTTGGATGATGCGCATCTTGGCATCGACATAGTTTTGGAACTTGAAGTCGTAGCGGTCGAGGTGATCGGGCGTGATGTTGAGCAGAATGGCGATGTTGGCACGGAAGTCGTACATGTTGTCGAGCTGGAAAGAACTCAGTTCGATGATATAGTACTCGTGCGGTTCCTCTGCCACCTGCAGAGCAAGGCTCTTACCGATATTTCCGGCCAGTCCCACGTCGTATCCGGCACTCTTGAAGATGTGATAGATAAGCGAGGTGGTTGTCGTCTTGCCGTTGCTGCCTGTAATACAGATCATCTTGGCATGAGTATATCGTCCTGCGAACTCAATCTCGCTGATGATATGTGTGTGCTGAGCCATCAGTTTCTGCACCATAGGAGCCTCTTTTGGGATGCCCGGGCTCTTGATGACCTCGTCGGCATTCAAGATTTTCTCCTCGGTGTGATGACCTTCTTCCCATTCGATCTGATGGTCGTCAAGCAGTTTCTTGTACTTGTCCTTGATCGAAGAAGTGTCAGATACGAAAACATCGAAGCCTTCTTTCTTTGCCAGCACGGCAGCTCCTGCACCGCTCTCGCCGGCTCCTAATATAACGATTCTTTTCATTGCTGAACTACGTTTTTACTCTTTCGAGGTTTTTATCTTATTTGTTTGCAGCACTGCTGTCAGTGTTTGACAGCAGTGCTTTTTGTTTTTTACAGGTCAGACTGTTCTTTTGGGGCTACACCTTATTATATATATAGAAGTGCCGGACCGCTTATATCATAGTTTCGGCTCGCCTTTTTTGAGCAGTCTTCCTTATCTTATCTTAAGCGTGATAATGGTCAGAGCCGCCAAGATGATGGTGATGATCCAGAAGCGGATCGTGATCTTTGACTCATGCTTGGGCGAGTGGGGACTCGTGATCAGGTATTTGCAGTCGGGGTCAAGCTGCTCGTCTGTCACACGGAAGTTGTCGTGGATAGGTGTGCGCTTGAAGATACGCTGCTTCACGCCACGCCGCTTGCCAAGCTTATAGTACCATACCTGGCAGATGACGCTGAGGCTTTCGACGAAGAAAATACCGCAGAGGATCGGCAACAACAGCTCTTTGTGGATGATCACAGCGCATACGCCGATGATGCCACCAATGGTCAGTGAGCCTGTGTCGCCCATGAACACCTGGGCAGGGTAGGCGTTGTACCATAGGAAACCGATGAGCGCTCCGACAAAAGCACACATGAAGACCACCAGCTCTTGCGAGCCTGGGATATACATAATATTAAGGTATGCGGCAAATTGGATATGCGAGCTTACATAAGCCAAGATGCCTAACGCCACGCCTATGATCGCTGAGTTGCCCGCGCACATGCCGTCCATACCATCATTGAGGTTGGCACCGTTGCTCACAGCGGTGACGACCAAGATTGTCATAACGACGAAGAGAATCCAACCTGCGGCTGTCTTATACTTACCACAGAAGGACATCACCGATGAGTAGTCGAGATTGTGGCCTTTGACAAACGGTATTGTCGTCTTCAGTGTCTTGCGTGCTTCGGTGCGGTGCTTGACGACGACCTCCTGACCTTGGTGCTGGAGCACGATGTTCTCATTGGATTTTACGTCGGGCGAAGCCCAGAGCACGAGTCCCACAATCAGTCCTATGCCCACTTGTCCTACGATCTTGTACTTACCTTTCAGTCCTTCCTTGTTGCGATGGAAGATCTTGATGTAGTCGTCCATGCCGCCGAGGAAGCCCAGCCACACAGTGGTGATGAGCATCAAAATCAGATAGATGTTACGCAGACGGCCTAACAGCAGTACTGGAATGAGAATGCTGACGATGATGATCACGCCACCCATTGAGGGCACTCCTATCTTTTTGACACCAAAGGGGTCGATCTTGGCATCGCGCTGCGTCTCGGTGATCTGTTTACTCTTTAAGTATTTGATGAACTTCTCACCAAACCATGCCGAGATGACCAGTGAGAGAATCAGAGCCAGCAACGCACGGAAGGAGATATATCCCCAGATGCGTGCGCCGGAAATACCGAACTGCTCCAGAAAACGAAAGAGATAATATAGCATGTCTTAGCTCTTTATGTTTATAGTCTTAGCTCTTATTATTTATAGTCTTAGCATCTGTCATTTATCACAACCGGTGGTGGTGTCCTGTGAAGAGCTATTGAGACCGAAGATCTCGCGCAATACTTCATGATCGTCGAAGTGATGCTTGACACCTTTAATCTCTTGATAGTTCTCATGTCCCTTACCTGCGACGAGAATCACATCGCCTTTTTGTGCCATCATACATGCAGTCTTGATAGCCTCTTTGCGGTCGACGATACTGATGACCTTTTGCATCTGTTGCGCATTCAGTCCGGCGAGCATGTCATCGATGATAGCCTGGGGATCCTCGAAGCGGGGATTGTCGCTGGTGATAATCACTTTGTCGCTCTGCTTGACGGCTTCCTGAGCCATGAGCGGGCGCTTGCCATGATCACGGTTACCGCCTGCGCCACATACAGTGATGACGTGTCCTTTGCCGTTGAGCACCTCGTGGATGGCACCCAACACGTTTTGCAGAGCATCAGGAGTGTGGGCATAGTCGACGATGGCCGTAAAGCCTTTGGGCGACTGGATGGGTTCCAGACGTCCGCTGACGCTGTGGAGCGTGCTCAAGATCACGAGGATCTCCTCAGGCTCCTTGCCCAACATACGTGCGGCAGCATATACAGCCAACAGGTTGCTGACGTTGAATTTACCGATGAACTGCACGCCGACCTCATGTCCGTCAATGTCGAGATACATTCCAGCGAAGTGCATCTCGATGATGCGGGCGCGGAAGTCAGCCATCTGGCGAATGGAGTAGGTCTTCACCGTAGCCTTTGTGTTCTGCACCATGATCATGCCGTTCTTGTCATCGGCATTGGTGATGGCGAAGGCAGACTTGGGCAGTCCGTCGAAGAAAGCTTTCTTGGCATTGCGATAGTTCTCAAAGGTCTTGTGATAATCGAGGTGGTCGCGAGTGAGGTTGGTGAAGATACCGCCTGTGAATTTCAGTCCGCCAATACGTTTCTGAGCGATCGCGTGGCTGGAGCACTCCATGAAGGCATACTCACATCCTGCCTCTACCATCTTGCCCAAGAGCATGTTCAGTTCGATGGGATCCGGTGTGGTGTGGTCAGCGGGAATGGCTTCGCCGTCGATATAGTTGACGACTGTAGAGAGCAGACCGCACTTATATCCCATCTTGCGGAACATATTATATAATAAGGTGGCGATCGTTGTCTTTCCGTTAGTACCGGTCACGCCGACGAGTTTGAGCTTCTTCGACGGGTCTCCATAGAAGAGCGTAGCCACATGACCGACAGCATCTTCGGTAGAAGGCACCTGAATGTAGGTGACGCCTTCGGCTTTCTCTTCCGGCAGGTCTTCGCAGAGTATGGCACTGGCACCTTGCTCAATGGCCTTTGGGATGAAACGGTGGCCGTCTACCTGGGTGCCTTTCATGGCAACGAACAGATGACCATCCTTGACTTGGCGCGAGTCTATGTCTACGCCGGTGATGTCGGCATCCACGCCCCCAACGATAGAGGTGGGCTTGATGCCCTTGAGAAGCTCTTGTAGTTTCATTTCTTTCTATATTATTCTTTATATTTTATTTCTTTCAGTTTTGTTCTTGTTTATATATTTTTCCGGTCAATTCAGAGATAAGTAGCCGGTCAAATCAGAGTCAAACGTGCCGACGACTGTGCTGTACCTTACTCTTTTCTACTCTAAGGTCAGCGTACACGTCTCGCGCCGGTGGATATATTTTCCTGGCGGGAGGCTTTGCTTGACGACCTTTCCACGTCCGATGATGCGGCATCTCACGCCCCGTTGCTCCATAAGATAGACAGCGTCGCGTGCTCCCATGCCCATGACGTTGGGTACATGTTTGGTACTTGGCACACCCTGATGGACAAGATCCACGTAGTGGGTGCCGCTCTTGGCCTGTCCCCACAGTGCGCTGGTGTTGGCGATGTTGGCGATATAGTTGCGTTTGGTCTTGATTCCCAACTGCGAGAGCACGAAGTCGGCAGAGAGGATATTGCCGTTTTTGACCTGTGGGACGAAGACGGAAGCCGAGTCGCGTGCCTGTCTGACATCGCGTCCCTCGCTCTGTGCCATGATACCCTCGGCGATATGATGGAAGACCACACCGCTCATGCCGCCACCCGAAGCAGGCAGTCCACCTTTCTGTATGCAGACGATACAGCTGTATTTCGGGTTGTCAGCGGGGAAATAACCGGCAAACGACAGCAAGTAGTGTGTCATTCCGCTCTTGTAGCCTACTGATCCTTTTGAGATCTGAGCGGTACCGGTCTTACCGGCAACCTTAAAAGATGTCGATCCGGCTTTTTTTCCGAGTCCCTCGCTGACCACATGCTCCAGCATCACCTGCATCTTTTTGATGACAGCGGGCGAAGCGATTTGTGTATGCCCTTTGACCACTTGCGGCGGATATTCGGTGACTTCACCGTTTTGAATGGATGCCTTGACAAATCGCGGTTGCATCATACACCCATTGTTGGCGATGGCGTTGTAAAATGCCAGCGTGGAGATCGGCGGCACCTGCGACTCATATCCTATGCTCATCCACGGCAGGGCAGTGTTGCTCCAGTTGAGCCACTCGCCGCGTTTGTTCTTCTTTGGCATACGAATCTTAGCCGGACTGGCACCCACAATAGGGATGTGCAGATCCGAGGCAATGCCGGAGCGGTAGACACCGCGCACGAATTTTTCCGGATCATTGTGGTAGTACTCGTCGATGATTCGGCTCACGCCGATGTTAGAGCTCACGCGCAGTGTGGTGGCCATGTTCATGACACCATATCCACCGCGCCGCCAGTTGTGGTCTTTCATCTCCCGTCCATACATTGGCCAGACGCCGTTGCCTGTGTCCACGATCTTGCTTGTGTCGCACATGCCGTCCTGCAAAGCTGTCATGACACTGACGGGCTTGAAGACCGATCCCGGCTCCATGAGGTCGCTGACGGCGTGGTTCTTGATCTCCTTATAGATGATCTGTCCGTTGGGTCCGTAGCATTTGTCGATGTTGACGATGGCTTTGATGTCGCCCGTCTTTACCTCCATGACGATCGCCACGCCCACGTCGCCGTTGACTTCCGGCTGTTTGAGTTCTTCGATGACGGCTCTCTCAGCCAAGTCCTGAATGCCTACGTCGATGGTCGTGATGATGTCGCAACCGTTGACAGGCTCTTTGTCGATGATGTTGAGATACTTGTTGAGCACCTTGCGTCGGTGTCCGACGCCATTGGTACCTCGGAGCAGTTTGTCGAACGACAGCTCCAGACCACAGCGCGGCAGGCGCCCGCCGTCTTTCAGGGCATACATATCACCTACCGTGCGCTCAGCGAGCGTGCCGAAAGGATTCTCGCGTGCGTTGAGTTCCTCACAGTGGAAACCGCTTTGGAACTTCGTGAGGTTGAATACCGGCAACTTCAGCACCTCTGAGTAAGTGTTGTAGTTGATACGGTAGGGCCACACCGGCCAATGGCGGCTCATCTTCTTCCGTCCTTTGTCGAGGTTGGCTTTGAAGTCTGCGGGACTTTGTTCCGGGAAGATCTCGTGCAGGCCTTTGCAGATCAGCTTTTCCTTAGCGTCCCATAAGGAGTCGTTGCCCGCATCGTGAAGTTGCTGAAAGTCCATGAAGATTTTGAACTCCGGCAGCGACGAGGCCAGCAGTTGTCCATCGCAGCTGAGGATGTTTCCTCTGACGGGCTGGATGACTACGTTGTCCCGTTTTACGCGGTCTGCCACCTTCATCCAGTAGTCCCGTTTGGCAGTCATGATGTATCCAGCCTTGATAAGCACGCCGAGGGAGATGATGGTCATCAGCATACAGATGACACTGTAGCGTGGCATGATTTTCTGGTTGTTGAATTTGCTCATGTCGTTATTTGCCCTCCTCGGGTACTTCTATTTTATAAGGAGGAGCACTGGGAATCTTCAGCACACTGTCCTTATTATTTTTCAACAGTTCGATGACATTGCTTTCGCGGCTGATCTCCGTGAGCTGGCTGGTACTGGAAAGAGCCTTGTATTTGGCGTCCTTTAGTTTCACCTGCAGCTTGTCGATCTGTATGAGGTCTTGCTGACAGCTGTATCTGCTGCCGATATACACGATCAGAAACGCGCCGATGAGCATGAAGAGCCATATCTGCCTTCTGACGAACGAGGTGTAGAGGATGTCTCCACCCAAGATCTTCTTCAGGGAGAAGAGGCGCGATTGCGGTGCCTCGTCCTCTGTGGCCTGCTCTTCGATGACCTCTTTCAGCGAGGGCAGGCTTTCTGCCGGTTTGTTCTCACTTTTGTCGGCGTTTTCGGTGGTCTGTCCGTTTGGCTTTTCCTCGTCAGCAGTGGCAGTTGTATTATTCGCCTTGTCGTCCGCCGGAGTCCCCAGAATGTCCTTTAGGGATCTGGTGCCATCCTTGTTGTCGGTTATATTGTTGTTTATTTGCTCTTGTTTCTTCATTTTTTCTCAGCGATTCTCAGTTTAGCGCTACGGCTTCTCGGGTTGCGTGCCTGCTCCTCATTGTCAGGCGTGATAACCTTATTGTTGACCAGAGCGAAGGGACTTTCTATTCTTCCGTAGAAGTCCTGCACGGTCTTGCCCTCTGCATTTCCCGTTTTCATCATGTTCTTGACGATGCGGTCTTCGAGCGAGTGGTAGGTGATGACGCTCAGCCGTCCGCCCGGTCGGAGCAGTTCGGTGGCCGCGGCAAGCATCTCTTTGAGTGCGCTCATCTCGTGATTCACCTCAATGCGCAGAGCCTGGAACAGTTTTGCCATGTCTTTCTTCTCCCTTTCTCGTCGAAAGAGCGGCTCCACAGTGTTGAGGAAATCGCTTGTGGTGAGGATGGGCTTGTCGGTTCGGGTCTTGACGATCGTGGCGGCGATGCGCCGTGCCGACCTCAGTTCACCATAGAGATAGAAGATGTCAGCCAGTTGCGACTCTGTGGCCGTGTTGACAATGTCGGCCGCTGTGGTTCCCGCCCGCTTGTTCATACGCATGTCCAGCGGAGCGTCGAAGCGGAACGAGAAGCCACGGCTCTCGTCGTCGAAGTGATGACTTGACACGCCGAGGTCGCCGAGCAGTCCGTCGATATGGTCTACGCCGTAGTATCGCATCCAGTTTTTCAGGTATCTGAAGTTGGAGCGTACGAACGTAAAGCGCGGGTCGTCGATAAATCGCTTTCCCTCACCTTCTGTAGTGAGAATGTTTTGCTCAGCGTCGGCGTCCTGGTCAAAGCTGTAGAGATGCGCCGTGCTGTCCATTCGTGAGAGAATCTCTCTCGAATGTCCGCCACCGCCGAATGTGACATCGACGTAGATGCCTCCGGGCTGAATATTCAGTCCGTCGACGCTCTGCTTCAGCAGCACTGGAATGTGATATTCTTCTGTCTTTTCCATCTTTACGTTGCTTTGAGCCGTGCTTTTGGCGTGGCTACACATCTTTATATAGCGTATTTGGGTTCAAAGTTACATAAAAATCCCCACTTATCTCCATGTTAGGGCTATATTTTTTCGATTCTCTTCCATCCTTTTGTTGGCGTTGTTGCACGGTGTCTTTTCAGAGATGTAGATGTCTGAGCTTTGTAGTTTACCCTTTTTTACGCTTTTCTTATAATTTTAGTGCCAAAATTGAAGAAATATGAAAAAGAAGTGTTATTTTTGCATTTGATTAGTATCTTATGGAATAACATGGACGTTAGCACAAACAACACCCAAGGAGAAAGCGTTGAAGAGTCTTTTCAGAAGACAATAGACGTGAAGAAGGTTCTCGAAAGCAAACTGGGACGGCGCGCAAAATACGTGCCGGCTTTCCTTGTGTCGTGGCTTCGTCGCATCGTTCATGAGGATGAAGTCAATGACTTCTTGTGGAAGCATCGTCATCAGTTCGGAACGGAATGGCTCAAGGAATGCGTGAAGTACCTCGACATGCAAGTGACGATTGAGGGCAAGGAAAACCTGCCCGACAAAAGCGACGGCAAGCTCTACACCTTTGTGAGCAACCATCCTTTGGGTGGCGAGGACGGTGTTTGTCTCGGTGCGATCATCGGTGACCATTACGACGGACGTTTCCGTTATCTCGTCAACGACCTGTTGCTGTTCCTTCCCGGCCTTCGTCCGGTGTGTATCGGCATCAACAAGACGGGTAAGCAAAGCCGTAACTTCCCCGCTATGGTGGAGGCCGGCTTCCAGAGCGACAACCACATGCTCATGTTCCCCGCGGGTCTCAACTCCCGTATGATCAATGGTCGTATCCATGACCTGCCGTGGAAGAAGACATTCATCTCCAAGAGTGTGGAGTATCATCGCGACGTAGTCCCCATCTACTTCAGCGGTCGCAATTCCAACCGCTTCTATCGTATCGCCCGTTGGCAGAAGCGCTTGGGGCTGAAGGTGAACATTGCGATGCTGTTTCTTGTCGACGAGATGTATCGCAACGTCCATAAGAAGTTCCGTATCGTCATCGGCAAGCCGATTCCATGGCAGACGTTCGACAAGAGCAAAACACCGAAGGAATGGGCACTTTTTGTAGAGAACAAGGTTTACGAACAGGCAGGCCCCGCAAGCCTACGCGGGGAGTGAACGCAACCAATATTAGCAGAAATGGAAGAAGAGATTATCCAACCCATCAGCAAGGAACTGCTGAAAAGTGAATTGACTCCTGAGCGCTGTCTGCGTACAACCAACAAGAGCCACAACGAAATTTATGTCATCCGTGCCACGGAAGCACCGCACGTGATGCAGGAGATAGGCCGTCTGCGTGAGATTGCCTTCCGCACGTCAGGTGGCGGCACGGGCAAGTCGGTCGATATCGATGAGTTCGACACGATGCCAAACGGCTGCAAGCAGCTGATCGTCTGGAATCCCGAAGCCGAGGAGATCATTGGTGGCTACCGCTATCTCTTTGGCGAGGACTGGCAGATCAACGCTGAGGGACAGCCCAATCTGGCCATGAGCCACATGTTTCACTTCTCTGATGAGTTCATGCGTGACTATGCTCCATATACTGTGGAGCTCGGTCGCTCGTTTGTCTCTTTGGAATATCAGAATGTCAGAAAGAACACCAAGAGCATCTTCGCTTTGGATAATCTGTGGGATGGACTGGGTGCGCTGACGGTCATCAACCCACGTTGCAAATACTTCTTGGGCAAGATGACGATGTACCCGTCGTTTGTGCGTCGTGGCCGCGACATGATTCTCTACTTCCTGCGCAAGCATTTTGGTGATGCCGACAAGCTCGTTGTGCCGATGAAACCGGTGATAATCGACACGCCGGAGGATGAGTTGCGCCAGATCTTCTGCGAAGATGACTTCAAAGCCGACTATCGTATTCTCAATCATCAAGTGCGTGAGCTGGGTTATAATATTCCACCTTTGGTTAACGCCTACATGAATCTGAGTCCCACGATGAAGTTCTTTGGCACAGCCGTTAACTACGAGTTTGGTGATGTCGAGGAGAGCGGTATCCTGATTGCCGTCGACGAGATCTTTGAGGAAAAGCGCATCCGCCACATCAACAGCTTTGTCAAGGAGCATCCTGAGGCACTGAAGATGCCGATGCCAAAGAAGAGTTAAGGAAGGAGCCTGTCGCTTCTCTCCATTCATAATAGCGAAATGCGGTGAGCAAGACTATTTGTCTGTGCTCACCGCATTTCTGTTTTTATTTCATTACTCGAATTCTTTTAGAGAAAAAGCTTCTACGTAGGGAATCAGGTTGTGACTGTCCTTATACAGTTTCCATGCGTCCTCTGCGTGGCTTAATTCCACAACTTGTTGTCTCGTCATTGGAGACAGAATTTTTGAAACTTCTGTGATTGTCTTCTTTTCTTCATCATCTAATGCGCTAATATTGGGATTGTCGCATTTGAGAAGAGTATATTCAAAGTTGTTGGTTTCAACGATTTCCTTTTGCAGACCTTCAACATTGTCGTAAATTGTATCGTAATGTACAGGGACCGGGCCGAGTTGTATGGCCTTGTATTGCAGTCCACTGATGGATCGACCATGCCGACGGTAATGGAGAAAGTCAGCATAAAACATTTCCTTATTTAGCTTTGTCTTTACTACTCCGCTCTTTTCGTTGTGAACGAACATCCTTACCATGGCTTCAAGTTTGTTGGGAACCATAGGTGAGAAACCATTGTAAATGCTGCGATTTGCGTTTCCATAGAAAAGCAGAGTTTGTAGATCCTTCTTCTCTTTGTCAGGAGCAGCCATGACTTGAGCCCATATTTTGGAGAATTCTGCTTTGCTGAATTCTTCACGGCTTGCCATTAGCATGCTAATCATTCCCGATTTGTTTGAAGCAGCGATGATGCTTTTGCCGTTTGATTCTGATGGTACCTGCCCATTTTCATATTGTCTCCACTGGTTTTGACCGAAGCCTACAATCTTAGTTATTTGTGCGTAGGAAAGGCCATATTTCTCTCTTATCGCCTTTATTTCATCGGGGAAAGGTATTCCATGTTTAACGCGATATTGATTGTAAAGCTCATTGCAGCTCATGTCGCCTTGCTCAACATTATTGAACTCTTCCCCGGTGTCATCACAAACATAGTACCGTACGTGTACTTGATAGCGTTCTTTTCGGAACTCTTGTGTCTCCACGTCTTCCACAAGAAATACGCGTCCGCCGGTGAACGGGCTTTTAATATCTTTTGCTAATGCCTTTTTCATACGTTGTCCTCCTTATTACCTTTAAATGCATATCGTAAGGGCTTTTCGGCCAAATGGAAAGAGATGCAGATCGTATTCGTGCTTGGCTGACCTAATGCAACCTTTACATATAGTTCTTGTTCATCAAAGTCTTTTCCAAAGACCCACATGTCACCATAAGAAAAAGCATCTATGATAGTTTCTACATAATCGATAGTACGTATATCCCTGATGATTTCCTTACTTGCAGTGTAGGTTATGCCGAGAGCTTTCATGGCTTCTTGGTTTTTCTTTCTGTCTACAAAGATGATTCCCCATATATCCATTTTGGGTAAAAATTGATGGAGAAAAGCATCGACTTCTTCTTTATTCTTGATAAGATGATTGTTCATTGCTCATTTTCTCTTTTGCAAAGATAGTCATTATAACTTGAATAAGCAAAAATGTAACGTTAAAGTTTTATATTAAACTTGTTTTTAACTTTAAAATAAGTATCGGCTATGATGAATGAATGTAAGAGCCTTTATTGTATGTATTCGGCAATGAATAGAGTATACGATTCAATGCTTCTGCAATCGTTACACTATCGGCAGTGCGATGCCATTGATCTTTTGATAGACGTCGAGGGCGTAGACATCCGTCATGCCGCTGATATAGTCCACGACAGCCATCAGCCGCGTTTCGAGGTCATCGCTATGGATGTCGTACTGGCTGCTGAAGCGCTTGATGAGTTGCTGACTGTGAAATTTTTCGGGATGCACGGCAGCGTTGACAAGTGTCTGCATCAGCGTTTCCATGATCTTGTAACCACTCAGTTCCACGTCGAGCACGGGTTTGCTTTGGTAGATCTTGGCATAGGACGTCTTGACACAACGTTGATAGGCTTGGCGCAACGGCTCGCTCATGTTGCTGATGAGGCTGCCCTTGAACTCGCCGTTGAGTATCTGCTCCTCGTGCTCCACAAAGGTGTTCACGCATTCGTGCTCCAACAGTCCCACCACGCAGGCGCGCATATACACGATCTGCTCGTTACGGTCTGTCACATCCTCGTCTTTCAGCCGCTGCAGGATGTGGTTGCGCCCGTCCTCGTCAAAGAATCCGAGCAACAGGTCAGAGGTTTCCGCAAAGGTCAGAATCTTCAGCTTGTGCGAGTCCTCAATGTCCATGATCTCATAGCAGATGTCGTCGGCCGCCTCCATCAAGTAGACGAGTGGGTAGCGGCAGTAGCTTAGTTGCGACCTGTTTTCATTGTTGCATATCATGCCGAGCTCAGTGGCTATCCGGCGAAACACCTCTGCCTCGCTTTGGAAAAATCCAAACTTGCCATGCTCTCCCGCCATGCTGCTGGCAAAAGGATACTTCACAATCGAGGCCAGCGTGGAGTAGGTCATCGCGTATCCTCCCGGTCGTCGTCCCACAAAGCGGTGAGTCAGCAGTCGGAAAGCGTTGGCGTTGCCCTCGAAGTGTGTCAGATCGTCCCAGAAACCGGGGCTTACCTTCTCCTTCAAATAGCTTCCCTCACCCTCGGAGAAGTAAGTCTGTATAGCCTTCTCGCCTGAGTGTCCGAAGGGCGGATTGCCCATGTCGTGAGCCAGCCCGGCCGTTTGCACGATGGTGCCGATTTCCTCAAAGAGCGTACCTCTGAGTTCAGGATGCTTCTCAATGAGTTGTCGCGCCACGTCATCGCCTAAGGATTTTCCGAGCGAGCTCACCTCCAGAGAGTGGGTGAGACGGTTGTGCACAAAGATACTGCCCGGAAGCGGGAACACCTGCGTCTTGTTTTGTAGCCTTCGGAAAGGCGCGGAGTAGATCAGGCGGTCGCCGTCGCGCTTAAACTCCGAGCGCGCGTCGTGTCTGAGCGGATGGCGCAGTTCCTGCCCGAGACGCTTGTTAGAGATCAGTTGTTGCCAGTTCATGTCGTTGTTGCTGAGTGTTTTCTCGCAAAGTTACTCTTTCTTCGTCTTCTATCCAACGATTTTCGTCTTTTTAATCAAAAAAATAAAGCAATGTGGGGATAATTGCTTAATTTTGCATCTAATATGGTTAAAATCAAAGTAGTCAACACGGGTCATCAGCCCTTACCAGCCTACGCTACCCCTCAGAGCGCCGGTCTGGACTTGCGCGCCAACATCGAGGCGCCGATCACGCTGCATCCTTTGGAGCGTCGCTTAGTGCCTACGGGTCTTCACATTGCCTTGCCTGACGGCTACGAGGCACAGGTGCGCCCGCGCAGCGGTCTGGCGTTGAAGCATGGCATCACCGTGCTCAACACCCCTGGCACCGTAGACGCTGACTATCGCGGCGAGATCATGGTGCTGCTCGTCAACTTCTCCAACGAGGACTTCGTGGTGAAAGACGGGGAGCGCATCGCCCAGATGGTCATCGCCCAATATGCCAAAGCCACGTTTGAAAGCGTGGAAGTGCTCGATGAAACCGAGCGCGGCGAGGGAGGATATGGACATACCGGTGTAAAATAACAAAGATAACATGAAGCAACTTCGCATCTTTCTTTTCAGTCTGCTCAGTCTGTTGCTCGTGCCGGGCTTGCTTGCCGCCAAGGACCGCAAGCGGCCCGCAGCCAAGAAAGCAACGGTCAGGACGACTGTCACCCTGCCGCCGTTGAGCTATAACGACAGCCGCCGGTATGACTTCTTCTTCCTGGAGGCAATCCGTCAGCAAGAGGCAGGACACTATGATGCAGCCTTTGACTTGCTCAACCATTGTCTTGACATCAATCCCAACGCGGCTGACGCGTGGTATTTCAAAGCCATGTATCTCTCCCAACTCAAGCAAGACACATTGGCGATGAAATGTCTCGAAAAGGCCACAATGCTCAGTCCGGAGAACGACACCTACCAAGAGCGGCTCGCCCAGTTCTATATCGGCACCGGCAACTACGCCCAGGCTATACAGTCCTACGAGCGATTCTTTGCCGCCAACCGCGACCGCAGCGATGTGCTGAACATCCTCGTCCAGCTCTACAAACAGCAGCAGAACTATCCGATGATGCTCAATACCATCGGACGACTCGAACAGATCGAGGGTCCTAACGACTCTTTCACGTTGGGCAAGATGAGTGTCTACGAGATGATGGGAGATAAGAAAATGGCATATAAAACACTGAGAGGACTTGCCGACAGCCATCCCAATGATCCCAGTTTCACCGTGATGTTGGGCAACTGGCTCATGCAGAACAAACGCGGCGGCGAGGCTTATAAACTTCTCACGCAGGTGTTGAAAGCCGATCCCACCAATGTCTATGCCCAGAGTTCCATGTATGACTATTACCGTGCCACGGGTCAGGATTCTCTTGCCCGCCGGATGATGACCGAAGTACTCTTGGGCAAGAACACACCGGCACAGACGCGCGCCATGTTTCTCAAGCAGGCCGTGCAGGAGTGCGACGCCAAGGGTGACTCTCTCAGCGTGGTGAAGCTGCTCGACCGCATGCAGGAGGCGATGCCCCGCGACACTGACGTGGCAGAGATGCGCGTGGCTTACTACACCGTCAAGAAGATGCCGACGGCGATGCTCGACAGCGCGCTCGTCTACCTCCTGAAGCTTGCACCCGACAACGGCAGTGCCCGTTTCCAGCTCATCCAAAACAATTGGTCAAAGCAAAACTGGAAGGAGATTGCCGCGCTCAGCGAGCCGGGTATGCTCTATAATCCCGATGAGATGGCGTTTTATTACTTCACGGGGCTCGCGCGCTACTATCAGAAGGACGATGACGGTGCCTTGGATGCCTTCCAACGCGGTACTTCCGTGATCAACTCCAAGAGCAATCCCGACATCGTAAGCGACTTCTATGCCATCATGGGAGAGATCTATCACAACAAAGGACAGAACGACAAAGCTTATGCCGCGTTTGACAGTTGCCTGCAGTGGAAGCCCGATCAGGTGATGACGCTCAACAACTATGCTTACTTCTTGAGCGTTGATGGCAAAGATCTCAAAAAGGCCGAGGAGATGAGTGCCAAGACCATCAAGGCTGAACCGAAAAATTCAACCTATCTCGACACCTATGCCTGGATATTATATAAGGAAGACCGCTATACCGAAGCCAAACTCTATATCGACCAGGCTTTGGCCAATCTCTCTGACTCTGACATGCGCGCTGACCTGTTGGAGCATGCCGGAGACATCTATTGGGCAGCCGGACTGCGTGAGCAAGCACTGAAATATTGGACGCAGGCAGTGAAGGCTGGTAGCGGCAATGCCGCCGTACTGCGACAAAAGATTGTCGGTGGAATGGCAGAAAAACGAACCAGTAAACGAAAAAACAGAAGATAAAATCATGAAGAAAACTCATATCTTTCTCACGCTCTTCGCCGGACTGATGGCGTTTACGTCTTGTGGCGCACAAAAGGCTGCCGTCAAGGACACGGCGACCTTGCCCTCTGCCTCCAAGGCAACTCCCAAAACTGCTAAAGCCGACCATCTTCAGAGTCTGGCTTTTGTGCAGCGCGTCAGCGACCAAAAGGTGTATGCCCAGAACATTGTCAGCTCCATGACTTTCACCGCAACCATGGGTGATAAGGAGATCACCGTGCCCGGGTCCTTGCACATGCGCCGCGACAAGGTGATCCGCTTGCAGCTCTTCATCCCTCTCTTGGGCAGTGAGGTGGGACGTCTGGAGTTTACGCCCAACTACGTGCTGGTCATCGACCGGATGCACAAAGAGTATCTCAAAGGCGACTACAACCAGTTGGACTTCCTCCGCGACAATGGTCTGAACTTCTATTCCCTTCAGGCACTGTTCTGGAATCAGCTCTTCCTCCCGGGAACGCAGAAGGTGGGTGAGGGCGATCTGTCGAGATATACGGTGAAAACCGATGAAATGGGCACTCTCAGACCCATCACGCTGCAAAATGGCAACATGACCTTTACGTGGAAAGCCGACACGGCCAGTGCACGTATCTTGCAGACTGACGTCAACTATAAGAGCGCGGTACACGGCAATTCTTCGCTGGTGTGGCTCTACTCCGACTTCAAGGCACTTGGCAATAAGATGTTCCCTGCCACGCAGTCCTTCTCTTTCACCACGACGGCAACGAAGAAAACGCAGAAGTGCACCGTCAGACTGGAGTTGGGAAAGTTCAAGACCGACAGCGACTGGGAGGAACAGTCAACGGTGTCGGGCCGCTATAAGCAGATGGACGTAAAGGATGTTTTTGGTAAAATACTCAGCATGTAAATGAGACGAATAGTCACTTTAATGATTACCGTGAGCCTCGTGCTCACTCTGAACGCGCAAAACCGACGCAAGACTGCAACGGTGCGGAAAAACAGCCGCACAGAGCAGACGTCGCGTCGGAAGACGGCGACAACTGCTTCTACACACACAAAGGAAAAGAGCAGCAACAGCCGGAGAAATGGACGAAAAAACGCTCGGTCTGCGACAAAATCCAGCAATGCCAAGGTCTACACCAATGCTTCTATCCGTGGACTGCAAAACCAGCGGGCGGCCATACAGAAGAAGATAAGGGAGCAGGAAGCCGCTTTGAAGAAAAACAAGGCTGATGTCGCTGAGCGGCTGCAGCACCTGATGGTTATCAATGGCGAAATCGATCAGCGACAGCACAATATCGAAGGTATACAAAAAGACATCCATCATATCGAGGGAAACATTGGCATCCTCAACTCGCAGCTGAAGACCTTGCAGCAGCAGTTGCGCGACCGGCAGCAGAAATACATCAAATCGATGCGCTATATGGCGCGCCACCGCTCGGTGCAGGACCGACTGATGTTTATTTTCTCAGCAAAGAATTTCTATCAGATGTACCGACGCCTGCGCTTCGTACGTGAGTATGCTCAGTACCAGAGGGCGCAGGGCGAGGCTGTCAGAGCCAAGCAGGGACAGGTCAATGACAAGCATCGTCAGCTACAGCACGTCAAAGGACAGAAAAACACCTTATTATATAAGGGACAGCAGGAGAAGCATAAACTCGAAGGCAACAAGGCTGAGCAGCAGCAGGTGGTGGCGAGCTTGCAACAACAGCAGAAGACGATACAGACCATCATCGCTGAGCAGCATAAGAAAGACGCTGCACTCAATGCCAAGATCGACCAGCTCGTGGAGATAGAAGTGCAGAAGGTGCGCGCCCGTGCTGCCGCCGAGGCGAAACGCAAAGCCGCCGCGGAGGCAGCCG